>Ga0137433_1001103_pt1 | contig 12086 bp, 10 predicted proteins | sample EasRivERMZT840_2_FD_102335 | JGI IMG/M metagenome (GOLD analysis project Ga0137433, IMG submission 102335) | Soil microbial communities from meander-bound floodplain in the East River, Colorado, USA - East River MetaG ERMZT840_2 | ecosystem: Environmental > Terrestrial > Soil > Floodplain ...
CATTTTGAAAAGTGAAAAAGTGGTTCAAATCATCCTTACCGAAAATAAAAATGCGCCAGATTGAAAATGTGAGCGTCGATTTCTTGTCACCTCCTGCTCGCAGCGAGTTTTCACACAGGCTGTCAAGCCCACGGGTACCGTCATCAGGTCGCGCTGCGACATTATTCGCAAATGCGCTGTTGGCAGGGGCGATGCTTGGAAAGGAATCGTCACATGTGCAAATAGAAATATGGCTGGAACACTCGTTCGCGTTGCTCAACCCAATCCAAAATCATGAAACACGCCTCAGACACTTTGCTCTTTCAGTCGCAAGCCCTGCGAAAGAACCGGCAGGACCATTCGCCAATCGGCCAACTGTTTTTGGGCCATAAACTTCTGGGTGAACTCAAAATCCTGATGCGCCTGTCCTCGCCCGCCAAAAGCGGGCATGGGAACACCCCCGTCGGCAACGACGGAGAGTCCTCTTTCTAACACACTGCCAACCCAACACTTCAACCCCGTCGGTCTCGCTCCAGGACCGGCGGGGTTGTTTTATTTTTCCACAAGCCTTCCGTCCCGGGTTCGTTTAGCTTCTTTGCGATGACCGCAGACGGACCTCCAACCGCCTCCGCAGACAATGCCCGCTTCGAGCAGGCCGTTCGCCGCTTCGACGAGGAGAATGCTCGCGATCCAAATGCCGAAACGGCCGAAGGAATTTCTCATCCACGCGAATTGCTCCTGGCCCGCCGCCTTTTCGATTGGGTGCTCCGGCTCTGCCCGAACGCGTCGGAACCCCTCCGCCTCGCCGCCCGCTGCCAGCATCTTTGCCGCTGGATGATTCCTCGGGCCAGCTACCCGATGGATCGCGCCGGCTACCTCCGGTGGCGGAACGACCTGAAACACTTCCACGCCCGCAAGGCCGGGGAGATTCTTAAGGAGCTTGGTTACGACCCGGAAACCATCCAACGCGTCCAGGAACTCAACCTCAAGAAAAACTTCCCCGCCGACCCGGAAAGCCGCGTCCTCGAAGACGCCCTTTGCCTCGTCTTTCTCCAGCATCAATTCGCCGACCTCGCCGCCCGCACCGCCGAGGACAAAGTCATCAACGCCCTCCGCAAGTCCTGGAACAAGATGACTCCCGCCGCACAGGCCGAGGCATTGAAACTCTCCTTCGCCCCGCGTGAACAGTCGCTATTGAACAAGGCGCTCGAAAGCGGTCGAGTTACAGGCGTCTAGCAGAGGCAAAATCAGGGTTTGGTATTTAGGGAGGCAGGCGAACCGTTATCGGGTTGAGGCCCGGCTAATCCTGGAGACGACGCTTTCGAGATAAGCCGGAAGAATCTTGCAGGTGCTTTTGGATTCACCGGCAATGTGACCACGACGTATGGTTCGCCATTTGTGAAGATAACTGTGTAGGGCCCGCTAGCTGGTTGCCAAGACACGTCCGACTCGAGAATCGGGCTTTGCTGGATCGTGAATTGATCAAGGCCCCGTGGGTAACGAATTACCACGTTGCTTGTTTGAAGAGAGACGGCTAGCTTTGGCGCGGTCACGAAGTACGTGGTCAGCCCTAGTGTGTCGGTAAAGCCTCTGGCCGCATTGACGTCGTAGGTGTAAACCCGGGAGATTTCGTCACCCGCGACGTTGTATGCATCCAGGGGTCCCATACTCAGCTGCGGAATTCCAAAACAGCAGGTCGGCTCGTAATTCTTGATTTCCAATAACAGGTTACCCGCTGGTGGATTGTAAAAAAACGGATTTTGGAACTTCACTTCAACTGCGCTACCCCTTCCTCCGCTATCGAGAAGCAGCGGCCCTCGCTCAAAGACCACGATCCGGTTGAAACCTACGTTTTCCGCAAAGTTCGTGCTTAAATGGTCGGGTTCCAGCGAAGTCACGCTTAACGAAATCTCAGTGCTTGGAAGATATGCACCCCAGTCTCCTCGGCCGAAGACCAGATCTGCTCCCCAATGAAGACCGGTAATCCAACGTCCCTCTTCACCAATCGATGTGAAAGCACTGTTACGGTAAACCTGTTGGTATCGGCTCGACGTGGCTGAAGCAACCGGGTGGAAATTGAATGGGTCAGTGGTCGCCGTTGGACCGTCGGTGCCCGCAGGGGGGACGGCAATGTTTTCCGCCAGGCAGAGCGCTGAACTTTGACAAAACACGAAGCAGAGCACGAAGCGACAAGATGCCCTGTTGCCTGCCGAGTTTCCGGGCTGGACGGTTCCCGATTCAGCAGATGCGGACTGCGGGGCGCACACGGCGGAGGTTAAGAGACGCCTTCGGTCGGCGATTGCGGGTGCCTGTGGCTGGTTCATGGCCGTGCCTGTGCTCGAATTATCTTTCGCGGTCTGGTGAGTGGAACGACGTAATTTCGGCCCGCGCTTCCCCTTGTCAAACTCCATTTCCCCAAGCTCTCCAGAGCCAGTGCTTCAGCTTGGGAGGGTGAGGCTCCAGTCAGCGCAGCAGCGACTTCACTTTCTCTGGATCGTGCGTCGGCGGCTGGCAGGCGGTGCCAGTGCAAAGATAGACGGTCGGTTTGCCGTCCTTCGGCGGCAGCGTTTTGGCGAATGATTCAACTGGGCCGGACGTGGACAGCACGACCTTGTTTGGTTGATATACAGCATGGGCGGCCCGCACCAGGTTCCGACCCTCTGCCGAGGCAGGGTCGCCTGCGATGACCACGCGCTTCGGTTCTTCCAAGGAGAAATCCAGCGCCATCAGCATGTAGGGCATCGCCTGCGGCATCTTTTGCAGGCGTTCTGAAAACAACCGCAGGCTCTTCTCTGCCGCGTCGCGGAAATCCTTTCGCTCGGTGATCGCGCCCAGCTTGAGCAGCGCCAGCACGGCCACCGAATTGCCGGACGGCTCCGCGCCGTCGTAATCCTCCTTCAGGCGCAGAATCAGATCGCTCGCGCCCGCCGCGCTCTGCCAGAACCCACCCTCTTGCGAGTCGTAAAACTTCGCCAACATCGATTCCGACAGCGCGATGGCAAACTCCAAGTGCTTTGGGTCGAGCGTCACCTGATACAACTCCAACACTCCACTCAACAGGAAAGCGTAGGCTTCCAGCAGTTGCGTCGTGTCACGCGCGCCATCCCGCCACCGGTGGTAGAGCGTTTTGGTCTTCGCGTCCCAAAGCTTGCCTTGCAGAAACGCCAGGTTCTTTTCCGCGGCCGCGCGATACGAGTCTTCGCCCAGCACCGCCGAAGCGCGGGCCAGCGAGCCCAGCATCAGCCCGTTCCACGAGGCCAGCACCTTGTCGTCGAGATGCGGGCGCACTCGTTTGGCGCGGGCCTGAAAGATCTTCTCCTTCGCCGATTTCAGCAGGGCTTCTTCCGCGGAGGTCACCTTGGTATCCACCAGGCTGAGAACATTCTGGTCCGGCAATGGATTCGGATCGCTGTGATCCACAAAGTTCCCCTTCTCTGTCACGCCATAGACCCCCGCCGCCACCTTGAATTCCTCGGGCGTGAGCAGCTTCGCCAGTTCCTCGCGCGTCCAACAATAGAACTTCCCTTCCTTACCCTCGCTGTCGGCGTCCTCGGCGGAATAGAAGCCCCCTTCGGGATGCGTCATGTCGCGCAGAACGTAACGGAGGATGTCGCGCGCGACGTCGGCGTAACCTTGCTCACCGCTCACGAGATAACAGTCGAGGAACAGGCCGAGCAGTTGCGCGTTGTCGTAAAGCATCTTCTCGAAGTGCGGCACCAGCCATTTCGCATCGACGGAGTAACGTGAGAACCCGCCTCCAATCTGATCGTAAATCCCGCCCGCCGCCATCCGCTCGCAGGTGTGCAACACCATCTTGATCGCCTCCTGGTCTTTGGTGCGCACACCATGGCGCAGCACGAACGATGGATGGCTGGGCGACGGAAATTTCGGCGCGGTGCCCCAACCGCCGTTCCGCTCATCGTAGCCTTCCTTCAACTCCTTGCCGGCGCGCTTCAACGCGTCAGCGGTGAGCGTCTGGGGCTTGGCAGACTGCCGCGCGGTCAGTTCCACCAGCTTCTCGTGCATGGTGAGCGACGAGTTGGCGAGCTGCTCCCGTTTTGTCTGCCAGGCCTGATTGATCTGCTGCAGCACGTTCACAAAACTCGGCCGGCCATGCTTGTTCTCCGGCGGCCAGTAAGTGCCGCCATAGAACGGTTTCAAGTCCGGCGAGAGAAAGACATTCAGCGGCCAGCCTCCCTGCCCTGTCATCGCCTGCACGAAGGTCATGTAAATCTTGTCCACGTCCGGACGTTCCTCGCGGTCCACCTTGATGCTCACGAAATGCTGGTTGAGATACGCTGCAGTTTCTTCGCTTTCGAACGATTCGCGTTCCATGACGTGGCACCAATGGCACGTCGAATAACCAATGCTGAGGAAGATCGGTTTGTTCTCCTGTCGCGCCTTCACAAACGCCTCCTCGCCCCAGGGAAACCAGTCCACGGGATTGTGCTGGTGCTGGAGCAGGTAGGGCGACTTCTCGCGCGCCAGGCGGTTGGTGTGTGAATGGGCAGTGGTTGAATTCGTCGGCACGGCGGTCCTGAGTTGAGTTTTCGGCGCCTGATGGTTGCAGGCGGCCAGTCCCGGCAACAACACGGCAATCCACAAAGTTCTCGTCATGAGCCAGCGCCAGCTTAGGACGCCGCCACCCGCCACGCAAAGGGAAAGGGGCGAGGAAAGTTCATGTGCTTGTCAACCACTCGGACGCGCGGCAGGCTGCCGACATGTCCGCGATTAAAGAACTTGAGAAGACGGTGCTGGCGTTGCCCGTGGAGCAGCGCGTGTTGCTGGCTGAGTCGTTGCTCGGTTCTCTGCCGCCGGTCGGCAAAGATATGTCGGAAGCAGAGGAACTGGCGGAAGCGGAAAGGCGCGATCACGAGATTGAAAGCGGCCAGGTACAAGCTTTGAACGATGCGGAGTTTTGGAGGCAAGTCGAGGGCAACCGGAAACGGTGAGAGTCGATTATCATCCCGTAGCAGCGGCCAAACCCGGCCGATACCACTTGATCAAACCGGGTTTCCGTCGCGCCAATTTGAAGCGATTTCCATATCACTTTATCTACAGGGAATTGACCGACGGCATCCGCGTGACCTTGGTGCGGCATCATCGCCGTGTGCCAAGCTTTGGCATGGAGCGGGAGTAGGTCTCGCTCAACCTGCTGCGTCACGACCTCAACGAACCACCCGCATTTTCCCGCTAATATCCACTTCAACCTCGATGGCCCTGGCTGGAAGTGAAACCGTGGTCTCCCGTCCGCCGGGCCAGCGAACCGAGAGGGTCGCTGGCGGCGGCAAGGAGGGAATCACCTGCACTGCGCTGTCCTGCGACCAGTAGCCGGAACCGGCTTTGACTTCTCTGATCGCCGCAACGCGCCCGCCTATGCGTACGGTAATCGCTGCGCCAATCCCGCGCGGGTTTCCAGTCGGCCCGCGCAACCGCACGCGCAGGCCAGGCACTCCCCGCGCGTTGCGGTAGAGACGCGTGGCCGCCGAGTTTTGGGCCAGCGCCAAATCCACCCGCCCATCGCCGTCGAAATCCGCCGCCGCCAGGCCGCGTTGTTCGCCATAAACCTCGATGCCGCTCTCCTTGCCGGACATGGCAGTGAAGCCGCCTTTGCCATCTCCCTTCAGCATCAAGCCGCGTCCGGCGTCATGGCGCGAAGTTTCCGATTCCACGCCGAAAAAGTTTTGCGCCAATGCCAGATCCTGAAATCCATCGCCATCGAAATCCGCTGCGCAGATACCAAACGCGGGCGACCATTGAGCTTCGCCGGGCAGCGACCTCGCCTCAAAACGATTCGAGCGCGCGAGGAACACAGTGGAGTCGAGCCAGTTCACGCGAAGTTCCCGGCACGACTTCAGGCGTTCGCCAAGAATGTCCGCCAGACTGGCCTCGCCGTAGGCCTGGTAGCTCCGCATCCGTTCCAAAATAAACGGCATCGCTTGCGCCAGTGAATCCAGCGAGCGGACTGGAGCGATCCGCTTGCGCGACGGTTCCACATAAGCCTCCACCATTTCCATCGCGCCGCGCCCGGCGATGTCGCCGTAGTACAGGCGCAACTCGTCCCGGGCAAAGTCTTGATGCGCGTGGTTCCGTCCCCAGTTTGAGGCCACGATGTCCAACTGGCCGTCGCCGTCGAAGTCCGCCGTCGTCACGCCGTTCCACCAACCGGTCAATTGGTTGAGAGTTGAGAGTTGAGCGTTGGACGTTGAACGTTGGGCATCCACCGATACCGGCGGATCCCACGCCACAAGTTTGCCATGCTCGTTCCGGAAGATTCTTATCGGCCCCCAGTCGCAGGCGAGGATCAATTCGGGAAACCCGTCCGCGTTCAAATCGCTGAAGATCGCGCCGCTCACCATGCCCGCGTCGCGCCATTCCTGCGCGAGAACGGGAGAGTTGCCACCTTGCCACAGATACAGCCGGGACGGCGGCGCATCGGGATAACGACCCGGCACACAACGCCCGCCCACAAACAAATCGAGATCGCCGTCGCCATCGACGTCCGCGACCGCGAGGGGCCCCGGGCTGCCGCCGAGGTTCGGAACTTCAAACTTACCCGCCGTCCCGCCCGGCTCGCCGCGGAATCCAATCGCGGCGGGAAGATTCGTGGCGCCTGATTCATAGACCGAATACGCGGCCCAGAAGGAAGGGCCGTCGGCCGGGTTTCCTGTTCCAACCAGCATCGGAAGATCGTTGGCTGCCGGTTGTAGAAGTGCGGCATTCGTCGGCACGGTGAATCCGCCGCGACCGTCATTGCGAAACAGGCCCCAGGTGCCCCCACGCCCGGTTCCAATGGCGAGATCCTCGAAACCATCGTCATCGAAATCGAACCACGAAACACCCGGTCCCGACTGACTCAACATTCGGGACAAGAGAGATTGCCGCGCGAACTCGTTGAATGGCTCATCCCGATGGGAATGTCCCAAAATCCGGCTGACATCCTCGAAGAGCGGCGGAACAGATTTCGTTGCGATCGTCGGCGCGGCAACCAGCGAGGATGCTTCGTCGATTTCATAGACTCGGTTGGCCGTGACGTTGGACAGCACGCTGCGGCTCCCGTTGCGCCAGGTCACTTCCAGCCGCACCGACTCCCGCGCGTTTGCGGCGGCAAACATCCGCATCGCATCGTCTCCAGACAGATAACGCCCTCCTGAGATCATCTCCTGAGATTGCGCTACTGGTCCACCAGTCAGCCGAATCTTCGCGCCAACGCCGCGCGTGTTGGGTCCCCTGCCCTTCAACCGGACGCCAACTCGCGGCGCCGTGGAATCGTTCCGGTGCAAACCGACAGGCGCATTGAGCCGATTGACCACCACATCCAGGTCGCCGTCGTTGTCGAGATCGCCCAGAGCCATGCCGTGCGAGACGCCGATCGCATCAAAGCCCCAACGGCTGCCCGTTTCCTCAAATGTCAAATCACCGCGATTGCGAAACGCAACGCAGGGCGTGAACAGATGCGGGTAATGCAGCAACGTTTCACTCGCCTTGCCTGCGCGCGGACCGAGTTGGTTGAGCCGAACACTGGTGTCGGCGTCCTGCGTGTCGAAGTCGTGGCCGGTCGTGATGAGGATGTCCTCGTAGCCGTCGAGATCGACGTCGAGAAACACCACGCCCCAGGACCATTCGGACGCGCGCACGCCGGCCAGTTGCGCCAGCTCCGCATAAGTGCCGTCGCCACGATTGACAAAGAACGTGTTGCGCTCCACCTGCGGGCGATCCTCGATAGTCATGGAACTTCCCGTAGCTTCACCGGTCATCCCGCGTTGCCGCATCCGGCGTGAATGATCGCGGCTCAACATGTCGAGCACCACAAAATCGTCGAAACCGTCACGGTTGAGATCCCCGAAATCCACACCCATCGAGAATGCGCTGCTATTGCGCATGGCCAGACGCGGGAGCGCACGGAAACGCCCTTTGCCGCCGTTGAGCCAGATGCGATCCGGCGTCCAGAAATCGTTGCACACGTAAAGATCCGGCGCGTCATCGCCGTTGATGTCCCGCATCATTACCGACAAGCCCCAATCCCTTGGCACGTCCGTCAGTGCCTTGCCGTCTTCATCCACGAATCGTCCATCCGTCCACGACACCGCCGTAAAGCCGCCCTTCCCGTCGTTCAGGTAAAGTGCGTCGCGCTCGCCATGCTCCAACAGGCGTCCATCCGAAGTAATTTCAAGTTGATCCCGATCCTGCGGACGAACCGAACGCCGCCCGTTGATGTTCAGGACCTGGATGCCCGTGCTGCGTACGGTGGTCGTTCGGTAATTGGCGACGTAGAGATCAAGGTCGCCGTCACCGTCGATGTCGCCCAGCGCCATCGACATGCTGCCGAGGCGGCGTTGAAGCCCGGAGTTGGATTCGCGGAAGAGTCCCTTGCCATCATTGAAGAAACAGCGCGTGCCGGCGCCGACCGAATTTATCAGCAAATCAAGGTCGCCGTCGCCGTCCAGATCCGCGAGTGTCGCGCCGGTGGACATGTCGCCATCGCAAGCGACTCCAGCCCTGGCTGTGACTTCCTCGAACTTCCAATCACCCAGATTCCGGTAAAGCGCGTTCGGCCCTTCGAGCCGGCAGAGATACAGATCGCACCAACCATCGCCATCGATGTCTCCGAGGGCCACTCCGGAACCGTTCTGCAGCACCTGGTTCGCGGCGGCAGAGGCGTCGGCCAAAAGGTTGGAGAACGAAATGCCCGTGACGCCGGAAGGCATGGTGGAGAAACCATCCCGGCCGGCGCCGACCGGTATCACCGAGGCGAAACGCACCCCGTCAGCCACGGGCTTCCATTCCAGGGTTCCGCCGAGACAGGCAGTGGCCAACCAACCCACGAGAGCCGTGGACAAGGTGATGCGATACCAGATCAAGCGGGACAGAGGATGAACCATGAAGCCAGTGCCGCCAAGATGGAACGGACAGCCGCTCACCCGGTCCTGCCGAGTAACCGCGTTTCGAAAGGCGGCTTTTTTCTCTCTCTCCCCGCGAGGCACGAGTGGGGAGAGAGTAGGAGAGAGGGGCCAGCCAGGAAAAAGCCCCTCCTCCGTGCCTTGGGAAGAGAGGGAGAAAACACCGTCAAATGCGCATTACCCTGGCCGTTGTCCCCTGTTGTGGGCCAAAGTATTTTTCTTTCGTCTCCCGCCGCGCTCCTGGCCTAACCTTTCTTCGTGCAGTCGGAACGACATTGGGATCCTATAGCAGTGCTCCTGCTGGGAGCAGGGCTGGCAGTCAGCCTGTGCGCCGGCATGCTCGGCTACCTCGCCCTGGTCAAACTATTCTCCGGTCTCACTGCCGATCAAAAACAGTTTTACAACTTCGTTGCCTATAACGTGAGCGTGTACTTCACGGGCTTGATTTTGATTCATTTTTTCCTCCGCTATCATGCACTGACCTGGTCCGAATTCCTCGGCCCAGCAAGACCGGGCTTTGGTCGGGCGATTGCCCTGGCCGTTGCCGTGGTTGTAGTGGCCCTGCCCGTCACGCTTGGCTTGAATAGCCTTTGCGAAATCCTCCTCACTCAGCTTTTAGGCAAGGTCGAAACGCAACCCAGCATGAAGATCCTCGAGATCAGCTTGTCGGTACCGCAGCGAGTCTATTTCGGCTTCTCGGCCATCGTCCTCGCCCCTTTGATCGAAGAGACTCTCTTCCGCGCCATTCTCTACCGTGGGATCAAACAACGCGGTTATCCCCGGCTGGCCCTTTGGGGCAGTTCACTCTTGTTTGCCACCATTCATTTCAGCCTGCTGACCTTCGTGCCCTTGACCGTGCTGGCCATTATCCTCGCCGTGCTCTACGACAAGGCGGATCACTTCGCGGCGCCCGTCATCGCGCATTCCGTTTTCAATGCCGCCAACTTCTTCCTTTTTCTGAATCGGGAGGAAGTGACGCGCTGGTGGCACGACATCTTTCGATAGCTCTCACGGTCTCGACATGAACGAACTCGAACTGATTCGCTTGCTGACTCGATCCTTGCCAGCCAACGCATCGGTCGTGGCCGGCGCGGGCGACGATTGCGCCGTGCTCGATCTCGGCGTGCCGGACCGGTTCGTCCTTTTCAAAACCGACGCGGTGGTCGAGGGCGTCCACTTCACTCGTGAAACGCCGCCGGAAAAAATTGGCCACAAGGCGCTGGCCCGCTGCCTGAGCGACATCGCAGCGATGGCCGGCACGCCGACCGCCGCGCTCGTCACACTCGGCCTGCCGCGCGATTTCGACTCGAGATTCATTGAGGCCATTTACGCCGGGATGAACGCGCTGGCGACAAGGTATGGCGTCGCCATTGCAGGCGGCGAGACGACTACGAACCCCGACCGCCTCCTCCTCTCCGTGGCCATGCTCGGCACAGTGGCCAGGGACAAATGCCTGCGGCGAGACGGGTCAAAAGCCGGCGACGCGCTGTTCGTCACCGGACATCTTGGCGGATCACTTGCGGGACATCATCTCGACTTTGAGCCACGCCTGACCGAAGCACGCTGGCTCGCAGATAATTTCTCCGTCCATGCGATGATCGATCTAAGCGACGGACTGGCCGGTGATCTGCGCCATCTCGTGGAACCCGGGCTCGGCGCGGAACTGCTCAAGACCGCCATTCCCATCAGCCGCGCCGCCAAGCTCCAGGCGAAAACCGAATCGTCTGCCAAACCGCCGCTGCTCGCCGCCCTCACCGACGGGGAGGACTTCGAGTTGCTTTTCACCATCGCGAGCAGCGATGCCGTACGCCTGCTCGACACATGGAAGAAGCAGTTTCCCGACGTGCCGCTGACCTGCATCGGGAAGATCACCCCCGCGCCTGGCGTGAAACTGCGCGACAAGGACCGCTTCCTGCCGATGCCTGCCCATGGATACGTTCATTTCGCATAGTCCGGAGGATACCGCCGCTCTAGGAGAGCGATGGGGCCGCGAAGCGAAACCTGGATGGGTCATCGGCCTCACGGGGGATCTTGGCGCTGGCAAGACACAACTCGTCAAGGGCATCGCGCGCGGCCTCGGCATCACTGCGCGCATTCAATCGCCGACCTTCGCGCTGGTGAACGAATACCGCGAGGCCCGATTGCCCCTGGCGCATCTGGATTTGTACCGGCTCGACACACCCCAGCAAATCATCAGCGCCGGCCTGGAAGACTACTTCAACAAGCCGCCGGGCATTGCGGTGATCGAATGGTGCGAACGCTGGCCCGATTTCCTCGCGCCCCGCGCCTCACGCCTCGCGCCCTTCACTGTCCGCCTCGTCCGCATCGAACAAACCGGTGAAACTGAACGCCGCATCACTCATGAAGATTTTGGCGGTTGAATTCTCATCAGAGCGCCGGAGCATCGCCATCTGCGCTGATGGGCAACTGCGCGGCCGGGCCGAGGAAACGGGGGGACGTAGCGCCCGCGCCTTCAGCCTAATCGAACGCGCGCTGGCCGAAGCGAGGATGGAGCGCGAGGAAATTGAATGTATCGCGGTGGGACTCGGTCCCGGCTCTTATGCCGGCATCCGCTCGGCCATCTCTTTGGCGCAAGGCTGGCAGGTGGCACGCGACGTTCGCCTGGTGGGCATCAGCACCGTGGAGTGTCTGGCAGCGCAGGCCCAGGCGGCAAACCTCGCCGGCCTCGTGAACATCGTGATCGATGCGCAACGAAACGAGTTTTATTTCGCCTCGTACGAAGTGGCGCCATCGGAAACCCGCATCGTCGAGCCGCTTCGCCTGTTCACGCTGGACGAGGCAACGGCGTGTTGCGCGAAAGGGACCACACTGATCTGGCCGGACTTGCTACACCGCTTTCCCGGAGGTCGCGTGCTGTGGCCCGATGCCGCCACACTGGGCTTGCTGGCGGCGACGCGCGCCGCCTTCGTTTCCGGCGACAGACTGGAGCCGGTTTATCTGCGTGAAACCAACTTCGTTAAAGCCCCGCCTCCGCGCGCCGTTCAGTGATTGTGAATTATGAAGTTGTCCAACCACGGATGAACACCGATAGACACGGATACGACAAACGAACTTCATGAACGCTCACCAATTTGCGACTCCCTCTCTCTGCGAAGCACGAGCGGGGAGAGGGGCGTCCGGACGGGAACCTTCATGGGCGCCTCCTCTTCCCGGCCCTCTCCTCCATCGGATGGAGGAGAGAATTCC
>Ga0137433_1001104_pt1 | contig 12078 bp, 5 predicted proteins | sample EasRivERMZT840_2_FD_102335 | JGI IMG/M metagenome (GOLD analysis project Ga0137433, IMG submission 102335) | Soil microbial communities from meander-bound floodplain in the East River, Colorado, USA - East River MetaG ERMZT840_2 | ecosystem: Environmental > Terrestrial > Soil > Floodplain ...
GGCCAGTCGCATCATCGCGGGGTCCGCGAGCGTCGTGTCCTCGCAGGCTGTCACCATGCCCGCGGGGATTGTCAGCTGCCGACGCCATTTGCCTATCTGCATGACGAGCGGAAAGTCGACACCCGCCGGGACGTCCCCGGTCGTCACGCCGAGCGTGAAATTGCCGGCGGTGTCAGTCGTCGCGCGCACGATCGGACTGCCCGGGAACCGGCTGGTGCAGGCCTCGCAAGTCGGTCCGTCCGTGAAATCCGGGAGCGGCCTGTTCGGAACGTACACGTCGACGTTGTAGAGCGGCACCTTTCCGGCCGGGTCGAACACCTTGCCGATGATTCTCGTCACCTTGCCGTTCGTGCACGCGGGCTGCTTGCAGTCGTTGAGCCTGCACGTGGACTGGTAGCAGGAAAGGTTGTCACACTTGATGATCGGCACGCTCGATCCGCCGGTGCCGCCGCTGCCGCCGGTGGTCCCGCCGCTGCCGCTGCTGCCGCCGCCCCCGGCGCCACCAGGATTGCCGCCCGCCCCGGCCACGGCGCCCGCGCCGCCGGTCCCGTTGGGTTTGGTCGTCGCGGCACGGAAGCCGCTGCAACCTGCGGCGACAAAAAGGAGGCCGACACCGATGGACATTGAGTGCAAACGCATGCGCCATTCCTCCAAACTCTCGCGGCTACACGAGCGCTCCCTGAGTGCCGCCAAGGCCAAGGAAACTGGTCAAAATCGTGCATGGGCGTCGAGCCCTGACGACACCACCCACCAGATGGGCTCACACTACGACGACAGAGTCACGATGGCGAATGAGTATTTCTGCTCGTCCGTGCCGCCTCGTCAGGAAATCGGCTCAGACTCGTGTACGGAGACGGGACATCCACCCTTGACCGAACCACCCGTGATCTTTCTAGGCCTTTTCGGGCCTTTACAGGGAAACGTTCCCGTGGAGTGATCCGACTTCCGTAACAAACTTGCCCCGGCAGCGACAGTAACTCCAGCAAGGAGACGAGACGATGATCGCCCCCACGACCCCTCGACATGGAGCCCTCGCGCTCGGTCTCGTTGCCGCGCCCCTGGCGGTGCTGCTGGGCGCGTGCACGCCGTCCCCCGAATCGGGGACTGGCACCGGCGGCAGCGGCCAGTCGAGCGGTGGCTCGGTGGGCACGGGGGGCAGCGCGACAGCGGGCGCGGCCGGCACCGGCGGCGGCGTGAGCGGAGGAAACAGCGGAGCCGGCGCGGGCGGCGCTACGGCCACCGGCGGCTCGACAGGCGGAGCCGGGGGAGATTCCACGGCGACCGGAACAGGGGGCACCGCGGGATCGGTGTCGGGTGGCGGCGGCTCGTCGACCGCCGGCGCCGGCGGCGCTGGCGGTACGGGCGGCGCGGTCTCGGGCAGCGGCGGGACCGGCGGGGGTTCGGGCGGACGGGCCGGCACCGGGGGCGGGGCAGCGGGGCGCGGCGGCGGCGGCGGATCCGTCGGAGCGGCCGGAGCGAGCGGCACCGGGGGCAGCGGGGCTGCCGGCACCGGCGGCGGCGCGGGGACGATCGGGTTCCAGAAGGCGGCGGGAACGATCCCCAATTCGCCGCAACCGGCCTCGGCGGTCAACCCGGCGAAGGCGGACTGGCAGCGGGGCATCATCACGCCCTCGTTGCAGGTCGGGAAGCAGATCAACCAGCCCTCCGTCTTCAACGGCTACCTGGTCATTGGTGGCAACGAGGAGTTCTGGATCTACGACGTCTCGAACCCCGCCTCGCCCCGACAGCTCTCCACCTTCTCCACGCCGAACAAGACCGGGGGCGAGGCCGAGACCCACACGATCTCGTACGCCCGCTACGGCAACACCTTCTACATGGTCACGATCGGCGGCCGCGGGATCGACATCTGGGACGTCACCAACGTCATGGCGCCCCGGCACATCAAGCAGCTCGCGATCCCGGGCACGAACTACGGCGACTATACCGAGGCGGTCTGGGGCGTGACCTGGCAGGGGCAATACATCTACGTCGGCGCGACCAACAACGGCATCAAGGTCGTCGACGCCGCCAACCCCGCCGCGCCGACCATCGTGAAAGAGGTTCCCACCTCGCAGTACGGCGGCGTCAGCGCGGGTCCGCTCGACGCCATCGGCAACGTCCTGGTCGTCACGACGCCCAAGGAGAGCGGGGGCGTCGCCACCCTGGACATCAGCGATCCGACCAACCCCGTGCGGCTGGCGTCGTTGACGACCGACAAGGCGTACATCGGGATGTTCTACCGGCGCCACGTGTACCTCATCGGCCTCAAGGTATGGGACGTGCTCACCAATCCGAGGAGCATCGGCACCGGCACCACGCCGATCGGGAGCCTGCCGACGGAGGGTTCCGAGTACATGGCCTTCCAGGACGATTACATGTTCCTGGGACACCTGCGGACCGAGATCGGCGGCACGCCGGGCGCATCGAAGATCAACGTCGCCGATCCACGGAACATGAGGGTCACGGGCCGCGTCTGGGGCCGCTTGAACCTCGGCGCCCTGAACGACGATCAGTTCCCGCTGCCGATCGGCAACCTCCTGGTCATCGGCGACGATCAATCGCCCTACCACGGCTGGTTCATCGCCGTTCATCAGGCCGAGCCGGACACGAAGGCTCCCGTCGTCGACACGGTGATCCCGAATAACGGCGCGACCGCCGTCTCGACGAGGTCGCGCATCGGCATCACGTTCTCGGACAACATCGAGCTCGCGACCGTGAACGCGGCGAGCTTCATCGTCCGTCCCGTCGGCGGGCAGCCGCTGCCGGGCAAGTGGGGCGCGCGGATGGGCGTCGTCAACTTCGATCCGGACGCCGATCTCCAGCCCGGTACCACCTACGAAGTGGTGTTGCCGAGGGGCGGCCTCGCGGATCTGGTCGGCAACACGCTTGCGGCCGAATTCAAGTCGACATTCACGACCAACTGACTGCAGGCTCGGCTTGGTGTTGCGGGCCGCATCGTTCCTCGTCGCGCTGGCGGGCGCCACGCTCGCGGCGACGCCGGCGCTCGCGCTCACGCTGGAGGTGAGACACGCGGGCCCGTCGGCGGTCGGTCAGGCGCACGCCTTCCAGGCCACCGTCACGGGCGCGAACGGCGCGGTCACCTACGAGTGGAAGTTCGGTGACGCCGACGACTTCCATGCGGGCGGCGCCGGGTCGACCCACACCTTCACGGCGCCGGGCTTCCACAACATCGACGTGCTCGCGACGGACGCGGGCGGCGCCGTGGCGAGCGCGTTCTTCCAGCACCTCGTCCACCACCCGCTGACGGCGCGGCGCCCGACGTCATCGACGTCGATCGTCCACGACGGCGCACGCAATCGCGTCTATGTGGTGAACCAGGACAACGACACGATCACGTCCATCGACGCGGACAAGCTGCAGAAGCTCGCCGAGCTTGCCGTGTATCGCAGGCCCGAATCGCTGGCGCTCACGCCCGATGGGAAGCTGTGGGTCGTCCACCGCGACGACTACGCCGTCGCGGTCGTCGATCCGGATCGCTTCGTCATCGAGGGCGGCTTTCGACTGCCCTACGCGTCGCAGCCCGTCGGGGTCGCGATGAGCCCGACCGGTGACGCCGCGTACGTCAGCCTGATGGCCGTCGGGAAGCTGCTCAAGCTCGATCCCAGGACGGGGGCGGTCATCGGCGAGGTGACGGTCGGGGCGCGGCCGCGCGGGATCTCGGTCTCGCACGACGGCAAGGACGTCTACGTCACCCGCTTCATCTCGCCGGACACCGGGGGTGAGGTGGTCAAGGTCGACGCGGCGGCGATGAAGGTCGCGACGCGCATCGTGCTCAGGCTCGACGCCGAAACGGTGGACAGCGATCTGCAGGCGCGTGGTCTTCCCAACTACCTGTTCTCCATCGCGCTCACGCCCGACGGCCGGCAGGCGTGGGTCCCGGGCAAGAAGGACAACATCGTGCGCGGCAAGCTGCGCGACGGCCGCGATCTCACCCACGACACGACGGTGCGGCCGCTGGCCGCCGTCATCGACACGCTGGCGGCCCAGGAGATCTACGCCAACCGCGTCGATCTCGACGATCGCAGCCAGCCGGTTCACGTCGCGTTCAGCCCGCTCGGCAACTTCGCGATCCTGACGCTGGCGGGCTCGAACCGCGTCGAGATCCGCGACGTCAACCGGCCCACCCAGGTGTTCTCGGCGATCCCGGAGGTGGGGACGTTCCCGCGCGCCACCGTGCTGGCGCCGGATGGGCGCCTGTTCGTGCAGGGATCGCTCAGCCGCGACGTCCTCGTCTACGACCTGTCGGCGATGCTGAAGGACTTCGCGCAGTCGACGCCGACGAGGGTCGGCGCCATCCCGACCGTCGCCAGCGAGAAGCTGTCGGCGCAGGTGCTCGCCGGAAAGAAGCTCTTTCACGACGCGGAAGACACCCGCATGGCGTTCGAGGGCTACCTGACCTGCGGCGGGTGCCACTTCGAGGGCGACGACGACGGGCGGGTCTGGGATTTCAGCACGCGCGGCGAGGGCCTCCGGAACACCGTGGCCCTGTTCGGCCGCGCCGGGACCGGTCAGGGGCGCCTCAACTGGACCGGCACGCTCGACGAGGTGCAGGACTTCGAGCACCAGATCCGCGACCTGTTCCAGGGGCGAGGCTTCCTGCCGGACGACACCTTCCACGTCGGGACGCGCGATCAACCGCTCGGCGATTCGAAGGCGGGCCTCAGCCCGGAGCTGGACGCCCTCGCGGCGTACGTGACCTCGCTCGATCACGTAAACCCCAGCCCCTATCGCCACCCGGACGGCTCGCTCACACCGGACGGCTTCGTCGGCAAGGAGCTGTTCGAGAAGCTCGGCTGCGACTTCTGCCACGGCGGCGCCGAGTTCACCGACAGCACGCGCGGCATGCTGCGCGACGTCGGCACCATCACGGCGCTCTCCGGAACGCGCGCGGGCGGGCCCCTGCTCGGCATCGACACGCCGACCCTGCTCGGTGTCTGGGAGACGCCCCCCTACCTTCACGATGGGTCGGCGCCGACGCTGCGCGACGTGCTCACCACGAGGAACCCGACCGATCTGCACGGATCCGTCAGCTCGCTGTCGTCAGGGCAGATCGACCAGCTGGTTGCCTATCTCCTGCAGATCGACAGCGAGCTCCCCGTGCGTCCCCTGCCCTTCGACGCGCCGGCGGGGACGGACGGCGGGATCGCGGGCGATGGCGGGCCGCCCCTCGTCGGGGGATCGGGCGGCGGCGGCGGCTGCGGCTGCCGGATTCCCGCGGGAGGCGGCGGCTCCGCTTCGAGCTGGGCGGTCCTCGTCCTGGGCCTGGTCTGGGCGGCGCTCGCCCGACGGCGACGGCGTGTCGGCAGCCCACGCGCGGGCGTGTTTCTCGTTCTGGTCGCGCTGCTGATGACGGGCTGTGGGGCCGACGACGGCGGCGAGACGAAGAAGCCGACCGACTGGTCGAAGCTGCCGGCGGTGACGGCCGCGGACCCCGAGCTCATGCCGCACGGGATGCGCCAGGAGACCTACGACCGGATCTGCGCGCGCGGACGCGGCGACGGCTTCGCGAAGGCGCTGTGCGACGGCGGCCGGCGCCCCGAGATCCGCGATCTGGCGGAGCTGCTCCAGCTGGTGGGCCTCGGCGACCGCCGCGCGTTCGCGCTGACGGGGAACTCGACCTCGCTGGTCGCGAAGAGCGTGTCGGCGATCAATCCGCGCATGATCGTGTTTCCGCGCGTCGGGGCCGACCTGCAACGGCCCGACACCATGACCGCGGTGGGGTTCGTCCGGGGCGAGCAGTTCGTCGAGCTGGCGAGCCGCGATCCGGCCACGGGCGATCTCAACTTCTACCTCCTGAGCTTCGAACAGAGCTGCAGCTACGACAGCGGCGGCTGCGATCTCGCGAGCCTCCTCACCGAGGAGCTCGAACACGACTGGACCGCGTACAGCATCTACGATCAGGACGATCTCGAACCGACGTCGTTCGACTGCAAGTCCTGTCATCAACCCGGCGCGCCGGGCACGAAGCGCATCCTGCGCATGCAGGAGCTCGCGAGCCCGTGGATGCACTGGTTCCCGCAGCGGTTCGTGCAGCGCACGGATTCGGATCGCGCCCTCGGCGCGCAGTTCGCCGAAGCGCACGGTGGCGACGCGCAATACGGCGGCATCCCGATCGCGACGATCACCGGCGCGCTCGACGAGGGGAGCGGCGCGCAGCTCGAGGCGCTGGTGCGCGCCGAAGGATTCGGCGACCAGCCGAACCCTTTCGACGCGCAGATCGCGGCCGAGATGAAGAGCGGCACCAGCCCCACCTGGCAGGCGCGCTTCGCCGCCCACCTCGGCGGCGAGGCGATCGCGGTGCCCTACCCCCGCATCGACGTGACCGACGAAGCGAAACGAGGCGCCGCGATCCGTTCGTACCGGGACGTGGTGGCGGGCCAGGCGGCGCGCGAGACGCTGCTCGATCTACGGGACGTCTTCTCCGGCGATGCAGCGGAGAAGCTCAGCTTCATTCCGCAGCCCGCCGCCGGGGGTCGAGCCGTCCTGTTACAGATGTGCACGCGCTGCCACGACGGCCGCGGCAACCCCGAGCTGGGCAAGAATCGTTTCAACGTGCGGAAGCTGGAGGAGATGACGCGCGCGCAGAAGGACCTCGCCATCTCGCGCATCGGTGAATCAGGAACGACGCGCATGCCGCCCTGGCGCGTCGGCAGCCTCACCCCGGACGCCGTCCAGGCGGCCACGCTCGAGTTGCAGAAGTGAATGCGGGCGGCTGACCCCGCGCGCCGCCGCGGATCAGCGGGCGCGACAGACGCCGGCGACGCAGCCGCACCGTTCGGGCGGCGGCTCGTCGTACTCCAGGGCGCAGCCGATCTGGATCACCCCGAGCGGCGGATCCCGATCCCGGTGCGTGCAGTCGGCGTCGGCAAGGCACGCGTTGGCGACGATCGTGCACTGGTCGTCGCTGGCGCAGGAAGGACAACCGCCGGGGTTGTCGACGCAATCGCTGTGCAGTGTCTGCTCGCCCCGGCACGAGGCGAAGAGTCCGAGGGGCAGGACCAGCGACAGCAGAGCAGCGGCGCGAATCACCCACGAGCGAGCCTTCACCCGGCCGAGCTTGCCACCGTCCGTCCCCACGTCCAAGGTCCTAGAACAGCGGCAGGTAGCCCTTCGGGGAGTCCAGGAGCCAGAACGACTGCGCGAAACCGGCGCTGATGCGGCCGGGCAACCCGGGGCGGGTGTACGGACCCGCGTCGGTCGCGATCGCCCAGTCGATCCGCACGACGGACGCGTTGAGCTGGGGGATCAACCAGCGCAAGCCGACGCCGAAGTCGTGGTGCGGGACCAGCGCGTCGTACGACGCGGCGGCGTGCCCGACGTCGTAGAAGAGAACCGCGCCGAAGCGTTGCGAATACGCGGCGAGCGGGGCGGTGCGGATCTCCGCTCGTGCGGCCGCGGCAACCGTGCCCTGAAACTCGCCGACCTGATAGCCGCGCAGCCCCGTGTCGCCGCCCAGGAAGAAGCGCGTCCGGTACGTGTCGGCGCGGACCGCGTCCGTGGTGGCCGCCGCCACCACGCGCGCCACGTTCGCGATCGGCGGCGACGCGAAATACAGCACCGCCCCCAGGCGCTGGTCGATGAGATCGCCCGATCGCGCGCGCGCCGACGCCTGCACCTGCGCCAGGCCGAACGCGGACCCGCCGGGCGCGACCGACCAGCCCGCCGTCGCGCCGATCGGGTACGCCACGAAGTCGGCCCCGAGCGCGGGCAAACCGGCGGCGACCTCGACCGCGAGCAGCGGCCCGAGGCGCCGGTTCTCGCGCAGGTCGAACGTGTCGAGACCGCGGAACACGCCGTAGCGCGCGGTGAACAGCTGGTAGCGGAGGTAGGGCTCGGACCGCGTCTCGGGCAGCGGCGCCCAGGTGGCGAGGAACTAGTCGGCCAGATTCGGATTGGCGGGGTCGATCGGGAAGTCCGACGGCACCAGTGACTGCCGCCGATCGAAGCGGTAGCCGAGCGTCACGCGCTGGACGACCACCTGCCCGAACGATCGCACCGCGCCGGCATCGGCGGTCAGCTCGCGGCGCCGGTAGGCGAACGGGACCGCCGTCCCGGCGACGTCCGCCGGGCACAGCTCATTGTCACAGAAGCGCCGGATGACCTCGTTGCGGTGGATGACGTCGACGCCGGCGCCCCAGCGGCTCGCGAGCGAATACAGCGGGTAGCGCAGCGACAGCAGCTCGTTGTCGCCCTCGTAGCCGTGCCCGCCGCGCGTGTACCAGGCGGTGCCCACCGCGAGCAGCGTGAGCCGCGTGCCCGCCACGTTCGGATCGAAGTAGGTCGGCCCGACGCCGAAGCGGCCCAGGTCCATCTCGAATCGGGCGGCGAGCTGCTTGCGCCAGCCGAACAGGTTGTTCTCCGACAGCGCCGTCTCGAGCAGCGTCAGCCTGTTTCGCTGGAACTCGAAGTTGGTGTTGAAGCGCAGGCTCCACACGTCCCGCGTCACCGCCAGAACGTCGACGGTGCCGGGCACCGGCGATGCCACCGGCACCAGCGCGACGATGCTCGACACCTGCGGCGCCCCGAACCGTTCGCCGTTCGCGAAGAACAGCGGCGGCGTCGCCTGCAAGTTGCGCACGCTCTCGTCGGCGAGCAGCTCGTCCCAGCGCTGGCCAGGTGAAATCAGCAGCTCGCGCCCGAGAATCTCGGGGCGGGTCGTGCGGTGGACGGCGTTCAGGAGGTGGAAGTACCAGTCCTGGCGCGAGAACACGTCCTGGTTGACGACGTGGACGCGGCCGATGACCTTGCCCTCCGGGCTGGGATCGATCGCCAGCCCGAGCCGCGCCAGCGCCTCGTCGACGGACTCGCGCTCGAGACGCCCGAGCGATCCCGACGGCTCGGCCCGCGCGACCGCCGCCGCCACGACGACGACGACGACAAAGGTACACATTGGAAGTAGCCGCACAGTCGCGCTTCGCGCGACAGCGGCTAGCAGCGCCGCGAGCGCCGCCGCCCAACGTTCAGCGCGCGACAACAGTCGCCCAGCCGCTGCCGGGCATCGCGAACTGGAGCTTCCTGCCGGCGGCGGCAACGGTCGCCATCTTCGCAGATCCGGCGTTATACAGCACGGCGACGACGCTGCCGTCCGGGTTCCTGAACGCCAGGGCGTCACCGCCGCTGGTCGCGACGACCTTGGCCCCCTGCGCGACGAACCGCGAGAGGTGCCGGAACACGTAATACGCCGGCGTGATGTTCAGCGTCCTCGTCGACGTGTCCACCGTCAGGAGGGCGTTCTGGGGCCAGACGCGCGTCGTGTCGATGCCGATGCCGACCGTGTCGAGCACCATGTTCCACGCGCTGTACGCGGTGACGCCGGCCCGGATCCAGTCGCGGATCAGGCCCCAGCTCTCGACGGCGTACGCCTGGTCGTTGGGCGCGCCGGTCGGATCGAACGGCGACGCCCAGGGGTAGTTGCCGCACCTGTGCTCGCTCTGCCAGACCGGGAGGTTGTAGGACCGGGCGCTGGGGACGCTGCCCATCATCCCCCACTGATAGCCGAGCACCTTGATGTGGCCGCGCGCGGCTTCGTCGCCCATCACGCTGTCGATTATCGAACCGTCCGACCCGCCGCCGTTGAACGTGCCGAGCATGATCTTCGTGGTCAGGCCGGCGCCCGCGACCGCCGCGCCGAGATGCTGGCCGACGAACTTCGTGTACGTCGCCGGCGACCAGCCGCAGGTCGGGTACGTCCCGGTGTAGTTCGGCTCGTTTTGCGGGGAGATCGCCTCGATGGTGATCCCTTGCTGCGCGTACGCCTGCACGAACTTGATCAGGTACTGCGCGAACGCCGTCATGGTCGCGTCGTCGCTCTTCATCGTCCAGCCGTCGAACGGCGAGACCATGTTGCCGGGCGAAAACGGCCCCTGCTTCATCCACGTCGGCGGCGTCCACGGGCTGGCCCAGAAGCGAATGTTGGCCTTCACCGCCTGGGCCGCCTTCACGAACGGGATCAGCGCCTGCGTGTCGCGGTCGATCGAGAAGCCCGCCAGCGAAATGTCGTCGGGCGTCTCGTCGAGCGTGTAGCGATCGATCGCATAGTCGGTCGCCCCGATCGGGATGCGCCCGAACGCGAAGCGCGCCCCCTCGGCGCCGTACAGCAGGCGGAGGGCGGCGTCCCTGTCGGTCTCGCTGAGCATGGACAGGTACTGCCACCCCAGCTCGTTGAAGGCGCCGCCAAAACCTTCCCAGGTCTGCGCGGTGGACGCGTCGTTGACGGTCACGTCGGCGTTTCCGCTCGCCACCTCCGTGAGCTGCCCGTCGGTCTTCCAGTAAGCGCCCGGCGCAGACGTGATCAGCGTGGTCGCGCTGTCCGGCGCCCCGCAATCGGTCGCGCCGGCCGCCACGCACGTCCCGTTGCAGTCGATCATCCCGGCCGCGCACAGGCACGCCCCGCCCTCGCAGAGCTGCCCCGTCGAACACGGGATGCCGCAGCCGCCGCAGTTCGTCGGGTCCGCCGTGACATCGATGCACTGCGGGCCGCAACCCGCCTGACCGCCCGGGCAGACCAACCCACCCGGCGGATCCTTCGCGCACGCCGCCGCCAGCAGCGCAACGGCGAGCGTGACGATATCTGAACCTCGCCCCGCGAAAGCGGGGAGAGGTCGGCGGCCGAAGGCCGCCGGGTGAGGGGAACGGCGCTGCGATGGAACCGGGGACCCCTCACCCTGACCCTCTCCCCGCTTCGCGGGGCGAGGGCAAACGGCTGCAGTGGCTCGCGGCCAGCCTGAGCTCACGTTCGCCGAATCTATCAGCTGCGACGCGCCCGTCGCCGGCGAAGGCCCGACACCGCCGCGACGAGCCCGACGATCACCAGTGTCGCCGACGACCCGCCCGCGCCGCCGACGTCGCACGCGCAGCCACCGCCACCGGAGGCGGGCGGCGCAGATCCACCCGCGCCGGAATTTCCGGCACTGCCCGCGGTGCTGATCCCGGTACCGGCGGTCCCCGACGGGTCGCTCCCGGTGCCGGCGGTCCCCGACGGGTCGCTGCCGGTGCCCCCGACGCCGGACGGGTCACTCCCGGTGCCCCCGATCCCCGACGGGTCGCTCCCGGTGCCGCCGGTCCCGACGCCGCCGCCCCCGACGCCGCCGCTGCCGACGCCGCCGCTCCCGCCGCGGCCACCCGCGCCGGCGCTCGCGGTGCCACCGCCGCCACCGCGCCCGCCCGCGCCGCCGCTGCTGCCGCCCGTGCCGCCACCGGCGCCTCCCGTCCCCGTGCTGACGGGGGCCGCCTGGAACTTCATCCAGTTGAGGCTCATCGCGCCGCGAAAAACCAGGTACAGCCGGTGGACGCCCGTCGTCGGGGTCAGCGTGCAGGTCTGCGTGGCCCAGGACGCGCCCGTGCCCGTGGCGGCGATCGCGCACGTGCCGACCAGCGGGCCGGTCTGCGTATCCGCATGCAGCTCCAGCGTCGTCGCGGTCTGCGCGGCCACGCGCAGCTGAACGGCACCGACGCCGGCGTCGCTGAAGTCCACGCTCTCGAAGTACGCGGAACCGCCGCTGGTGCCGGTGATCGCTTGCCCCAGGCTGGTGTCGTTGCTGTCTCCCTTGGTCACGGCCGACTGGCCGTCGTAATCCTCGCCTTCGATCTCCACGAACGCGTTGCGGCCGGTCACCGGGCGCTTCACGCCGAGAATGACGAGCGACCCCGCCTGCCTCGGAATGCTGAAGGTCGTCGTCCACGCGGTGGTGGTGGTGACCTTGCTGACCGGCTGGAGCAGCGCCAGGTGCTGCTGCGCCTTCATCGCCTGCCACTGCGCCTCGGTCGGGTTCGTCGGCCGGCCCGCGGCGACCCAGGCGTTGTAGGGATTGCTGTGCGTCTCGTCCGCGCGAAAATGCGTGACGAAGAGCTCCTTGTTCGCGAGCGTCGCCGGCAGGTTGCTCAGGTTGATGGTCACCGACTCGGCGCCGCTGCTGTTGAGGGCCTGGAAGTAGTTGTAGACGAGGATCTGGACCTCATCGTTGGCCGCCGACATCGTCGCCATCGCGTCGACGCCGTCACCCCCCGTGCCGCCGCCGGACATCAGGCGCTTGGGACCGAAGTAGTAAAGCATCTTGA
>Ga0137433_1001105_pt1 | contig 12060 bp, 17 predicted proteins | sample EasRivERMZT840_2_FD_102335 | JGI IMG/M metagenome (GOLD analysis project Ga0137433, IMG submission 102335) | Soil microbial communities from meander-bound floodplain in the East River, Colorado, USA - East River MetaG ERMZT840_2 | ecosystem: Environmental > Terrestrial > Soil > Floodplain ...
CGCCGCAACCCCAGGCGCGGCGCCACCGGTCGACTGATCCGCGATCGGTTACCACGGTGGGGATCGGCGACAGTCGCGGACGGTCGCGCGCGGATCGGGGAGCACGTCCAGCGGGCAGGTGCTCAGGGGTGGTGGGGTTCGGCGTCGTCTCGATCGACGTCGGAACTAGGCGCGGTTCCCTCCTACGGAGGGGGAGGAGGGAACCACCGTGCCGGCTGTGGTTCCCTACTTGGGAACCGCGGGAACCACCGCGCCAGAACCGCAGCGCTGCCAGCTACTTCCTGTGGTTCCCTCGCCGGGAACCGCCGGGAACCACCACCGCGTCAACACTGTGGTCCGAGGGATGTGGTTCCCGACGTGGGAACCACCGGTCAACGCGCGTACCAGGCGTGCTTCTTCCCGGTCCCGCGGTTCTCGATCTTCGAGTCGAGGGCCAGGTTCTCCAGCGCGTCGGCCGTGCGCTTCGGCCGGCCGCCGATCGCCTTCTCCAGGACGTTCAGGCCGCACCCCGGGTTGGCGCGGATCGTCGCTAGCGCGGTCGCCTCGTCGTCGGCGCTGCGGCCGCCCGTCGGGTCGGGCTCGATGACGCGCGAGGCGCCGCGCGGCGCGAGCCGGAGGTGGAGCGGGGCCGGCCACTCGCCCTCGCGGAGCTTCTGGCACGTCAGCGTCAGGGTCATCGGGTCGGTCCGCGCCGCGTCGGGGTTCGCGTTTTCGAGCAGGTAGGCCGAGTCGGCCGCGTCGCCGAGCACCGTGCTGCCGCGCAGGCGCTTCGCCTCCCAGGGCGTGTGGTGGGTGATCGACACGGCGGCACCGGTTTCCCGCTGGATCTGGCCCGCGCTCGCGACGACGCGGCTCATCGTCTCGGCGCTGTTCTCGTCGCCCCCGGGGATCGACCGGGCCAGCGTCTCGAACGCGATCAGCGCGGGCGTCGGGCCCAGGTCCCCGGCCGCGAGCTGGCGCAGGAACGCCTCGACCGCCCGGGCGTCGAGCAGGTTCACCGTGCCGGGTGCCAGCGTCAGGCCCACGGCGGCGGTCGGGTCGACGTTCCAGCGCACGCGCCACGCGGCGACGCGCGAGCGCATCGCGCCCTCGGCGTACACGAGCAGCGTCGGTCCCTTCGCCACCTTCCGACCTTGCCACGGCAGGCCGGCGGCGACGTGGAGCAGCCAGTCGAGCTGCACGAACGTCTTGCCGGCGCCCCACCGCCCGTAGATGGTGTTGAGCCCGTTGGCGAGGAGGTAGCCGTCGACGAGGTAGGGCGGATCGGGCTGCGTGAGGACCGCGAGGTCCGACACGCCGCGCAGGCCGACCGCGGCGCCCGCCTCGGGCGGAGCGGCCGCGCCGAAGCTGAGCGCCGCCTTCTCGATCGTCGCCCCGCGCAGGTACGTCCGGTGCTGGTCCCACTTCTTGCGGGCCAGCGGGGTGGCGCGCATCAGCGCCTCGACGCGATCGACGTCGCCGCCGACCTCGCGGATGAAGATGCGGGCCAGGTCCCAGTCCGCGTCCGACAGGCTCTTGTAGACGCCCGGTTTTCCCGCGGCGCCGAGCAGCTCCTCGGGGTCCTGCACGCTCGTCAGGCGGTGGAACGCGCGGCCGTCCGGCCCGGCGGCGATCCGGGCGCGCACGTCGTCGTCGCTCAGGTCCGCGTTGCGCGGCGGCGTGAGCGTGGGGGCGGCGCCCGCGACCTCGCTCCCGAGCTTGATGCCGACCTCGCGGCACAGCGCTTCGAGCGCCGCGGTCTGGTCGACCTCGCTCACGTCGTAGTAGCCGGGGAGCATGTCGAATGTCAGCGCCGCGAAGTGGCCGCCGCTGTAGACTTCGACCGCCCCGCCCTGCCACGCGTCCTGCCGGCCGCCCTCCTTGCCGGCCCACGCGGGTTGCCCCCGCGCGATGATGTGCAGGCCCCGCCCCGACTGCGACACCTCCGTGAACGACGCCAGCCGCTCGACGATCGCCAGCGCCCACGGCGCCACGACGCCCGTCGCGGGGTCGCGGCACCCGTCGAGGTCGACGAAGGTGAACGGGTCGTCGCGGTAGAACTCGAACCCGATGCCCGCGTACGATCCCGACGCCAGCCGCTCGCGGGCGACCGGCAGCGTCAGCCAGGTGGCGGGCCGGTTCGCCTCGGCGCGCTTCCCGTCGACGCCGTAAGGCATCTTGGCGGGTTTCGGGCGGCCGGCATCTTCCAGCCGCCACACCACCCACTGCGGGAGCGCGAACAGCCACTGCGGATCGGGCGGGAACGTGACGAGCGGGTCGGTGCCGCCGGACGCGACGGCGAGGCGGCGGTTGCGCGTGTCGAGCGCGCGCCGGTAGCGCGGCCAGACGTCGGCGGGGGTGAAGCGCGTCCACTTCTCGGACTTGTTATCCACGAGCGAACTCCAGCGTTGAACGGGTGAACGGTGAACCGACGCGCGGCCCGGGGCCCGATCGCTGGGCGGGCTGGTCCGGCTTGCGGCGCCGTTCACGCACCGCGCGCGGTTCACCGAATGTCAGCGTACTTACTCCGGCGATTCGTTGCTCCAGTGGTCGGGTCGGCTCAACTCCTGCGCCAGCGTGTTTCCCTTGTCGTGGAGAAGCTCCCGGATGACGGCCCACGAGGGCCGTGGGACGATCATCACCGGCACCGTGTCGTCGGGGAACTCACCGGCGAGGTAGCGCCGATACGCGGCCACGCGGGTCCGCCGCTCGGCGGCTGGCACGCCCTGGTCGCGGAGCTGACGGTCGTAGTCGGCCGTGAGATACCAGTTGGTTGTCGCGGACCGCGGCGTGAAGATCCGCGGGTCCCAGGTGAGCTCGCCCGGTTGGAAATGGTCGTCGACGCACTCGACGACGAGCCAGGCGAGGACGCGCAGGCGGTCGTGCAGTTCGGCCTCGGTGTACGTCCGGGTCGCGGTGTCGCTCATCGTGGTCTATTCCTTTCTGTGCGGGTCTGTGACTTCACCGGGCCCCGATCCGGGGCCCGGCATACGACGGATAACCGACGCGAGTCAACGCGATCCTGCCGCCAGCGACGTCGCCAGCTTCGCGACGCCCTCGCTCTGCATCACCGTGTCGATGATCGCGTACCGGTGGAACACGGCGGCCGTCTTGTGGCCGGTGAGCGACATGGCGACGACCTGGGGCACGCCCGCCCGCACGAGGTTCCGCACGGCCGTCCGCCGCAGGTCGTGGAGCAGCCGGCCCGGCACCTTCGCCGCCCGGCACGCCGACCGCCACGCCTTCCGCACCGGCTTGTAATCGAGCCGGCGCCCGGCGGAACCGAAGAACACGAACCGCGCCGACACGGGCTCGGCCGCCGCGAGCTGGCCTTCGAGCAGCGCCCGCAGCGCCGGCAGCGCGCCGAACGGGAACTCGCGCCCTTCCTTATTCTTCGTCGTCCCCGGTTCGAGCCGGACGATCCGCGCCCGCCAGTCGACCTGGGCCCACGTGAGCGGCAGGACCTCCGACTTGCAGCGCCACCCCGTCAGGTAGCAGAACGCGACGACGGGCCGGAGGGCCGGGGGCAGCTTCGCGAGGACGCGGTCGAGCTCCTCGGTCTCGAAGAACCCCTGCCGCGCGTTCCGCGGGTCGGGCGTGCGGATCTTCGGCATCGTGACGAGCCGGCCGGCGTCGATCGCCAGCCGCAGCGCGTGCCGCAGCCACGCGAGGTCCGCGTTCAGCGTCGCGCGGACGACGCCGCCGGCGAGCCGGGCCGCCTCGAACGACCGGACGGCGTCGACCGTGATGGCGGCCGCCTGCCAGCCGGCGAAGTGCCCGGCGAGAAAGCGCGACGGTGCCGCCGCCGACCGGTTCTGCTTCGCCGCCGCGTCCGCCGCGACCAGCTTCACGAGGTCGTCGAACGTCGTCCGGCCCGGCACGGGCGCGGACCGGCCGGCCTTGGCGTCGTTGATCTTCCCGTTCCTGAACGTCCGCGCGTCGGTCTTGGTGTAGCCTCGCAGCGTCTGGCACATCAGCTTCCCGCGCTCGAGCCAGCGGACGGCGTACCCCTTCCCGCCGCGCAGGGCATAGATGCCCTTATCGGATTGACCGCGTTTCCGGTATGGCATGGCGTCAGCTCTCCTTTCGCTGGAGGCCGAGCGCGACGCGCAGCGCCCGGACGACGACGGCGTTGATCGACCGCTCCTCCGTCGCCGCGCGGACCTTCAGCGCGCGGTGGACGTCGGCGGGGAGCTTCACGTGGATCTGCTTCTCAGGCTGCGCCATACGGGGTCTCCTGTCGGGGTACACGTTACTACCGTTTCGGTATACGAATATACCCCTCGCGCGTCCCCGGTCGCCAGCGCGGGATCGCACCGCCGTTCGGGTGCTACCGTGCACCGAGGATCACGCGGGCCGGGCGATCGTCGCCCGCCCGGTATCGGGGCGGGGGGTCCGCCGACCAGGGCGCCGGTCACGGTCGTGGCAGCGCCGCTGCCCGCCGTCGGTTGTCCTTCGCCACCGCCGCGTCCCACTGCCGGAAGCCCCGGAACGCGAAGTGGTAGTGCACCGGCACGAGGGGCGCCCAGCCGCAGTTGCACCGCACGAGCCGCGCGGACTTGACCTGCGTCCACGCGCGGAACCCGTCGAGGCCCTGGAACAGATCGCCCGGCGCGACGCGCTCCCCGGCCCGCTCGGGGCGAATCCCGTGGACGCTGTACACGGGGCGGACGTGGTTGTGGACGAGCACCCGCCCCGCGGGGACCGTGCGGGGGATGGTGAAGCCCCGGCAGTACCGCGTCGTCTCGAAGCCGTCGGTTTTCTTTGGTCGTTTCGTCGTCATCTCTGCCTCCGTTCTGTTGAGGGTTGCTTCATCGGCGGGCTTTGACGTACCGCATGACGCGCGTCCGGCTGAACCGGATGCTGCGTCGCGACAGGCGGACGGCGCCGAGGTCGTCGGCGCGATTATAGACCGTCTTCTTGCTCACCTTCAGCAGGCGCGCGACGTCGTGGACGGTCAGCAGCTCGTCGTCGGCCGGATCGGTCGCCGCGGCCGCCGCCAACCGGGCGGCGATCTTCGCCAGCGCGGCCGGGAGCAGCGCCGCGTCGAGCCGGTCGATCGCGTCGAGGAGGTCAGGCATCGGCGCGGCGTGCCTCGCGGAAATAAGCGACCTGTTCGTCGGTCGTCTTCCATTCCGGTGGCATCAGCGCCTTGAAGGCGCCGGCCAGCTTCGTATCGAGTCGCGCGATCAGCGCCCGTACATGGGGCGGCTGCGCGTCGCGATCCTTGGGGCTATCGAAGGCGATCAGGACCCACGACAGCTGTGTGAACGACATCTGGATGCGGTGTTCGCTGCCGCCCCGCATGTATGTACCTGGGGTTCGGCGCCGGCCTTCGATCCCGCACAGCTTACGCAGTGCCTCGACCTCTGGGTCTGTCGTGTCGGGGCGAAAGGCCAGCGCCACCAGTCCGCAGAGTAGCTTCCACTCGTCGTTAGCGAGCGTGAATCGAATGCGCCCGAACGCGCCGCTGTCGTTCACGTCCTCGGCGGGATCGGGCCGCGGCGACGTCGGCGCTGGGTTCGCTGACGCGGGTACCGCGGTACCCACTGTTCTAACGTTCGTCGCGCGTGCGTGCCGGATCGTCGCCGGGATCAGCGTCGGGTACGTCGGCCGCAGGGCGGCGAGGATCTCGGCGTCGGACTTTCCCGCGACGATCAGCTCGCGGACGGCGGCCATCTTGCCCGTGGTCACCGCACGGCCCCGCGCTTACTCACCGACACGGTCGAACGCCGCGGCCACGTTTGCCTCGATGACGGCGGCGATCTCGGCCGCGCAGTCCGGCCACACGAGGCGGGTGAACGCCCGGGCGCCGTCGCCATACGTGGCCCCGGGCGGCAGGCCCAGCAGCTCGCGGTCGATCGTCGGGAGCGGGTCCGTGCAGCACCACAGGAGGTTGAGCAGCGTTTCCTTGCTCCGCCCGGTGTGCGTCGTCCCGGGGTACACGACGCGGGGGTCGTCAAGCGTCTTAGCCTCCCCGCGGATGAACTGCGAGAACTGGTCGCGGATCTCCGGGAGCACGCTGATCTGAGGTGGGACTCTCATAGCGCTTTCCTCACTTTTGGTTCGGGTCTGACAGCACGAACGACAACGGCGAACGCGGCCGGCGCCAACAGCCAACGCAGCAGCCACCCGGCGATCCCTAACGAGGCGACGTCGCCCCGGCGTCGTTCCGGCCCGCGATCACCCCGCGGACGACCGCGCCCACCGTTGTCGTTCATGCTCATCGCACGGCTGCCTCGCGCCGCCGCCGGTCGAACTCGCGCCGGACGGACGCGCGCGTGACGACCCACGCGCCGGATCGCCCGCCGGTCTGGCGGCCGTCGAGCCGCCCGGCGAGCATCAGGTTGTAGGCCGCGAGGTACTTGACCCGCAGCTTCAGCGCCGCCTCCGTGAGCGTCATCGTCGTGGGGTCGATCGGTGCCTGCCTACTCACGGTGGGCTGCGGCGCGGACCTGCTCCTCGGCGCGGACCCGCTCCTCGACCTCGGCCTCGATACCCTCGATCAGGGCGATTACGCCGTCGACGTGCTGCCAGAACAGCGCGTTCGCCGACGGGGTCACATAAGGCGATCCCGACCGGTCGAACCCATATGCCTCGCCGACCGAGATGGCCGCGACGAGGTACGTCTCGGCCAGCCGGGCGCGCGCGTCGGCCCGTGTCTGTACCGCGCGCTTGGTTATCGCCTCTTGCAGCTCTTGCTTCGTCATCGTGGTCTCCGTTTCAGGTGCGGGGTCTATCGCCAGGGTTCCGGTCGCGAGCGACGGATAAATAAACGAGGGGGCATCACCGTGCCGGCGGTCTACGCACGTGGTCCGCGCGCGTCAATCGCCGACCGTGACCTCGTCGATCTCCCCGGGACCCGGCCGCGGCGGGAGCCCTTCCGCGGCCAGCGCGACCGCGAACGCCGCGAGCTGCGCGGTCGTGCCCCACGCGGTGACGCTGAGGACGTCGGGCTGGTGGTGGGCGGTCGGGTTCGGACCGCGCCCGGGCCAGGGGAGGTAGGCCGTCTCGGGATCGAGCCCCGCCGCCCGCGCGGCGCGGTTCACGCGGGCCGTCACGTCGGCGACGGCGGGCGCCGCGACGTCGCGGATCGTGCAGCGGTAGTAGTCGCCCTGCCGGGTCAGGTCGCGCAGAATCTTCCCGATCGACCGTCGCGTCGTGCTCTCGGTTTCCACCGGTCACCTCGCGGTTAGGGAAAACAAAAAGGCCCCGAGCCCGGAGGTTTGCCGGACGCGGGTTTACGCGTCGCGGGGTCTCCGCTGCTCGGGGCATCTATTCCGGCGGCGCCACGAAGGCCCGCCAGCGATCGCCCTATGTTCCCTGCTCCGTCGGATCGCGCCCGCGCCAACCTACCCCGCGCGGCGTCGCGCCCGACATCGGTACGCTACCCGATCCGATCCGTGGTTGTCAACGGGGAGTGTAATGCGCCGGCCAGGGATCGAACCTGGGACCCGCTGCTTAAGAGGCAGCCGCTCTACCAACTGAGCTACCGGCGCGCAAAACCTTTCACCGTTCTTTCACCGAACGCCCCGATCTTCCAGGAACGGCGCGGAACGCTCACTAATTAAGAGTACCGCCGCCCGGGGGAACCAACGGGCACCAACGCGGCGCCCCGGGACATCCCGGCGGTCGGTACTCCCCCTCGTTCCCCCTCGCTCCCCGTGGTTCTTTCACCGTTCTTTCACCGCCGTTTCTTCTTCGTGGGCTTCTTCGGTCGCGGCGCCGGTTCGGTCTCGGCGACCGCGTGCCGCGGGGATCAGCCTCAGCGAGCTAAAGCAGCGGTTCACGTTCGCCGCGACTTACCCGACGAAGGAGAAACTGGATAATACCGTTACCCAGTTCAAGAGCTGGTATGCCTGGTCATCGAACACGTGGAGCTGGTCGGCGGCCGCGATGGCCCGCGCCGTCGTATCCGGTCCGAGGCCCTTCAGTACCTCGACCGCGGCGTCGACGCCCTGCTTCTCGATCAGCGGGGCGATCGCGCGGGCCTGGGTCTCGGTCTGCGGGAGCAGTTCTTTAGGAACTTTAGTTCCTATTTGCCTCACGACCTTTGCCGCCTGCATCTGATATTGCGCGAAACGCGACGTCATGCCCCACCGGTCGCGACAAAAGGTCTCGAACGTCGCGTGCGTTACGCGATACAGCGGAGGAGTAGTGTCATGGAGCTCTGCGAGCGCCCGCCCGACCTCGGCGAACGTGCTCAGGCTCCGGTCGACGACGGCCACGAGCTGGTCGAGCCGGTCGGTCTCCGGTTTCGGTCAACGCGGTGGTCGTCATACGTCCTTTCGTTCGAGATGCGGTGGCCGCCCCGCGTCGGGGACCACGTTCAGCGGGTCGAGCGCCCGGGCGATCGCGGCGTCGAGCCAGGTCTCGCGGTCCTCGAACCACCTAAAAAGCAACGCGCCCCCGGTCCTCTGGGGGCGCGCCGTCGACGACGGGCGGGGGTTCCTTGGGCCCGTTACCCGCTGGTGAACGTGGGTCCGCCCGCCGTCGCGATCGTCATCGCTACAGGACGGCGACCGTCGCCGTGATCACGCCCAGGTACGTCCCGGGCGTCCGGCCGTTGATCTGGATCGTGCAGCCGTTCGACGCCGGGCCGCCCTGCGCCCAGCCCAGGTCGACGTTGAACTCCCCGGCCCCGCCGACGGGCCCGAAGTTCGACAGGCCCGACGCCGGGTCGAAGCGGACGTCGAAGATGCTGTTACCGATCCGCCCCGCCGTGTTGCCGCAGGCGAAGTCCACGGGGCTCGCGCCGCCGCCGCCGACGCGGGTCAGGGTCAAGGGCAGGACCAGGCTGACCGAGAGCGAGTTGCCGACGTCGGTCTGCCCCGCCCAGCGGGCGAAGGTGCCGGTCTGCGCCGTGGTGACGGTCCCCTCGTTCGCGAAGTGCGAGCCGAACGCGAGGTTGCTCGACGTCGCGAGCGTCAGGAACTTCTCGATCACGACCGAGGCCGCGGCGTCGGCCGAGCAGATGCCGCTCGGGCACTGCGCGGCGACGGGGCGGGCGGCGACCGCGCCGATAGCGAGCGCGGCGACCGCGAGGGTAAAGCGGGTGAAGCGAGTCATTCGGTTCTCCTGTCTGTGAAGCGTGAGTGCTACTATGGTTCGCGCCGATGATCGCTTCGGCGCCGAGCGAGCCCGCTCTTACGTCCATTTTCGCGGGCCAATTCAGGATGGAGTTCGTGAACTCGGCGACCGCCCTTCAAGCCACCTTTTCGGCACCACGCCCGTCGTTGCTTCAGCGTGGTATTTGCCCTGAGAGCCCGGGCGCCCTTGCGTCCCGCCCTGCGCCTCAGATCGGGATGAAGGTCATGGGCGCGCCGGCCGGCCTGCGACGCGGTTCGCGGGAGGCCGAACCCGGAGTGCTCAGCGGCGTGACAGTCGGGACAGAGCGGGACGACGTTCCCCGCGACGTAGCCCTTCGCGGGATCGAGCCGGTGCGCGTGGCAGCGCGATCCGTCGGCGAACGGCGGGCGACGGTGGCACTCGCGGCAGGGGCTGTTACGGATCGCGTCCTTCTCGGACCGCGTGAGCTTCTTCACGGGACGACCGGTGGCCCAAACGGCGACGGCATGATCGGACCAAACGTCACGCGACCCGTGGTGACGCCCCGGGCGTGACCGACCTGGACGCCGACGGGCGCGGCGTTAATGGTCACAGCGAAGGCATCGCGCGACGACGCGAACAGGGAGACGCGGCCGACGGTCACGAGGCCGTCGATCGACCAGCGCGCCGGCGTCCACGTGGCGAACGCCCACGCGGGACCGGCGGCCACGCGGGCCGACGCGGTCGGCGGGGATCGGTCCCCGTCGGCGTACGACACGAACACGGCGGGCGTCGGGGCCAGGGACACGGCCCACGCGGCGCCGAGCGTCGAGCTGTGGCGGCCGGTGACGGCGACCCGCCCGCGCCACGAGTAACCGACGTCGACGAGCGAGCGGCCCGAGTCGTCCGCGACGACGGCGGCGAACGGTCCCGACCGCGCGACGTAGGCCGCCCCGCGCGCGTGGCGCTGCCGCGCGGCGTCGATCGCCCGCGACGCGGGCAGGACGGCGGCGGGGTCGTCGATGAGGAGGCGCAGCTCGCGCGGCCGCCACTCGACCGCGACGGTCGGGAACGCGCGGCGGAGCGCGGCCGGCGTCGTCCACGTGGACGCGGGGGCCGGCAGGCCGAGCAACGCGTGAACGGCCGCCGCCGGCAGGAGCAGCGTCGAGTCGGCCGTCAGGATCGCCTCGACGACCGCGTGCCGGTCCGTCCCGACGAGCGCGACGTCGACGAGGAGGTTGGGGGACTGGCCCCGGGCCACCGCCGGCGCGGAAAGGAGCAGCGCGACGGCGGCGACGACCGCCCGGGGCCGAAACCGTGCACCGAGGTTCACGGAGGCCGCGCGATCGCGGCGCGGTCCGTATTCGCGTATAGCCTGACTTGACCAGGAAGCGGAGCGTACGGGAGTCGAACCCGTCGAGGCGCGGGCCGGGCGCGGATCGGTATGTAGAGGTAGGGACCGATCGCGACGCGACGCACCGCGCCCGCGCGGCATATGCCCGTCTAATGGGGCGCCGGGCCCTCCGGGGCCGAACGCTCCGGACGTCACGGGGCCACCAACACCTTCGAGATGAGCCGCGTCACGAGCACGAGCCGCGCGACCGGCGCCGTGTCCGACCCCGGCGCGGGCGCGTCGGCGAACGTCGGCGTGAACGTGACGACGAACGCCAGCACGGTGCCGGACGCGACCGGCTCGCGGAGCCGCAGCCGCACGGTCTGCGTCTCGCCCGGCGCCAGGACGAAGGTCGCGGGCGACACGAGCGCATCGATCCGACGGCCCACGGTGACCGCGCCGCCCGCGACGAACCGCTCGCGGAGCTCGATCGCGACGGTGAGGGTCTCGACGGGCGAGGGGTTGCGGACGATCGTGCTAGTGACCTGCCCCGCGCGGACGTCGAGCGTCGACGGGACCTGACCGTGCGCGCGGACCGTGAGGCCGACGACGAGGCCCCACAGGAACGCGAGGACGGGCGCGACGTCGCGCGCCGTGATGCGGCGGGCGCTCACGCGGACCGCCGCTGCTGCGCCGGCGCCGCGGCCGGCGCGGGGAGCTTCTTCACGACGCGGACCTTCACCTTCTTCGTCCGATCGCGGACCTCCTTCACGATGCGCGCGGTCAGCGGCGGGTACTTCGGTTTGAGCGCGTCGACGATCTGGGCGTCGGTCTTTTTCGCCGCGATCGCGGCGCGGACGGCGTCCGTCATCCCCGCGGACGGTTGCTTCGGGGCCTTACGCTTCATGGGTCGGCCCCCCCTCGACGAGGAACAGCGCCTGCAGCAGCCGCGCGCAGGCGGCCCGGACGTCGGGCAGCACGTCCCAGTCGACGTCGGCCTCGCAGAGCGCCTCCACGGCGCCGCGCAGGTGCTGCGCGGCGAGCGCGAGCGGCGGGTAGTGGGCCGGCGTTTCGAGGAGCACGACGGCGGCGGTCGCGCGCCGGACCGATCGGCCGAGCTCAGGATTCAGCGCGTAAAACGCGGGCGCCTGCTGCTCGATGAGCGACAGCAGGGTAAGCGCGTTTCGGCAGTGCTGCGCGGGGGTTTCGGCGGGGACGACGACGGGCGCAGCGTGGATCTCCGCGAGGCGTCGGCGCGCGAGGGTGGCGTGCTCTTGGGGGGTCATGCGATTCTCCTTTCTGAGGGGGGCCTGCTAACGCTGCTATCACCAACGACTTACGCGTCGACGATCGCGCTCGGGCGTGCGGGCGGCCAGCGGAAACGGGGACCGGCGGGGGCGTGAAAGTCGCGGCGGGATGCGAGGCGGGGGCGGCGTGGTGCCTGGGGGCACCGAGGGCGGCACGAACGGGGACCGGCCGGGACGTTTCACCCGCGGTCCGTGGGGCGGTCGGCGCGGGTCAACGTGCGGCGAACGCTCCCGGCCGGGGTCGGGCTTAGGTCGTCACCGCTCCCGTTCCTGGGCGTTGATTTCCTTGAACAACTTTTTCTTGAGCTGCTCGAGCTTCCACGCGGACAGGTCGCGCGACGCGAGGACGCCCTTCAGCACGTTCAGCGCGGCGGCACACTCACGCCCGACGCG
>Ga0137433_1001107_pt1 | contig 12056 bp, 9 predicted proteins | sample EasRivERMZT840_2_FD_102335 | JGI IMG/M metagenome (GOLD analysis project Ga0137433, IMG submission 102335) | Soil microbial communities from meander-bound floodplain in the East River, Colorado, USA - East River MetaG ERMZT840_2 | ecosystem: Environmental > Terrestrial > Soil > Floodplain ...
CATCACCGGGATGTTCAGCAGCCAGTAGAGCGACGCCAGATAATGCGCCAACCCGGTGATGAAACTGGCTCCCATCACGGCCTGGCTGGCGCTGAGCGGATTCCTGGCGCTGTATCCGGCGCTGTGGGTGTGGCTGTGCTGGAAGATGTATCCGGGCAAGGCAGGGCAGGCTTCCAGCCTGCCCATCGCCGGGGAGGCAGGCAAGATGCCTGCCCTCCTTTCCACGACGCTCGAACATTTTCTGAGCGCGAATTGGGCACAACGCGTCGTGTGGACGCTTTCCTGCGCGGCGTTGTGGGTGACGTGGGAGATGGTGCAGGCGCGGCTGTTCTCCGGGTTCCCATGGAATCTTCTCGGAGCGTCCCAGTATGAGATGTTGCCGGTCATTCAGATCGCATCGTTCACGGGGGTGTACGGCGTGTCGTTCCTGGTGACGTGGTTTTCGGTGTCGTTGATCGGCGCGGGGGTCGTGGTGTTGCGCCGCTCACAAACCCCGCGCCAATGGATGGGCGAAATCGCCTTACCCCTGCTGGCCGCCGGCGGCCTCGCGGCATTGGGATTTCGACAGGCGGTTCAATTGCCGCCGTCTTCGTCCGAGTTGAAGGTGGCGCTCGTGCAGCCCAGCATTCCCCAGCGATGGATCTGGTCGCCGGATGAGAAGTCGAACCGCTTCGCACACTTGCTCAGGCTTTCTGAAACCGCGCTCACCAACGCGGGAGCCAAGCCCGATCTGCTGGTGTGGCCGGAAGCCGCCGTGCCGGACTACGTGCGCTGGGACACGAACCTTTACAGCGCCGTGACCAACCTCGTCCGCCGCCACCAGGTCTGGCTCGTGCTCGGCTCGGACGACGCGGCGCCGCGCCTCGGCTCCGACAACCCGTTCGCCGCAGACATCTTCAACGCCAGTTTCCTCATCGGTCCTGATGGCGAGTTTCGCGCCACGTATCGCAAACGGCGTCTGGTCATCTTCGGGGAATACATTCCGCTGGTGCGCTGGCTGCCGTTCCTCGAACGCTGGACGGGGATGGGCAGCTTCACACCGGGCCGAGGACCAATGCCATTCCGAGTTCCGGAATTGGGTTTGAAGACTTCCGTGCTCATATGTTTCGAGGATGTCTTCCCGCACGGCGTGCGCGAATACGTGGACGACGACACGGACTTCCTGCTGAACCTGACGAACAACGGCTGGTTCGGTGAAAGCGCCGCGCAATGGCAGCACGCCGCAAATGCGATCTTTCGCGCGGTGGAGAACGGTGTGCCGCTGGTGCGATGCGCGAACAACGGCATCACGTGCTGGGTGACACCGCGGGGCCAGATGCGGGATGTGTATCTGCCAGGCACCACCGACGCTTACGGCGCGGGCTTCAAGTTTGTCCAGGTGCCGTTACTGGGCGGGAAAAAGCGTGAACCGACGTTTTACCGAAAGCATGGCGACGTGTTTGGATGGGGCTGCGTGGCCTGGTCGGCGCTATTGGTCGGACGCGCGTTTCTCCGGCGAAAACAGGCAAAGATTTAGAAGCCCGTTCAGAAAGTAGCATTCGACGTGAGCAGGATCATTTCCTTCGAAAAAGTCATTGAGATCAGATCCGGCTCACGCCGGATGCTACCAATCAAACTTCTCGATAAGGTGTCAGCGTGCCGAGGCTCGCACATTTTCTTCCGCCCGGCTAACCTCCGCGCGTGAAACTGATTTCCTGGAACGTCAATGGACTGCGCTCGGTGCTGAGGAAAAACTTTCTGGAGTATCTCGCCGAAGAGGAGCCTGATGTCCTCTGTCTGCAGGAAACCAAGGCCAGCCCCGATCAGGTGGAACAGCTCTGGCCTGCCGCCTACACCACGTACTGGAACGTCGCGCAAAGGAAGGGCTACTCGGGCACCGCCGTTTTCAGCCGGTCGAGACCGCTCAAGGTCAGCACGGGCATCGGGCACCACGAGCACGACGACGAGGGCCGTGTCATCACCGCCGAATACGACACGTTCTTTCTCGTGAACGTGTATGTGCCCAACTCGAAGCGCGAGTTGACCCGGCTCCCCTATCGTCAGCGTTGGGACTGCGATTTCCTGGCTTACCTCAAAAAGCTGGAGCGGAAGAAGCCCGTCATCTTCTGCGGCGATCTCAACGTGGCGCACACTGAGATCGATCTGGCGAACCCCAAGGCCAACGTGAAGAACCACGGCTTCACTCCCGAGGAACGCGCCGGTTTCAGCGCCCTGGTGAAGGCCGGCTTCGTGGACTCTTTCCGCGAGTTCGAGAAGGCCGGCGGCCATTACACGTGGTGGAGCCCGATGGCTGGCGCCCGTTCGCGGAACGTCGGCTGGCGCATTGATTACTTTCTCCTCAGCGCGGCGTTGCGTCCCAGGCTCCGTCGCGCGTTCATCCAGCCGGATATCCTGGGGTCGGACCATTGCCCGGTTGGGATTGAAGTCCAGGAAGCGTGAGACTCGGATTAATTTCCGCCGTTAAGGAGCTTCTCCATCAACCGATAGGAAGTGTTGGCAATTTGACAAACTTACACTGCCGAACAGAAAACACGTTTTATGGAAAACACGAACCGGCCCACGGGGGCGAGTTCCTCCGCCGTCGCCGTCAGTCCCAACCGCGGCCTGAGCCGGCTGCTGACACCCGACACCAAAATCGCCGTCGGAGCGTGGCTGCTGTGCATGACGGGCATTCTGGCTTTGATCAATCCGTCCGACCTGCCGGCATCAGCCTTCTTCCGGTTAAGCCTGGCGGGGGCGGGGTTTGCGCTTTACGCCTGGGGCCGCAACGAAAAGCAACGGCAACAGGCGCGTCACGACGGACTTAGCAACACGCAATTCCTCAATGGCCTTTCTGGTTGGCTGATTCTTCTGGCAGCTATGCTATGGGTGACGCTGCTCGGTGCCGTGCTTCAGGCCGTCTCGGACATTCCCCACATCATCTCGGGCAAGGTCTGGGCGGATTTCACCACACCGGGACGGCACGCCTATCATCCCCTGTGGGCCACGCTGCTGGTTGTTGACTGGGGAAGCAATTTGTTCGCGTTGATCGTGATTCCGATCTTGCTCTCGCTTTTCTTTCAGAAGAAAAAGGCATTCCCCCATCTCATGTTCTGGATCCTGCTGTTCTTTGTGGCGCTGGTCGCGTTTCGGTTTGGCGTGGCAGAACGGATTTCCTTCATCAAGGAAGAAGCCGTGGCCGTGCCGCTGACCGTTGCCGTGCTCAAGGCGGCCGTGTGGATGCCCTACCTTCGCCGGTCGAGGCGGGTGAAGGCGACGTTTGTGAATTGAGTGAGTTCACTGGGCGTTTGTGGCAGGAGGCAGCTGAACGGTAAATCGATCTTGGTCCCATCCGAGGCGCTTCACCACTCCAACCGGAAAACTCCAGCCGTCCGGATTCTCGGAAATGACAGTCACTTTGCTGCGCTCGACGGCCAGGGCCACAGCCTGCGGCGTGTCTAACACGCGCAATACGTTCAAGTAATCCGGCCCAGCGCGATGTGACAATGGTAGCGAGTTCAGCACTAACCCGTCGATCCCTGACTCGAACAGCGAAGCGTACAGCACATTAACTCCGGTGCCGCCCGTCCCCGACAACTCAAGCCTCGACGAAGCCGTCATTGGCATCACGCGAAGTGCCTGACAGGCGCGACGAATATCCCACGCTCGCATTCCATCCAGCGTTTGCCCGAGAAGCAGGAAACGGCGGCGGATGTGAACCTGCTTTTTCGGATCGGTGGTCCACTCGCTCGGCCCATTGCCGCGGGGGGCAAAGAAAGCAAACGCCGCCGTGCTGTCCTTGAGAAACTGTTGCATCAGATCAAACGAACCTTCATGTCGGGAATCGGGTGTGCTGTCAGCCAGCCTGACTTCATCCTGTAACTCCGGCGCAAAACCAGTGACCAATGCACCCAGATCCTCGCGCCAACCGTCCGCATCCGCGACTCGGAGGAATACAGACTGCGCTCGCTCCGCGCCCGCTCTCATCAGCACATACATGGGCAGACGCACCTTCGGTTCGCTGTCGAAATCGAATGCTTGCAGCGTTAGGCCGTTTCTGGTCACGGAGAATTTGCGCTCCAATCGCAGCGGCCCGGGCTCTTCCGGCCAGCCGCCAAAAGATTTTTCCATTAAGCCCGCCAGCCAGCTATCGCGTTGGCCGGCCCACTCGTCCTTGCTCTTCGGCACAACGGGCGCGGGCGCGGGCGCCACAAACGTTTCGTGGATGTTGGTGTTGATCGAATCCGTCGGGAGCGTGGCGAACACTTTCAGTTGCTCCGGCTTGAAGAACTTGACCGCCGCCATTTCAATCAACGGGTCTTCGCCTTTCAGGTGTTTGTTGAACCAGCGGAAGACTGGCACCTGCAAGTCCTGCGTGTCCTTGTGTGGCCCGGGACCGATGACCAGTCCCAGTTTGTCCGAAGCCTTGTGCAATTCGTAAATGCGACGGACGTGCGCGTGTGTGCGCTGCACGCCATCGAGCGGGAAGATGTAGTCCGCGTCCGTGTTCACGATCAGCAGCGGACGCGGCGCGACGAGCGCGGCCACCTGCGCGTAATCCCACCGATACGTGTTCACCGTGAACATGCAGTCGCAATGGCCTTCCACCACGCCATCCACAACGTGGTTGTGCAGGTCGGTGATACCTGCAACGGGCGCAGCGGCCTTGATGCGGTCATCCAGCGCCGCAATCCACCAACTGTAAGCCCCGCCGCCGGAGCGACCTGTCGCGCCGAAGCGGTTCGTGTCCACCTCCGGGCGCGTGGAGAGATAATCGAGCGCGCGGATGCAGTTCCACGCTTCCACTCCGGCCGGCGTGTAGCCGCGCGAGTTCCACCACCACATGCCTTCGCGATGCGTGCCGTGGTGGAGGCCGAGAATTTCGCCAAGTTGAAGCGTATCGAGCACGAGGCAGATGTAGCCATTACGCGCGAACCAGGCGCCGTGGTGCTGGTAAGTCACCTTGTTGCCGTAGCTGACGCCGTTGGAAATCACCGGTCCGTGCCCGCAAAGATACAGAATCGTCGGCGCGGCTCTGGTCAGGTTCTTTGGCAGATAGAGATTCGCCGTGACGTAGAGCCCGGGGCTCGATTGGAAGTGCAGGTTCTCCACCGTAAGATCGTCGCGCTCCACTTTGCTCGTCACGGCCGCTTTTAGTTCACTGCGCGGCGGTAGCGGATCGAGGCTCAACATTTCGAACAATTGGCGGCGATACGTTTCGCGGCGCGCGTTCCAGTCCTCCAACGACTTCACTTCCACCAGACATCGCTCCGCGAGTTTTGCGGTTTCTGCGCGAAAAGACTCCGCCAGCATCCGGTCGCCCGGCGTCTTCGTCTGCAGCCCGTAATCGGCGCCTGGCGCAACGTTCAGGTTGAACAGAAAATGAATGGAGAAGGCGACAGACAGCTTTGGGAAGCTCATGACCGCAGCATGAAACTTTACCGGGCACGTCGCAAGTTCCTTTGGAAAATGGCGCGAAGTTGAGCGACAGTAGCTCGAACCATCAGGTCGGGCGAAACCTTTCAACGTGGTTAGCTTGGAGCACGCAATTATGGACTGTGGAGACAAGTCCCCGCTTTGGCTGCACGATGGTCGGATGCGCCCACCGGGCTTGATTCCCACTCCGACCTTGATCCCTACTCCGACCTTGACCCTGTGGCTACCCACGTCTAAGCAGGGCGGATGAAAATCTGCCTGTTCGGCGTTTCCGGAATCACCGTCGGCAGGCACAACCTCAAAGACCCGCGTCTGGATCAGGCGCATGAACTGGTGGAAGCGGACAAGAAGACGTATGCGCAAGTGGAGGTGGTGGAGGAGAAGGAAATGCCCACCTGCGACGCCATCCTCACCACCCGAGCCGCGCTGAGCGACCTGTTGATGAAAGATCTCGAGGCCGTCGAGACCCGTCTCGGACGGGATCCCGGTGAAGCTGAAAAGACCGTCCTGGGGAAACTCGCCGATTCGTTGATGAGCGAAAAACCTCTTTCCGCAATCGCCCTCACGGCCGACGAACTCAAAGCCATCTCTGCGCATAATTTCTATTCCAACAAGCCGGTCGTCGTGGCGGCGGAGGCGGAATTGGCCGCTCCGGATGCATTGATGGTGCGAGCGTTTGCCGAGAGCGGCTATATCAGCTTTCTGACCGTCGGCGGGAAGGAGAATCGGGCATGGCCGATCCGTGCCGGCCTGACCGCCTGGGAAGCCGGCGGGACCATCCATACCGACATTCAGAAGGGATTCATTCGCGCTGAGATTATCAGCTTCGCGGACTTCATCGAGGCTGGCGGAGAGACGCAAGCCAAACGGGCCGGCAAACAGCGTCTCGAGCTGAAGACTTACGTGATGCAGGACTATGACCTGACAAACTTCCGCTTCAACAAATAGCCGCGGAAGCGTCGTCTGCACGCATGCCCGAACTGCCCGACATCACCATTTATCTTGAGGCATTGGAGCAGCGGGTTCTCGAGCAGCAATTGGAGGCCGTTCGTGTCGGCAGTCCGTTTGTATTGCGCACCGCTGCGCCGCCGATTCAGAGTGTCGTCGGACGAAAGGTGGAGACGCTGCGCCGGATCGGGAAACGAATCGTGTTCGGCTTCGAGAGTGACCTGTGGCTGGTGATGCACCTGATGATCGCCGGCCGGTTGCATTGGAGAGACGGGATGATAGGGACTGCACGTCTCAAGCCCGCGTCTCGCAGCAAAGCAAACGAACTGGCGGCCTTCATATTTCCGAACGGTGTCTTGGTCCTGACTGAAGCCGGCACAAAGAGGCGGGCATCGTTGCACCTGTTGCAAGGCGAGGCGGCGTTGCGGGAGCACGATCCGGGCGGAGTCGACGTTATGGATTGCACGCTCGATACGTTTGCGCAGGCGCTCACCAGCGCAAATCACACGCTCAAGCGCGCGCTCACGGACCCACGCCTGTTCAGCGGCATCGGCAATGCCTACTCGGATGAGATTCTTCACCGGGCGCGCCTTTCGCCAGTGGCGTTGACCCAGAAACTCACGGGCGAAGAAATCGACCGGCTGCACCGTGCCGCACAGGAAACGCTGGCGCACTGGATCCGATTGTTGCGCACAGAAACCGGTGAAAGGTTCCCCGAGAACGTGACCGCGTTCCGCCCAGAGATGGCGGTGCATGGGAAGTTTGGCCAACCGTGTCCCACGTGCGGCGCAAAGGTGCAGCGCATCCGTTACGCGGACAACGAGACGAATTACTGCCCCACGTGTCAGACCAGCGGCAAGTTACTCGCCGACCGGTCGCTTTCGCTGCTCCTGAAGAAGGACTGGCCGAAGACGCCCGATGAATTAGAGGAGTTGCGAAGAAAATAAGACCGGTGCGCCAGCGTATCCTTCGGAAGGAGGCGACCGACATTGCGACCGCGTTACCGGCCAATGGCGCCCGAGGCCGCAGGCTTGGCCACAGGCGCGTTTGTCGCGCGGGCGCCGGCAACAATCCACGCGTGCCACGCCTGTTCCAACCGCTTGACACCGCCCGGATACAACCGCGCCATTTGTTTGGCGCAGTCGGGACTATCAATTGCCTGATTCTGCCGTTCATTCAATAACGCGACCACGAGGCCGCGGTTCGCCGCCGAGCTCATCAGCAGTTGAAACAGCGACCAGCTCGTGGTGTAGGCCAGCTCCGGGTCCATTCCCTTGAAGGTCGCTGCATCGGCGTTCAGAAGCGATTCCAGGGGAAGCAGGCTGCTCTCACCCAGCCAGAGATTGAGTTGGGTCCAGCGCCGGCGCAGCATTTGCGAGTGCAACTCGCCGGGCGGATGCAGCGCAAAGGCGAAGTAATCGGCTGCGCCCTCCATCAGCCACAGCGGCACGTCCTCATAGTGCGCGTCCATAATGGCGTGACTGGCCTCATGCAACAGCGTGGTGCCGAGAAAGCCGGGCATTTGCTGTTGCCAGGTGACAATCTCCTTCGTCGCCGAAGTGTAAAAGCCAGCGACGGTGAACGGGCGCCCTTGCAAGACGCGCTGGTCGGCGGCGTTGGTCCAGTAGAGGCTGAACGTCGCGTTGGTGTAATCCGCGTAACCTCCGAACACGCGTATTCGCAACCGGAAATCGAGCCGTGGCGGGAACCCGAAGACTGCCCGATGCCGGTCGATCAGTTGTTGGACGGAATCGTTAATGGCCTTTTCTGTCTGGGCGGATAGCGCGAAGCCATGCACCGCAAACCGGCAGCGTCCGCTGCCTTTGAAATCCTTTTCGCTGAGGTTCAGCGGCGCCGCGGCGCAAGGATCAAACCAAGCCGGGACCATAGCCGCCGCCCAAAGAATCCAGAAGAAAAGGATCGGGAAACGCCGACGGAAAAAGCGATGGCCGGAGGTGCTCACGGGGTCAATCTGCCTGCGCTGGGCTGGCCACCGATTGTGCGACGTGCAAGGCGACCAGTGTACCGGTGAAATACATGAACTGTTGAAATGCGCCGTTGAAGTCGGAAGTGAGCCACTGGCCGAAACCCAGTTGCAGAAATACGAACAGACTCCAGGCCAGAGCCGCGCAAAGAAAAACGGCGGGCCGTTGCCTCAGAAACTCGATCCGAACCAACGCCACTGCTGCCAGGGCGAACGCGAGTAACTCGGAAATCGTGAGCAACCAGAAGGTGGCGGTCAGCCCGGGGAAGCTAGCCAGGAAGGTCTTGCCGAATTTGCCGTCGAACCACGAGGGCACGCCATTCATGACCTTGCCGATACTCGCGAAGCCCCAGACCATGAGGAACAGGAGATTGATCGCCAGCAGGGCGGCGGACCGAATGAGCAATGGAACGTACGAGATCAAGGGCAACGTCGACCTCCAGCGTTGGACGCGCATAGGGACCATGAACCCTGTGCAGAGCATGCTCCCTCTCTTCCCGACGCAGGAGGGAGGAGAGGGCCGGGGAGAGGAGGAATTCTGGATGCCCCTCTCTCCGACTCTCTCCCCACTCGTGCCTCGCGGGGAGAGAGAGGAAAAAGCACGCATCGCAACCGCAAGTTTCTGGGCAAGGATGGAGGGAGGAGGTTCATCGGGAAAAATCGTATCCAGCGAGGAAAGCTATCGGCGAAACATGCCGGGCGCGGCCCCGCCCATCTTCGCCATCATCTTCTGCATCTTCCCCATCTTGCGCATCATCTGCTGCATCTGGGTGAAGCGGTTGAGCAAGGTGTTCAACTCGGTCACGCTCACGCCGCTGCCTTTGGCGATGCGCTTGCGGCGGCTGGCATTGAGGATTTGAGGCTTGCGCCGTTCTTCGAAAGTCATGCCGCAAATCATCCCTTCCATGCGCCGGAATTCCTTCTCCTGCTTGCTCAGGTCGCCCTGCTGCCGGAGCATCTCGGAGCCGCCGGGCAGCATGCCGACAATGCTTTCGAGCGAACCGAGCTTCTTCATCGCGCGAAGTTGTTCGAGAAAGTCGTCCAGCGTGAACTCGCCCTTGCGCATCTTTTCTTCGAGCTTGCGCGCGTCCTCCTCGTCCACAGCCTCGGCGGCGCGTTCGACCAGGCTGACCACGTCGCCCATGCCGAGGATGCGCGAAGCCATGCGCTCGGGATGGAACGGCTCGAAGTCTTCCAGCTTCTCGCCCACGCCGATGAACTTGATCGGTTTGTGGGTGACGCTCTTCATGCTGAGGGCCGCGCCGCCGCGAGCGTCGCCGTCCAGCTTGGTAAGGATGCTGCCGGTGATATGGAGCGCCTGATCGAAGTGCGTCGCCACGTTCACCGCCTCCTGGCCGGTGGCGGCGTCCACCACAAGCAGGATCTCATCCGGTTCCACCAGGTCGCGCAGCCGCACCAGCTCCTGCACGAGCGGCTCATCGATTTGCAAACGTCCTGCCGTGTCGAAGATGAGCGTGTCGCACCGTTGTGCGGCGGCAAAGTCGCGAGCCTCACGCGCGATTTTGAGCACGTCGGTCTCGCCCTTCTTCACGAAGACCGGCACAGAGAGCTTTTCGCCGAGCGTCGCGAGTTGGTCCATGGCGGCGGGCCGATAAACGTCCGCGGCGACCAGCAGCGGGGCGCGGCCCTGTTTCTGGAGAAAGCGCGCCAGCTTGCCAGAGGAAGTGGTTTTCCCGGAGCCGTGCAGGCCGGCCATCATGATGCAAGCGGGAGTCTTCCGGAGATCGAGCTTGGCGTTTTCGCTGCCGAGCAAATTCACCAATTCATCGTGGATGATTTTGATGATCTGCTGCCCCGGCTGAACGCTCTGGATGACCTCCTGGCCGAGCGATTTCTCCTTCACACGGTCGATGAACTCCTTCACCACCTTGAAATTCACATCGGCGTCGAGGAGGGCCATCCGCACTTCGCGCAGGCTGTCGGAAACGTTGTTCTCGGAAATCTTCCCCAGCCCGCGCAAGTTGCGGAAAGCGTTCTGGAGCTTGCTGCTCAGACTATCAAACATGGCGTCTAAAGTAGGTTGGCGAACGACCGGTTGAAAGTTGAAACTTCAGCGTGCTGCCGGCTCCCAACCGGCAGATGGCGCGTACTTTCAGAACGCGGCTGTCCGACAGTTGGACGTCTCTTCTACCGGCAAGATGCCGGCAGCACGTTCACCGCCGGTTCGACACAGAGCCTTATCCGGCCCTCATTCATTCTTGCTGGCCACAGGACTTTCAGCCTTACTGGCGGCATACAGCCCTTCCGTTTTAGAAAGGACATGGCATGAACGTGGCACTGCAAAGTCCGAAGCAAATGCAGACCAACTTAAACGCAGAGGCGCGGAGGACGCAGAGATGCACAGAGAGAGACCGGCTCCGCGAGCCTTTGCGCTCTCTGCGCCTCTGCGTTGAAAAATCTGCGCAGGCTGCGACAACTTTCACGGGTGACAGCACGAAATCCCCCGATGGAACGACCGCCTCCACGAACGCTGCCGCGGCACAGTTGCGCCTCTCTCGCCGGCGCTTTCTAAAGTCAGGCGCCGTAGCGGCGTTCACCGCCGCTTCGTGGGACCGTGTCCTTGGTGCGAATGAACGCGTCGGCATCGGCGTGATTGGAGTCGGGTTGATGGGGCGTATTCACCTGCGAAATTTCCACACCCAGGCGGATGCACGGGTGGTTGCCGTGGCAGAGACATTTCGCCCGCGCCTGGATGCAGCGGCGGAACTGACGGACGGAGCAGCCGCCAAACATCCCGACTTCCGCCGTTTGCTGGAGAACAAGGCCGTCGACGCCGTCGTCGTGGCGACGCCGGATCATTGGCACGCGTTGATGACCATGATGGCCTGCGCGGCGGGCAAGGATGTTTACGTGGAGAAGCCGTTGACGCTTTTCGTGCGCGAAGGTCGGTGGATGGCGGATGTAGCCCGCAAATACAACCGCGTTGTGCAAGTGGGCACCCAACAACGCTCCGGCCCGCATTATCAGGAGGCACGCAAGCTCATTCAAAGCGGGCGACTCGGAAAACTGGTTGCCGTGCAGTGTAATTTCTCTCGCAACGTGACGCCGGGTTTTGGCAATCCGCCGGATAGCCCTCCGCCGCAGGACCTGGACTATGACCTTTGGCTCGGCCCCGCGCCGCTGCGCGCCTACAACCCGAATCGCGCGCTCTATCACTTCCGCTGGTTCTGGGATTATTCCGGCGGGCAGATGACGAACCTCGGCGCGCACTCGCTCGATATCGTTCACTGGATCACCGGCGTCAAGGGCCCGACCGCAATCTCTTGCTCGGGCGGGCGGCATTTCCTGAAGGACAACTGCGAAACGCCCGACGTGCAGGACACGATCATCGAATACCCCGGTTTCCACGCGGTCTGCCAGATTCGCGAGTGCGCGGCGGGTTTCGGCAAGGCGGGGATGGCAGGCGTGGAGTTTCACGGCGACAAAGGCTCGATGATACTCGGTCGCGACGGCTTCGAAATTGTCCCGAACAAAAAGGAGAATCCCACGAATGTCGTCGCCCGCATCATGGGCGGCCATCCCATTGGTGGGCCACAGCCGGTGCCGAATGCCGGCGAAGACTTCTGGACGGAACCGGCCAAGGACAATTCGGGCGACACCAGGGATCAATGCGTTCGTCACGTCCGCAACTTCCTCGACTGCGTGAAGTCGCGGAAGGAACCGAACTCTGACTTGGAAAGCAGCCATC
>Ga0137433_1001108_pt1 | contig 12052 bp, 7 predicted proteins | sample EasRivERMZT840_2_FD_102335 | JGI IMG/M metagenome (GOLD analysis project Ga0137433, IMG submission 102335) | Soil microbial communities from meander-bound floodplain in the East River, Colorado, USA - East River MetaG ERMZT840_2 | ecosystem: Environmental > Terrestrial > Soil > Floodplain ...
GATCGAATCGTTCGCTGAAGTGCTCGGCAGAAACCTTGATGGCGACGTCTCGGCCCATGCGAGGGTCATGAGCACGGTACACCTTGCCCATACCCCCAGTGCCGATCAGGGCCAGGATTTCGTAAGGTCCGAGTTTGTCGCCGGGCGCCAGGGACATATGTTGGCGTGATTCTACGTTCTGACTTCGAAGTTGTTCATCAAATTTCCGAAGTAAAAGGCAGCAACGGAGTCGTTCGTGCCTCAACAAGTTACTCCTGGCGAAGAGCCGTCAGGGGATCCACGTGCGTGGCGCGACGGGCCGGCAGGAAGGCCGCAGCCACGCCGACACTGACGATCAGAACGATCACGGCCGCGAAGGTAAACGGCTCCTGCGGAGAGACTCGATACAGCAGGCTTTCGATAAGTCGAGTCAGGACGAGCGATCCGCCCAGACCCAACGCCAGGCCAGGCAGGATGAGTCGAAAACTTTGACCGATGACGCCGCGCACCACGTCCGACGACTTTGCTCCAAGAGCCATGCGGATGCCGATCTCTCGCGTCCGCTCGGCGACCTGAAAACGCAGCAGACCGTAGACACCAAACCCCACGAGCAACACCGCGCTCAACGCAAATGCACCTGAAACAACCGCGTTGAGGCGATCGCGAGCGACGCTTTCGCCGAACACACCTTCCAGCATGCGTACTTCGTAAACCGGAACGTTCGGGTCGATTTCGCGAATCGCCTGGATCGCCGCCGGTGCGAGGCGGGCCGCGTTCTCCGCTTTCATGAAAAGGTACATGTCCGTGCTGCTGCCGATCTGGCTGTACGTATAAAACACAGTCGGCTCGGAGCGACCTCGAAGCGAGTCCTCGGTCATGTTGCCTGCAACCGCAATGATTGCGGCGTAGGGATTGTTGCCGACCGCGATCGACGACGCCAGTGGATCTCTGCCTCGAATATAGGCGGCCACGAATGCCTGATTCACGATGAAGACGCGCGGTGAGTCGCGTCTGTCGTCCGTGTTGAAATCGCGGCCGCGCAGAATGGGAATTCCGAGTGTGCGGAAGTAGCCGGGCGTGATCATCCGAAGATTTGTGCGAGGCCGCTCGGACGGTGCGACTTCTGGCGCTCCCTGAATTCGAAACGCACTTTCCGACGCGCGGCCGGTGACGGGAATGGCATGTCCGGCGGCAGCCGAGCGCACGCCGGGAAGACTCTGGAGCCGCTCGAATGCCTGCTGATAGAACGCCACATACTCGGGGCCGCGGGCGTCGTACGGATCGCCATCCAGACCGACGTTCATCGTCAATACATCTCCGGCCTCGACCCCGAGATCGGCGCGCATCAGTTCCCGAAAGCTCCGGCCCAGAAGAATCGATCCACACAAGAGCACGACCGTCAGCGCCACCTGACCGATGACCAGCAGCCGTCTGAGACGCGCGGTGTACGGGGTCGCTCGGTTGCCTGCATGAAGCGCGTCGATCAACGAGACGCGGGATGCCGTTATTGCAGGGGCAAGACCGAACACGAATCCCGTCAGGAGCGACACACCCAGCGTGTAGAGGAGCATTCGTCCGTCGATTCCGACTGTGCCGATCTCCATCAGATCCGGCGGCACGAGCGCAACGATGCCAGCCAAAATACCGCGGGCCACGACAACGCCGGCGATGCCGCCCGCCAGCGAAAGAATCAAACTTTCGGACAGATATTGACGGAGTATCGCGCCGCGAGTGGCGCCGAGCGCAACTCGAAGCGTCATCTCCGAACGTCGATTAGCGGAACGCGCCAGAAGGAGACCGGCAAAGTTGGAACACGCAATGAGGAGCAGCAAGCCTACGGCTGAGAATAGAAGCCATAGCGACATCCGGATATCTCCCGTGAGTTCTTCGCGCAAAGGCACGATCTTCGCAGTGATCCCTTTATTCGCCGGATATGCTTCCGCCAGCCGGCCTGCAATGAGGCTCATCTCCGTTTGCGCAGCTTCCGCTGTGACGGAAGGCTTCAAACGGCCGACGACGTTCAGGTTATTGCCGGTGTTGACGCGATAGTCGCGGTCGGGGTTGATGCTGAGCGGCGCCCAGTAATCGGTCCTCGGCCACACGAAATGAAAGCCCGGAGGCATGACTCCGACGACTTCATGCGGTATGGCCTCCAGTTGAATCTTGCGCCCGATCACACTCGCGTCGCCGCCGAATCGGCGCTGCCAGAGCCCGTAACTCAGAATCACGACAGCAGGAGAGCCTGGCCGGTGATTCTCCTTCGTGAACAGGCGTCCGAGCGCGGGAGCCACTCTCACAAGTGGAAAGAACTCCTCGGACACGTATTGGCCGCTCAAGCGCTCGGCATGGCCGTCGCCGATGAGATTCATCTGCCAGGAGAATTCGCCGGATCCCCACGCCGCCATCGATTGAAAACTCCGGTTTTGCTTCTGCCAGTCGAGCCAGTCGGCCGTCGAGACTACACTTCGATCGTTTCTTCCGGCATGAGACTCGTAGACCATGACGAGTTGGCCGGCGTCCGGGTACGGCAGACTCCGAAGCAACACATGATCGACGATGGAAAAGATTGCCGTGTTTGCGCCGATTCCCAGCGCAAGCATGATCACGACAATGGTTGTAAAACCCGGGTTGTGTGCAAGCGTCCGGATTGCGTATCGGATGTCGCCCTGAAGTTCCATGCCACTCCTCTTCGCTTTTAGAGGAAACACCGCAGGCGAAGGTTTTGTGGCAACTATTCAGTGATGGTTGCGTTTACGCCGAGATCAGAAGCCGAAGCGCCCTGAGGCCGGCGGAAATGTACTCCGGACGCTTCAGTTTCAAACCGAATACGACGTCGCCGGTTCCTCTGCACGCGGCGATGAACCGCGCCCTCTGCAACATATCGCCGTCAGCCTCCCGCATGTATGCTGAGAGCACCTGTTCCACGAAACGCGCGCCGCCCCAATGGAACATTCCGGCGAAGTCGACCGCCGGGTCACTGATAGCGATATCGCTCCAGTCGATAACTCCCGTGGCCTTTTTCTCAGTCGTATCCACCAGCACATGCTCGCCCGCGAGGTCATGGTGCACCAACACCGGCGTCCTGCAGCCGGCCGTGCCATCGTCGATTCCATTCTTCAGGTACGCATGCCACTTCGCGAGCGGAGCATCCTGGGCAACTTTCCTCACGGATTCGAAGTCCGCCAACGCCTCCTCCCGGATTTCCTCAATCAAGGATGCAGTCTCCCGCCGCGGTACACCGTGGCGCGCTGCTTCATGGACCGAAAAGGAATGGAGCCACGAGAAGAACCGGCCGAGTTGTGCCGCGAGGTGCGGGTACGCATCAGGCTCGAACAGAATCCCTGGCGTTCCCGGAATCCTGGGATAGCCGACGAATGATCTGGGAAATTCCGGCGATGGCTGACCGAAGAAACGGTAGGCCGGAAGCGGAAGCGGGCTCGTCTGGGAAAGAATCGGCAAAATCCGTCGTTCAACGAGAAGTTGGTCCTCGACATCCGCGCGCTTGGGAAACCGGAATACCCACCCTTCGTTTACCTCGAACACGGTGCTGTCGTACCCTTCACCGAGGTACGCTGCGGTAACGCGCCTCAACTCCGGGAACTGCGCTTCAAGAATTCGGCTAACCCGGGCAACGTTCACAGGTCATAGTCTATAACCCCTCGATCGTCGCCGTGCTTGCCGGGCAAATGCAGCTTATCGAACGACTTCGAACAACTCGCGGTAGGTTCGGACGCGGCCTTCGTTCACGGCTTTCAGGGAATCGTTCATCGGAGAGAGAAAGGACCGCCAGTTTGCAGTGCCGTCGGGTAAAGGAACGCCGAGGCGGCGGCTGATGTCGCTCGTGATGGAGCGGATGACTGTGCTGGATTGGTCCATCGGAAGAGTAGCGGCATTCGAATAGAACTTCCTACCGTGATCGCCCTGATCCCAGAGATAGCGTTCGACGTTGGACGCGTAAAACACGTCGACGATCGCATCGCGCTCGCGAAGATAGCGGCCGATGCTGACGATCGCTTTATCGCCGGCGAAATCGCCGACCAGCGGAACGATCAGATTTCGTCTTTGAAGGTCGCGCACGAAGGTGAACACCTCCTCCGACGACAGATAACCCTGGTGCCGGCCGGTGAGATCGGTTCCGGTCATTGCCTGAACGTAGGTGAGGTTTTTATCGCCAGAACCTTTGAGCGCGGACGGACCGGCGTTACGGAACGTGTTCATGAACCCCGTGATGCCTGCTTTGTCCGTTTCGCTCAGCGGAAAGCCGTGTCGATTGATCAACTGATCCATCACGGCCTGCACATTCGCGTCGTGAAATGCAGGATCCGCCGGAGCAGTGTCGTATGCCGCGAAAAGAGCCGTCACGGCCGCGGTCGGTCCGAGCGCTGCGGGACGCGGTCGCGAAAACAAACGAGAAACAAAATCCACCCGGTCGGCCGAGAGTTCGAACAAAGCCTTGTACAGCAGGTGCTGGAGCATGTTGTCGCGGCGGATGTCGACGACAAACGCAATTCGCGCCCGTATAGCCGCGACGTAGGTGAAATTCTGCTCCGGGCCGACGCCGATGTAGACACCTCCGCGACGCATCGTCTGCTGCAACGGGGGAATCACGAATTGCGCGGAGTCCTCATTCGACATGAATTCGCGAGTGAAGACACCGCTCGGCTCCGAGAACTCGGTCACGATCCGCCAGAATTCCTGATCGCTTAATTGAGTCGGAAGCTCGGCCGCTTGAACCGAGGAAACGGCAAGCAGAAGGACGATCGCGATGCGCGCTGGGATCATGGCGCGGCAGATTGTATCACCCGCAGTGGTCCTCAACCGTCAGCACGTAGCATTCGCTGCTACGTAAATACGCAAATGAAAATCGGCAGTTGTTTCATTGGAGGGTAGGGTGATAACGATCCGCAGATGCTCAACCACGTGCTAGGATTGCGCCCCACGAAGGAGAGACAGGATATGGCTGATAAAGGCGAGAAGGATTCAAAAGAACCTGAGAAGACTAGTGATGAAGAGCTTACCGCAGACAGTTGAACAAGGTGGCAGGGGCGATGGCTTCGAAAAATGGTTTTTACCTCAACAAGATTTGAACGCAGGTAGATCGCGACGATTACGGTTTTAGGTGAGACGGTTCATCGATGGGTGTCGTCGTTGTTGCCGGTTGCGGGACGTTCGGAGATCATTTGCCATTGGTTGGCCTCGGCCGTGCGCTTGAGGAGCGTGGCCACCGGGTGCGGATGGCTTTCAACCTGGCGATGATGCCATGTGCCGAACGGGCCGGGTTGGAAGTTGTGCGTTATGGTTCAGTGCTTGGTTCGCAGCAAGCGCGCCAACACGCGGAATGTTGGGATCAATGGAAAGCGCCGGTGGCCGCCTGCAGACGATGGACTGAACAGGATGACGATCAGCTGTTCGACGCGTGCCAGGAGCTGAAGAATGCCTGTCGCGATGCCGGCATGCTGATTTCCGCTGTCAATGACGAGGCGGGTGCACTCGTCCATGAACTGTTGGGTCTGCCTTGGGTAACTCTGGCGCTGATGCCCGCTGCTTTTGCCTTTCCTCAGCGATCGTTCGAATCCGCTACCAATGAGACAGAACGAGCCTTCCATCAATCGTTTTCTGAACATTTGCAGCGCGTTCGCCGGCGCCGGAACCTTCAGGATCGGCCGGTGGAGCAGCAAGAAAATGACCTGCACTCGCGGAAGAAGCTGCTCGTCAGCAGCGCGGCATTCAGTGGAACGCCGTCGCGCGGTCACGGTGAAGTCCATATAACCGGTTTCTGGTTCTATGACGAGCCGCATTGGCTAAACTGGCAGCCCGGCGTGTCGCTCGCACGCTTCTTCGAAGACGGCGAGCCCGCCCCTTGTCCTGTCGTTCAGCAGCCTGCCTTTGACCGACGCCGCCGCCGTGCTTACGGTCCATGCAAGGGCTGCGGCGGAGCTTGGCCGGCGGCTCGTGGTCCAGCGCGGCTGGGCGGGCTTTGACGAGCAGGATTTGCCTTCAGACGTTTCGATGCAGTCTGTGCGATTCGTCGATGAAATACCTCACGATTGGTTATTCTCTCGTGCGGGTGCGGCTATTCTCCATGGAGGTATCGGCTCTGTTGCTCGAGCGATTCGGGCGGGCTGTCCAATGGTTATCGAACCCTACGGCAACGACCAGTTTTATAACGCCCGCCAAGTTGTGACGCTTGAGATCGGCGCTGCGATGCATCCGCATCGGCTCAGTTCGGCCGGCCTGGCGCGAGTGCTCCACGAGAAAGTGCTTCAGCCGGAGTGTCGTGCTCGCGTCAAGGCAATAGGCGCGGTGCTTCGCGCAGAGGACGGCTTGGCGCTGCGCATGCGACCTGCTGGAACAGTGGATGAAGAGTCCATCCCCGGTCTAACAAACTGAGGGGTGAACGAATTACACAAACAGCGGACGACGCGTCAAGAAACGGTGTGGCGAGAACATGTCTTCCGGAACTTCGGCGGGCGTCTTTCCGGTCAGCGCCATCTCGGCGGCCAGGCGTCCCGCTTCGACGCAGTACGTACCTCCGTAGCCGTTGAAGCCGGCGGCGATGATCAGGGAGTCCGGCGGGAAGCCGGGGCGTCTGAGAAACCCGATGACCGGCACACGGTCAGGCGTAAAAGCCATCGGACCAGTCCACAAACGTGACGGCGGCTGGCCTCGCGTTTCTTTGAATCGATCCGAGACCTGGCCGAGAACCAGATCGAGAACGGTCAACGAGCGGCGCAGCAGAAAAGGATCGTGGCCCGGACGATCCAATCCGCCGCCCACCAGGAGCATGCCGCGCGACTGGCCTTCTCCGTCACGATACTTCCGTGCTTTGGGAAAGTTGTAATAGAGGTCGCCCTTCTTCTCCGTGATCGTCATACCGCCGATCGTGTCGCGCACGTGTTCGAGATTCAGAACCTGGCTTTGGTAGAAGCGGATGGCGCTCATTTCGGGAAGCAGGTTGGACGTAAACGCATTCGTCGCGAAAACCACTCGTCGCGCCGTGACGACACCGCGCTGCGTTTCCAGCCGGACCAGGCCGCCGCGAGTTGCCGACAACCCGAGGACCGGGGTTCGCGAAAACAATTGAACGCCCCGTCGCAGCGAGCGATCGAGAACGCCGCAGACGAACTTGAATGGATGGTAGTTTCCGTTCGGAACCGCTTTGCGGCCGGCATACCGCGCAGGTATTCCGGTTTCCAGGCGAATCTGCCGCGGCGACAACAGATCGAAGCGAACGCCGATGCTCGATGCAAACTCGACTTCACGACGGATGCCGCGCTCTTCCTCCGGAGTGTCGGCAATGCGGAGCCATCCGGTTTCGGAGAGATCACAATCGATCTTCTCCTTCTTCACGATTTCCAGAAAGCGCGCGGAGTTGCGGGCCCCGAATTCGAAGATAAGGCGTGTCTGGTGATCGGCCGCGTCGCGAACGGTGTCTTCTGCTAGCCATGGATATCGGCGAGCCAGCCACTTCTGCCGCTCGATCGGCAGGCCCTGATACTCGCCGAGAAAGTTCTCTGGAATGAGTTCGAAGTTGCCGCCGTTACGCCCGCTCGCCTGCGTTGCCGGATCGCCGTATTCGAGAACGACGACACGCAAACCCTTTCGGCGAATCGCGGGCGCCAGGTGCCATGAAGTGGAAGAACCCGTCAGACCCGCGCCGATGACCACAACGTCCGCGGCACTCGGCAATCGTCTGGCGGATTGGAAATCTGCCAGAGGATGCCCGTCCATCTGCCAGTACGGCATGTCGTCCTCCGGCAGCAGGATTGGTCCTCGCATCTGAGCTCCGGTTCCGGCAACGAGTTGCTGAAACGCTGCAGTGGCGCCGGGCGTAAAAGCCGCGCGCGCGATCCGTTCCAGAGAGAGAAACTCGCGTCGCAGTGCTGGCGTGGCCCGTCCATGCGAGTCGCTCATCGCGGCGACGGCCGGCATCAGCGCCAGGATGTCGTTTCGCCGTACCGCGCCGCGCTCGATCGCGCGCCGTTCGAGTTCACGAAACGCATCACGCATGCGGTTTCGTTTGCTGGGTCTGCTGGACACACATGGAAAAGAGGGACAGCATCGACTCGGGAAACGCGAGCAGGAATCGCTTGAAGTGTTTGTAGTCGAGCGTGAGGACGCTCGTCGGCCCGACAGCGCGCAGCGTTGCGGAACGCCCGGAGCTCAGGAACATTCCGTATTCGCCGACGATATCGCCTGTCGTGCGCTTCGCGACGGGCTGGTCGTGTCCGGGCAGATACACATCGATCTCTCCGGAGGCGATCGCAAAAACGCAGGAGGCCGGATCGCCGGCGCGGCAGACAATGTCACCGTCAGCGAGACTGCGGCGTTCGAACATGATCGCCAGAACTTTGAGATCGTTAAGCGGCACTTCTCCAAAAACCGAACTGCGCGCCAGGACATCGACCCTCGCCTGAACTTCCTTCTGTTCGACTTTCTTCCCGACAAGATTGAAGAAGCGATTGGCACGCTGAAGCATCTCGCGCCATCGCCGGTTTTCCGTGAAGTGGCGGCTGGGCAGAATGCCGGCGTCGCCGGTCAGCCGCGCCGCTTCACGCAAACCGGAGACATAAGCACTGTGGAGACACGCCCAGTGCGTGCGGACTGTCGCTTCGCCTGCAAACAGGAGCCGATCTCCGACCGGCGCGGCCAACGCTTCGATATCCGCCGGCGTGGCGCCCACTGCGACATACGAATACGAGCCGCGCGAAAACGGATCCGAATCCCAGCGCGTGACGGTGATCTTTTTCGGCCGCGGAGCATCAGGACCGAAAACATCCAGCAGGACGCCCTGCGCCCAGCCTGCAACACGATCCTCCTGCCAGCGTTCGATTTCACGTCCGCGTTCGCCGCCGATGAGCATCATGAGAACCGGCTGCTGGTGGGTTTTCCAGACGTTGATGATCGAGGTCGGCGTGTAACCGACATCGGGAGACAGACAGCCGAAAACGTATTGATGAACGGGCCAGAACGGAGTCTCGAAAAACAGCGCGACTTTGGTCAGGGCGCCCATTCCGAGTCTCTGAATCGCGTCGCGCTTGTCTTCCGGAAGCGGCGGATCAAATTCGACGGCGCCGGCTTTCAGGACGCCGAGCGGCAATGTGACGATGACGGCGTCGGCTTCGAACCGGCGATCGCCGACGTAAACGCGCACACCACGGCCGTCATGCTCGATGCGCCGAACGGCATGGTCGAGACGAATATCCATGCCTTCCGCAAGCTTCTGAGTCAGGCTGCCCGCGCCATTCATGAAAACGCTGTCGCCATAGCCGTAGACCTCGTAGCCGTCGTCCCAAAACAGGAGCGACAGATTGTCAGCGCCTGCAGCCCAGTCGTCGCGCGACAGAAGCGCGAGATGCCACGCGACATGGGCGCGCATTTCCGGTGAAAGGCCGCGCTCCGAGAGGACTCGTTCAACCGCCTGCTCGAGGGAAATATCACAGCCGCCGGAACGCTCGATGTCGCGGCGCAAGGTGTCGATCGCATCGCGGACTTCGTCAATGAGGATGATGCTGTCCTGTTTTGCTTCGGGAGAAAGAGCCTGACCCTGCCTGCGCAACTGCAGTTGTTCCCAGCCGCCGGTGTAGCTGCTGTCGCCTCCGACGAAAAGTGTCGGCACGCCGAGTTGTCGCGCGAGGTTCGTGACGGGGTTGCCTTCGGTTCCGTGGATCCAGTGGGCGCCAAGATCAATGCCGTCCTCGGTGTGGACGCGGCCGCCGAGTCGGTTTCTGGCTTCGAGAACTATGACTTCCCAGCCTGCATCGATAAGAGATCGAGCGGCGGAAAGTCCGGAGAGTCCTGCTCCTACGACTATTACTTGTTTCATGCAAATTCCGGGGCGGGGGAAATTCGGGGACGGTCGCCTAAATTCCCTAATTGCACTTCAAATTAGGGAATTTTAGGCGACTGTCCCCGAATTTCCCTCAGCCGCCCGGGAATTCTACTTAGAGAGCGGGTCCGGGCGAACCTGGAATTTGATGACTTTGCTTGTTGTTCCCTTGCCGCCCTCAACGTGGAAGGGAGCGCGCGTGGCGAATGTCGTCCAGATGCCTTTGCCTTTCCACCCTGCCCGGGGATCGTCGATACGGCCGTCGATGCCTTTCGCGTAGAAGCCCATGGGGTAGGGAACGCGGAAGCTCATGAACTTGCCGTCGACAAGCGCGAGCAGCGCCTCGGATCCGTTGCCGGTCGCGAGCGGAACATCTTTGCCGACGCCAAGCATGTCGAATCGATCGACGAAGTTGTAGTACGCCGTGTCCGCGCTGGCGCTGTCGACCGCGCCTTTGTAGTTGGGTCCGGGCAGCGAGTAGAACGTCCAGCCTTCGGGACAATGCTTGCCGGTCGCGGTCGGTCCGCGGAGCGGGCCTTTGCATTTCCGGCGATCGAAGCTGGCGTGTTGTCCGCTGGAAAGGACCGTCCACACGACGTCGTTGCTGTCCACATCCATGCCGCGCGGCGCGAATCCTTTGCCGGTCGCTTTCGGATCGTTGAACGGCACTTCGTAGATTTCGGTCAACGCCGTTTCGTTGGGATTCGGCCCCGGAACTAATCGGACGATCGATCCGGGCATTCCGAGAGTGGAACCCCAGATCGCGCCATCCACAACACTCGGCGCTACGCCATAGAAGGGCGCGTTGATGCGCTTGTCTTTCGTCGGATCAACGGGCTGATCGATTTCGACGTACGCGTCACGCCGGCCGTTGCCATTGTTGTCGAGAACGAATGGAGTCCAGCCCTGGGATTTCACTTCATCCTTTGTTTGCATGTACAGCTTCGTATCGAACCAGCCCTCAACCTGACCGGCTCCCGAGAACCACAGCACATCGTTGTTATCGAGATTCAGGTGATGCGTGCCGAAGCAGGTATCGACTGTCGTGACCTGTTTCGTCTTCGGATCGTAGAGCTGGATCTGACGTCCGCTCTGCGGCAGCGGCACGACTTTCGACGAGGGATGACTGCCGTCGCGGCAGAACGACTGAGTCTGATTCTGCCGGATACGAGCGGCGATCCATACGCGGCCTTCCTTATCCATCGCGAAGCTGTGCGCATTCGCCTGGCTGGTCCAGATGGCTTCATCAGCCCAATACGGCGACGCAGCCATCGGCTTCGTATTGCCTTCGCTCGGCGTCTGCGGATCGCGCACGGTCAGCTTGATCTGGCCGGCGGTGTTGCGGACAGGATCGACGTATGGAACGTAATCCGCAGCAGCTTCGAGAGCGCCATAGATCACGCCGTTCGCGTTGACTGTCGGATTGCGTTTATCGCTCGCGATCTCGTCGTGAAGGTAGGCCTTCGGATCGGCCCAATCCCACATGGTCACGACAACATTTCGTTCCCTTCCTTGCGGCCGCGGAGGCGGCGCCGCAGGGAATTCGCCGGCTGAGATGCGATCGGTCCAGTCCGCATACATCTTCAGCGCGCGATCGCGTCCGACCTGCGTGAACCTGGAATTCATGCCGTTGCCGGCCTGGCCGGACTTGATGCGCCGATCCCACGCGGCAACGGAGTTCGGGAAAGTCCCGAGAGCTTCAGGAATCTCACGCGTCGCCCGGTTTCCCATCTGATGGCATCCCGTGCAACCGTCGGTGTTGACGATGTTGCGGATCCATTCGCCCTGGCTTCGCATGGCTTCAGCGATGCCGTTTCCGTTTGCGCCGGTACCGGGGAAGTCAGCGGCCGCTGGAAGCTGCATCAGAGCGCTCCAGTACTGTGCAGGGTAGTAAGCCGCGGCAGCGCTCGGTCCGGGAGCGGCAACCGCGGTAAGGTTCAGTTGCTTGCCCGGAACGGCTTTTGTCTTTGCGGAATCGATCAGGCCATATCCTCGCACCCACACGTCATAGTTGGCCTTTGGCAGGTCGGGGATGAGATAGCGTCCGCGATCGTCGGTGACAACGGTCTTGATGAGCTTCGTCTGCGTGTCGCGTGTTTCCGCGATAACGAAGACGCCGGCTTCCGCGCCCTTCGGACCGGTCACAACGCCGCCGATGTCATCGGTGTCAACGGCGACGTTCGCCTGAGGCGTAACCTGACTCTGCACACCAGTCAGCGAAATCAAAGTGACGGCAAAAGCTAC
>Ga0137433_1001110_pt1 | contig 12043 bp, 6 predicted proteins | sample EasRivERMZT840_2_FD_102335 | JGI IMG/M metagenome (GOLD analysis project Ga0137433, IMG submission 102335) | Soil microbial communities from meander-bound floodplain in the East River, Colorado, USA - East River MetaG ERMZT840_2 | ecosystem: Environmental > Terrestrial > Soil > Floodplain ...
AACGCCGCCGGTGCCACCATCCCCAAGAGCGCGCGTAGCATCTCCGAAGCGATCAGTTATCTGAAGGAGGCGCTCAATCCAGCTTCGAAAAGCGCTGCTCCCCTCAATAACCTGGAAGGTCTATTCGCCGGCATCGATGCGAAAGGCCGATGAGTTTCGCACGTGGGCCCGTGGGCCGCGCGCTGTTCGGTGTCCACGCTTTAGCATGCTCCGGTGACCCTCGCACCCTGAAGGGTGGACACCGAACGAGCAGTACTGGTGAGCGCTGGCGAGTAGAAGCGCCGTAAGCGAATCATCGGATCTGATGCACGAGCCTGCCGCCGACGTAGGTTCGCAACACGCGCGTGCCAGCGATTTTTTCCTCAGGACATTTCAGGATATCCGTGTCCAGCACGGCGAGGTCGGCCAGCTTGCCCGGTTCGAGCGAGCCGGTCCTTTCCTCGGCAAAGAGCAGGCGGGCGTTGTTGACGGTATAGAACCGGAGGGCCTGTTCGCGCGTGAGCGCTTCCTCCGGATGAAGCCGGCCTTCGAACCACCGCGCCTTGCGCGTGACGGCAGTCGCCATGCCGAGGAATGGATTGTAGGGATTGATCGCGCGCAGTGAGCCGACCTTCTGCATGTGATCCGAACCGCCGCCGGCCACCGCGCCCGCCTTGAACAGACTTCGCAAAGGCTGAAAATAGCGCAGCCGATCGTAGCCGAATTGTTTGACCAGCGTGCGCGTGTCGAGATGGAGCCAGGCCGGCTGGATGTCCAGCATCACACCGAGGCGGGCGGCGGTCTCGACGGCTTCGCGGCTGAGAAAATTCGCATGCGTGATGGAAGGACGAGTGGCCCGCACTGGCAGTTCCTTGCTCAACTCCTCATAGACCTCCAGCAGCGCATGCACCGCGCCGTCACCGACCGAGTGGGCGGTGAATTGCAGGCCGGCCTCCACGGTAGTCCGCACCATGGGGAGCAGCCGTTCTTTGGGAATGAAGAGCACGCCACGATAGTTTGGATCAGTGATCGCGTAGATGTCGCTCACGCCCCACGGCTGGCGCATGTAGGCGCTGCCCGTTAACATGCCGCCGTCGAGGAAGGTCTTGATCCCGATGATGCGCAGCCAGTCGTCTTTCGTCTGGTGCAACGGGTCAGCTCCGATGTCGCGGATGCGCGCCTGAATGGTTTCCATCGGGCCGAGATACGGCACGTCCGCCGACACGGCGAGACGAAGGGTCAATTGCCCGCCTGCGCGCAACTTCTTGTAAAGCTCCACCTCCTCCACGTTGGCATCGCGATCGCAAATCGTGGTGAGGCCAACGGAATTGTAGTCACGGAACAATTCGATCAATCGTTTCCGTTTTTCTTCATCGGTGGGCTGGCGGGCGGAGGATTTGACGGGCACAAAACGCGAGCAATTGCGAAGGATGCCGGTTGGCTCGCCAGTGCGAGCGTCCTTCTCGACGAAGCCGGCGCCGCCGTCGCTCACTTTGAAGTCACGGTCGATGCCGCTGAGTTTGAGGGCGAGGCTGTTCAGCGAGGCATCGGGTCCCGTGCGAAAAATCACCGGATGCTCCGGCGCGGCGCGGTCGAGTTCGGCGCGGGTGGGATAACGCTGTTCGCGCAGGCGGGTGATGAACACCTGCTGAAGGCTGATCCAATCGCCTGGTTTGACGACCTTGGCGCGTGCGGCGAGATAATCGATCACATCCTGAATGGACTCCATTTCCGCGATCGGATGATCGAACTCCGTCAAGCTCGCCTCCGTTGGATGGGTGTGCGAGTCCATAAGACCCGGGACCACCAGCCGGCCTTCGAGATTGACCATTTCGGTCCGGGATCCTCGGTGCTTCAGGACCGCGCGGTCCCGCCCGACCTCAAGGATGCGACCATCCCGAATGGCGATGGCCTGGTGAATCGAGAACCGGCCGTCCACGGTGGCCACTTTGCCGCCGTGTAGAATCAGGTCCGCCTCCGCGGCGGCGAGCTGGCCCACGGCAACTCCACACAAACCAAGCCTGAGCAGAAAAAGGCGGGTCATGGGATAAAGCTCTTAGCGGCATTCGGGAGACAAGGGAATGAAAAAACGGAGAAGGGGATGCGCGTCGGGCGCATCTCAACGGTCGAGCGTGTTCGCCTCGCGGAGCGAGGAAATGAAGATAGCCGTGGGCTTGGAGCCCACAGCTATCGTCATCAAGTCGCTCTGCGGCTGCACGACGTAAAAATCGTGCATATGCACGATTTTTACGTCGGGAAACCGGCATGCTGAACTCCCGTTCAGGATGGCTGCCGCTACTGGGTTTCACCGCACCCAACCCGGACGAGTTCGGCATTGGCAGTCAACCGGGCTTCCCTTTCAATGCGCGCCATGCTCAAGACGGAATTCGCGCCGGCCCAGGAGAAAAACTCGAAGCGCCTGCTCATTGCCCTGCATGGCCTGGGCGACAGCACCGCGGGTTATCGCTGGCTGCCGTCTGCACTGCGGCTGCCGTGGATGAATTATCTGCTCGTGAATGCTCCGGATGCCTACTACGGTGGTTATTCATGGTACGATTTCAGTGGGGACGAGGCAAAGGGCGTCCGGCGCAGCCGCGCGGCCTTGTTCGACTTGCTCGATGTTCAGCGGGCGAACGGGTTTGCCACGGAGGAGACGGTGTTGTTCGGTTTCTCACAGGGCTGTCTGATGACGGTGGATGTGGGATTTCGTTACCCGCATCGCTTTGCCGGATTGGTGGGTGTGAGCGGTTACGTGCATGAACCGGCCGGATTGTTGAAGGAGTTTTCGCCGGTGGCGAAGGAGCAACGAATGCTCTTTACACATGGAACGCGAGACCCGCTCATCCCCTGCGCGGAAGTGCGCAAGCAGGTGGACCTCCTCAAGACCGCCGGCCTGAACATCCAATGGCATGAATTCGCGAAGGAACACACCATCGTGGAGGAGGAACTGGCGTTGATTCGCGAATTCGTTGCGAGGCGATTCGAGGGTCCGTAGGCGGGAAAACATTCGTTACCTGCCGTCGCCATCGATATCAGAACATTCCTCAAGACGCTGGCGCCATGAAACCTGGCGCTTTGGATAGTCCCTGCGGTCGAAGACGGCTGCACCCTCCGGAACGCCAGGGATTCAAGCACCGTGGAAAGCGCAGAATTGGAATTGCATCCGAACCCTTAATTTGCTATCAACGCGGCAATCCAGATTCCAGACAACCTTGGTTAAGATCCGCAAAAGTCCCTATGAAAACTATCCGCTCCCATTCCTTGTACAGTTTGTCGCTCCTTAAGAGTTGGCAGGTGGCTCTTTCACTCCTGCTCAGCGTGGCATTTGTCCAGCAGGGGCGCGCTGCCTCCAGATTCTGGGATGGCAGCGCGAACGGAAACTTCAGCACCGCCGGTAATTGGGTCGGCGGCGTCGCGCCCGTGGCTGGTGACGACCTGGTATTCCAGGCTGGCGTCACACGCCTGCTCGTGACGAACGACTTCGCTCCCAATCGGGCGTTCAACTCCGTGCTCTTCCAAGGCAGCAATTATTTCGTGCGCGGCAACGCCATCCTCATCACCAACGGCATCAGCTCGATCAATCCGGTCGGTGCCAACCACATCGATGCCGATGTCGTCGTGCGTGCTTCGCAGGCGTGGGAAGCGCAAGGCCCGCTAGCCGTGATCGACGTCAATGGCGACATCAATCTCAACGTCAACACGCTGACGGTGCGCGCCGCCACCGGAGACTTTTTCTTCAGCGGCATCATCAGCGGCACGGGCAATCTCGTGAAGACCAACGTTGGCACGCTGCGGTTGGATGGCGCAGGGCACAACACCTACAGTGGCTTCACCCGCTTTGACGGCGGTGTGCTGGAACTGTCGAAGTTCGCCATCGTCCCCACCCCGACGAACTTCACAGCCATCCCCGGCGATCTCAGCATCGGCGACGGGAACGGGTTGGTAGGCACAGACGTTTTGAGGCTGCTGGCGGACGACCAGATCGCCGATACCTCGGACGTGACCGTGAGGAATTCGGGTTTGTTTGATCTCAATGGCAACTCGGATCGCATCGGTTCGCTCACCATGCAGGGCGGCGAGGTGGATTCCGGGAACGGCGTGTTGATCCTTGGCGGCAATCTGACGACGCTGACTGACGACAACCCGGCGTTCATCAATGGAAACCTCTCTCTCGGCGGCGCCTCGCGCACGTTCGAGATCAATTCCGGCGCGCCCGCAGCCGACCTGCGCATCAATGCGAGTATCAGCGCGGGCACCATTAGCCTCATCGCCACGGCGGGATTTACCAAGACCGGCGGCGGCAGTCTTTTCCTCGCCGGCACGAACACTTACAACGGCACCACGACCATCAACGATGGCCAGGTCGCGCTCTTGAGTGACCGCGCCTTGGGCGCGACGGCGACACCCTTGGGCGCATCCGCGCCGACCGTTGTCAACGCAGACGGCAATCTGTTTTTGAGCGGAGTACAGGTCACCAATGAGGATCTGACCATTAACTCGGGCAATCCCGGCGGCGCGTTCAACGCCAGCGGCGCATCGGTCTGGACGGGCGACATTCTTCTCAGTACGGACACCTTTATCTCCAGTTCCGGCTCTCTTTTGCTGAACGGAGCGATCACTGGTGTCGGCGGCTTCACGAAACTAAGCGGCGGCTCGGTCACTCTTGGCGGCGCGAACGTCAACACTTACACGGGCACAACCATCGTCCGCAACGGCACGCTGCTGCTGGACAAGAATACTTTGGCGGCGGATGATGCCACGATGTCCGGCCCGCTGGTCATTGGCGAGGATGAGCTGCCGGAAAACACCGATATCGTGCGCTTCCTGCGCTGTTGTCAGCTTCCCCCTGATACTGACATCACGATCAATTCTTCCGGCCTGCTCGATTTGAACGGCTTTGGCCAGAACGCGCGCAACATCATCTTCAACGGAGGCGACATCGCCACTGACGCAGCGGGTAGTATCCTGCCCACGGGCGACATCACGGTGAACCGGAACACCAATTCGCAAGCCGTCATCAGCGGGCGCATGAGCGTGTTGAGCAACCCAATCATCAATGTCACGGGGCATTTCTTCTCGCCGGACTTGAGCATTACCGCCCTGCTCCACGGCGCAGGTGGTTTCACCAAGAATGGCGTGGGAGAAGTCGGCTTAAGCGCCGCCAACACTTATTCCGGCCTGACGACGGTGAACGACGGTTTGCTGATTGTGGACAATTCATCCGCGCTCGGCACCACCGCCAACGGAACAGTAGTCAACAGCGGCGCAGTGCTGTCCCTGCGGTTTGGCGTGGATGTGCCCGCCGAGACGCTTTCGCTGGCGGGCACGGGACAGGGAAGCCTTGGCGCGCTGGGTTCCGCCTTCGGCTCCAATTCCTGGGCGGGTAACATCACGCTGTCCGGCAACGCCACCATTTCCGTGGACGCGGGCGATTTCCTTAATCTGACCAGCGCCATCAACGGCAGTTTCGACATCGCCAAGACGGGAACCGGCACGCTTATCTTCAGCGGTGGCACTGCAAATAGTTTCGACGACATGTTCGTCAACGCCGGCACGCTCCTCCTCAACAAATCCATCGCCAACGCGGCAGGTCCGGCGGACCTCTCCATCGGCGACGGATCGGGTACCGACATCGTTCGACTCGTGAGCGACAATCAGATTCTGGACACCGCTGAAGTCCACATCAATCTCGGCGGGCGTTTGGACGTGAACGACATGAACGAGACGACCGGAGCCATCGATGGCCGCGGCCTCATTGATCTGGGGAGCGGCATACTGCGGGCCGGTGCGGACAATGATTCCTCGGTGTTCAGCGGCTTAATCATCGGCACTGGAAACATTTTCAAGCTCGGCACCGGCACCTGGACCTTGACGGGGGACAACACTTATTCGGGCTCAACCACCGTGAGCGCCGGCACTCTGGTCGTGGACGGCGACCAGCACCAAAGCCAGATAATTGTCAACGGTACCGCTACCCTCGCGGGCGAGGGCGTCGTCGGGAACCTTCAGGTCTTCGGCTCGATTCAGCCCGGCACGAGCCCGGGAATCCTGACGTGCAGCAATGTTTCTTTCGCGGCCCAAGGCGATTACTTCGTGGAATTGAACGGCCCTGCGCCCGGCACCGGCCACGATCAACTCAGCGTCCGCGGCACCAACCAACTGGGTAACTCCACGCTGCACCTCTCCGTTGGCGCGGGCTTCGCCCCATTTGAAGGCGACCGCGTGACCATCCTCAACAATGACGCCTCCGACGCGATTCAAGGCACCTTCTCCGGCCTGCCCAATGGCTCGCTCCTCTCCGCCGGTGGCCTCGAATTTCGCATCCTTTACAACGCCGGCTCAGGCAATGACGTCGTTCTCGCCGTCACCAACACCGCCCTCTTTCTGGCGTCCCTTCCCGTGGTGGCGACCGGCAATGGCAATGGCGAGATCGAGCCGGGCGAATGCAACCTCCTGCGCATCGTCCTGGCGAACAAGCTGGGGGGCATCGTCAGCGGTGTCAGCGCTACTCTCACCAGCACCAGCCCGATCGTCACGGTCACCCAACCCTTCTCCACCTACCCGAACCTGCCGCCCAGCAGCGTGCGGACCAACAACACACCTTTCCAGATCAGCACAGCGCCTTCCCTGATCTGCGGGACGAACATTGACCTCGTTCTCATTGTCGATACCGCCACCAACGGCACCTTCAATGTGCCCATCAGAATGTACACAGGCACCGCCGGTGCTGCCATGCGCTTCAACCGCACCGGCGACCAGGCCATTCCAGATCTTGGCGCGCTCGATTCGACAATCAACGTCGCAGGCGTTACCACCCCCACTCACCACGTCGTCATCTCGCTGCACCTCTCCCACACGACGGATGACAACCTCGACATCTCGATCGAGGGTCCCGACGGCACAACGGTCGTCCTCAGCAGCGACAATGGCGGGACGTTCGACGACTACGGCACCTCCTGTGCCGATGCCGATCGCACGATCTTCAATGATGGCGCGTCCCTTCCCATCACGTCGGGCGCAGCCCCTTTCCGCGGCACGTTCCGTCCGGAGCAGCCCCTGGCCGTCTATCGCGGCAAGTTCGGCGGCAACGTCAATGGCACCTGGCACCTGAACATCGGCGACGATACCGCCGGCGGCATTGGCACTCTGCACTGCTGGTCTATTCTCGTCTTCCCGACCGCCTGCCAGCCCGGCGGCGGCGAGTGCGAGCAATGTGTCGGTTGCCCGCAACGGCTCGACATCGAATCGCTTCCCGCCAACCGCGTGCGCCTGAAGTGGTCCACCTCCGCCGTGGGATACGACCTGATCGCCAGTCCGACGGTGGCGCCGTCTGGCAGTTATGTGCCCATCGGCCCCGAGCCAGTCGTGACCGGAGGTAAGTTCACGGTCACCAACACCACGCCCGGCGCCGCCCGTTTCTACCAATTGCGCAAGCCTTAGCGGAACAACCAACACCAAACCAAAAAGGATACCCATGAACATCACTGCCACCGCCGGATCGAAAGTCTCGATCCTCGGCCTTATCGCGACACTTGGCCTGTCAGCACCTCTTATGGCTCAGGGCCCGCTGGCCCCGCCGGGACCGCCTGCGCCGCTCTTCAAGACGCTCGAACAAATCGAGCCGCGCCGGCCAATTTCTTCCCTGCCATTCGTCATCACCCAGCCTGGCAGCTATTACATCACGACCAATCTCGTCGGCGCCGCCGGCCAGAACGGCATCTCCATCAACTCGGACTGCGTGACCATCGACATGATGGGCTTCGAGCTGCGCGGCGTGGTCGGGTCGCTCAGCGGGTTCTTCCTCAACGTTGGCGTCCGCGTTTACATCTACAACGGCTGCATCCGCAACTGGGGGCAGGATGGCATCAATGGCAACGCCGGCGCCGCCTCCATCCTTGAGCGGTTGCGCGTGGCCAGTAACACCCGCGACGGCATCGCCATCAACAGTGGCAGCCAGGTCCGCCAATGCGTCGTGTCAGGCAATGGCCGGGTCGGCATCATTACGAGCAACGACGTGGAAGTGGATGATTGCGTCTCGGGCGCCAACGTCACGCACGGCATTCAAGTCGGCACCGGATCGAATGTCCGGCGCTGCCTGACTTCGGGCAATGGAGCCAGCGGGATCACCGGCAGCGGCCTCAACGGGCTGAACATCTCCGATTGCAATGCCGACAACAATGGCGCTGGGGGCATCGCCGGCATCGGCCAGACCATCGTCAAGGATTGCTTCACCCGGTCGAATCGCACCGTGGGCATCACCGTCGGCGACGGCAGCAGCGTCATTAGCAGCAGCGCCAATGACAACGGCGTCCCGACCGTGACGGTGGCCAGCGGAATCAACGTGGGCGGCGGCAGCACCGTGCGGGATTGCACTACGCGCAACAATACTGGCGATGGGATCACCGCCTCCTTCGGCTGCACCGTCGTGAACAACTCCTGCCGTGATAATCTCGGCGACAACATCGAGGTCAGCCAGGAATGTCTGGTTGCTCAAAACGCTTGTGACGACGACGGGCTCAACCGTGGCCAATCGGGCATTCACGTAATCGGGAACAACAACCGCATCGACAACAATACCATGACCGAACTGGTGCGCGGACTTTGGATCACGAGTGCCGAAAACGAGGTGCTTAACAACACGGTACTTCGTAACTCCACCAATTATGTAATCGTCGCCGGCAATCAATTGAATATCCGGCTTGGGCAAATCCCGGAGACTATCCCCTGGGCGGCCAATGTCGAACTGGCTGGCACCCTCCGCGGTGTCGCTGCGGCCAATGGCATTACCATCACGACTAACGACGTGACCATCGACCTCAAGGGTAATGCGTTGATTGGGGTGGCCGGTTCGCTCGACGGCATCGGCGTCAGCGGGAACCGCACGAACATCGTCATACGCAACGGCACCGTGCGCGGTTGGGGTTCGGATGGCGTCCAGGCCAACACCAGCTATAACAGCTCCTTCAGCGATCTGCGCGTAGCCAATAACGGCGCCAACGGCCTGCAAGGGGGCAACGGCGCCGTGATCAAATGCGTGACGGCCCGTGCCAACCGCGGCATCGGCATCACCACCAGCGCAGGCTGCGCGATTACCGACACCGCTTCCTCGGAAAACATCCTCGACGGCATCGTCGCCTCGACAGGCAGCACCGTCAGCGGCAGTTCGGCTTACAACAATGGGCGCACCGGCATTTCCGCCTCCGACGGCAGCACCGTGGTTAATTGCACGGCCTACTCCAACACCAACGGCATTAGCGCCAGCAGCGGCAGCACCGTCACCGCCTGCACGGCGACATTTAATGCGACCAATGGGATCATCGCCGCCTTTGGTGCCACCATCACCGGATGCACCGCCCGCGACAACCGCACGGGCATCAATGTGGGAGACGACTCCCGCATCATGAATAACATTTGCGACCAGGGTACGACGACGGTAGGCGACGCCGGCATTATTGTAACCGGATCGGACAACCGGATCGATGGCAATCACGTCACCGACAACTCCATTGGCATCGATGTCAACGGCACCGGCAACCTCATTGTCCGGAATACCGCCGCTGGTAACACCACGGCATTCTCGATTGCCGCGGGCAACAATTCAGCCGCGATCGTCGTCAATCCAGGTGTGGGTTTCGCCAGCACCGCGCCGTGGGCGAACTTTCAGTACTAGGCGCCCTTGCGTCCAACAGTTCAACTGCGAGCAAATATGAAAACCTTGTTTGGAATATTGCTCGCGCTCGGGGCCACTGCCTGGAGCGCGAGCGCTGCCACCACCATCAACGCCGTCAACCGCTTCGCCTACGGCGCTAATATCGGCTGGATGGACTGGCGCGGCGACCTGGCCAACGGGGCCGTCGTCGGCGCATTCGTCTGCTCGGGCAATATCTACGCTGCCAACACCGGCTGGATTTCTCTCGGCGACGGTACACCCGTGAACGGTGTTCGTTACCAGAACAATTCCGCCACAGATTCCGGCGTAAACCATGACGGCGCGGGCAACCTCGTTGGTTATGCCTATGCCGCAAATATAGGCTGGCTCACCTTCACCAACCGGGCCTCTACGGGCGCGTTTTACGACGGCCCGAAGGTGGATTTGCTCACGGGCCGTCTGAGCGGCTTCGTCTGGAGCGCCAACTGCGGCTGGATCAGTCTAAGCAACGCGCAAGCCTTCGTGCAAACCGACACGATGGATTGCGGCCCGGACACCGATGGCGACGGTATCCCCGACATGTGGGAACTCCAGTTCGCCGCGAACCTTGGCGTCCTCAACGGCCCCGGCGACAATGACGGCGACGGGGCCACGAACGCGGACGAATTCGGGGCCGACACCAACCCACTCAATGCCAGCAGCCGGTTGCGCGTGACCAGCGTCACCAAGCCAAACGTGCCGGCGCCCGTAGCGCTCACATGGTCGAGCGTGCCTACGAGGCAATACCGTATCCGCACCAGCCCCAACGTAGCTGCGCCGCCGGCCTGGGCGGACGTTGGCCTCGGCCTTATCGCGCCCGATGCTGGAGCTTCGACCACGCGCGTCCTCACCGCGCCTGCGGACCCGTACCGGTTCTACGTGATCGAAACGATCAAGCCCTTGCAACCTTGAGCTCCGGCAAACGTCGGTGAAACATCGGTGCCGGAGCGTCATTGCCCGGCACAGCACTTCTTCGGGAAGCGTTTTTCTGGATAACCGAACCGATTCGCGCTTTGCGGCGGCAAATCGATTCACTATAAACCGGCCCATGCCGGCGCTGACTTCTCCGCTCGCCACTCCGCTCAAAGCGTTGGGCGGCGTCGGGTCGGAGCGCCTGGCGCAACTGGCCCGGCTGGAGTTGCTCACCGTCAATGACCTGCTGCTCCACCGCCCCAACCGTTACGAGGACCGCCGTCATCTACTCACCATCCGCCAACTGCCGCTCGGAAGGGCCGCGACCACTCGGGGCCGCATCGTTGCGCAGGGGCTCAAGACCTTCGCCAAGCGCACCAAATCCGTCTTTGAGTTCGTGCTGGAGGACGGAACTGGCCGGCTGCATTGCCGCTGGTGGAACCAGCCGTTCCGCGAGGAACAATTCGAGGTCGGCGACGAGGTGATGGTTTACGGCAAAGTAAAATCGCTCAAGCCCCGCACCATCGATCATCCCGAAACCGAAGTTATTGAGTCGGGCGACGAATTGTTCATCCACATTGATCGCATCGCGCCGATTTACCCGCTGACCGAAGGATTGCCCCAGCGATTCCTGCGCGGCTTGATCTGGCGCACGCTGGCACGCTTCGAGGAACACATCGCCGAACCACATCCCGGCTTGGTGTTGCCCGATCTACCCTCGCGGGCGAACGCCGTCCACCTGCTCCACTTCCCGGAAGAGATGAGCGACGCGACAAGGGCCCGTGAACGCCTGGCCCTCGACGAGTTCATCGACATGCAGATCGCCATCCAGCGGCGGCGCAAGAATCTGGAGACGCTCGCCAAAGGCCTTCCGTGCGCCGGCGACAACCGGCTCATCAAACCATTCCTGCGCCAGCTCGACTTCAAGCTGACCGTGGCGCAAACGAAAGTGCTGCGCGAACTACGCGGTGACATGGGTGGCGCTCATCCGATGCGCCGACTCGTCCAGGGCGACGTCGGCTCCGGCAAAACCGTCGTCGCTGCCTGCTGCGCGCTCATGGCCATCGAGAGCGGCTACAACGTGGCGCTGATGGCTCCGACGGAAATCCTCGCGGAACAACATTTCCAGACGTTCACCCGCTGGTTCGAGCCGCTCGGCGTCGCCGTTGAGTTGCAGACCGGCAGCCACAAGACGCACCCTGAACAACCGACACTCCCTCACGCCTCGCGCCCCGCGCCTCGTGCCTCCCTCTTCATCGGCACCCACGCTCTGATCGAATCCGCGTTCACCATGCCCAACCTCGGCCTCGCCATCATCGACGAGCAGCACAAGTTCGGCGTGGCCCAGCGCGAGCAACTGCTGCGCAAGGGTGTTTATCCGCATCTGCTCGTGATGACAGCGACGCCGATCCCACGCACCCTCGGACTCACGCTGTACGGCGATCTCGATGTGTCGGTGATTGA
>Ga0137433_1001111_pt1 | contig 12021 bp, 10 predicted proteins | sample EasRivERMZT840_2_FD_102335 | JGI IMG/M metagenome (GOLD analysis project Ga0137433, IMG submission 102335) | Soil microbial communities from meander-bound floodplain in the East River, Colorado, USA - East River MetaG ERMZT840_2 | ecosystem: Environmental > Terrestrial > Soil > Floodplain ...
CCGGACGCCGGGGCGTACATCATCAGCGCGCATTACGTCGCACGCATGAAGGCCGTGAGTCCGGCCTGGAAAACATACAAACCCGTCGATCGCATTGGGGAATCGCTTTGGGTCTACACATTCTAGTTTGATCGTGTGAGCTGGCGGAGTTTCATCCGGATTCCCTCGTCGCTCGGATCGATGAGCGCCGCCCGCTCATAGGCCGCAAGCGCCGTTGGAGTCTCGCCCATCTTCTCGAGAATTCGCGCCCACGAGAACAACAGTTTCGCATCCGGGAACTCGGTATTCTGGATGGCGAGGCGGTAACTTTTCTCAGCCAGTTCCGGCTTGTCCTCCATCATGAAACAATCGCCAAGAACCCAAAGGCTGTGCCATTGTCCCGGATTCGCCTCGAGCGCCTGAACCAGAAGCGGCCGGACGCGTTCGCAGTTGCCGTCAAGTCTCATCGTCGCGCTGGCCAGACCGGCCAGCGACGGCGCGTTGTTGGGCAGGATTCGCAGCCCCGCCTCGAATTGTTCTCTCGCCTCCTGAGCCTTGTCCATACGAAGCAACGCAAACCCATAACCCAGCCGCGAGCGCGCATTGTTCGGGACGATGCTGACGGCGTTCTGGTGAAACGTCAGCGTGTCTTGCCAGACGTAGTTATGGCTGATGCATAACAATGCAGCGACAGCCACAAATCCTCCGGCGACAATACGCCGGACCTCGCGATTTTGAATTCCGGCCCACACCATGCCCGCGAGCATGGCGAAGCCAAAGATCGGCGTGTACAAAAATCGTTCGGCCATCAACAGCGCGATCGGCATGATCCAGTTCGATACGGGCAACAGCACGACAAAGAAAAAGAGAATGCCCATGCTTGCCGCCGGCCGGACCTTCGCCAAACCGAAGGCGAGCACCATTAAAGCAGCGACAAGCGCGAGACCCAGCCATGCGTCCCAGTCGCGGATTCCGGCAACGGCAATGGAATTGAAATCATAGTCGCTGGCAATTCTGACCGGGGCCAACAACAGCTGGAAGTACTCGAGGAACACGCGGCCGGATGTCATCCATCGGTCCACCAACGTCATCTTGCCGGAAAGATACTGCCCGCTCGGCGGAATACCCAAACCGCCCAAAACATAAAAGCGCAGCGCAAGGTACGCGACACCGGCCCCAGCCAGAACGGCGAAACGACGCCAGGAGTCCAGCAGTTTCCGAACGGCCCCGCTCGGACTCTGTCCGGCAAGAGCGACATCCAGCATCGCAATTGCAGGAAACGTGATCGCACTTTCTTTCGCAAGAGCGGCCATGAAATAAGCGGCCGCGGTCAACCATGTATGGCCATTCCGAAATGCAAGCCAGGCGGCAAAAAACAGCGTTGCCGCCAGCAGTTCCGCGCGGCCGACAACGCTGATGACCGCCTCGGTCTGCACGGGATGGACAACATAGACGATAGCCGAGGCGAGCGCAGCCGAAGGTGATCCCAACAGGCCGCGCGCCAGCAGAAAAATCAGTAAACCATTCAGGGTATGAAGCAAGAGGTTGGTGAGGCGGTATCCAGGCGCCCAGACTTTCCAGATCGGGTATTCGATCGAAAACGTGAAGATCGTCAGCGGGCGGTAGATGCCCGCATGATTCATGTCTCCCCAGTACGACTGAGAGAGGAACGCTGCCGGATCGATCTGCCGGATGCGTTCATTGGCGCCAACGATGAGAATGTCGTCGAGTATGAAAGCGTTCTGGAGGGAATTCGTGTAACAAATGGCGACGAGCAACAAACACAGAAGGAACGCGCGCGTCGCCGTGATCTCGCTATCGAACAGGTTCACCCGTGAATCCCGTTGGCGCCCGAGCGGCGTCCGTGCTGTATCGAATGACGTTGTCGGGCCTGGTAAAGTAATCGAACCGGCCATCGTTTGCCATACGCACCGTAGCATACGCCGTGTAGTCGCCGTTGGAGGCATCGACGGTGAAAACGTATCCGGAAATCGGGGTTAAGAACCGGGCGTCAATCAAGCCGGCCGTCACGAGGTCCGGGATAGTTCCGTAATTCTGGCCACCGACAACGGTGAGGCTGGTTTCGGCACTATTCACGAGCCTCAGATTGGCAACAGCCGCTGTCTCATTCGCGGCCTGGCGCGATCGAAGAAGCGACGGAACAGCAATGGTGGCGATGATCAGGATGATTGCCACAACGATCAGCAGTTCGAGCAGTGAGAATCCATTCCTTGTTTTCATATGCCCTCAGAAGCCGGAAAGTCCGTACCCGGCATACACACTCATGCAACCTTACGACCACTTGGCAAAGTAACTAATAATCAACAACTTGATCCAACTCCGTCGCCTTGAATTGACAATTTTTCGCCATCAAAGTTGCAAGAACTGTCACTCTTACGAACGCGGAAAAACAAAAGCGCGGGCAGATGATCTGCCCGCGCTTGTGTGGTCGTACTTTGAATCGAGCTTACTGAACCGGAGCGCCCGACTGGCCAGTCGGGAAGCAGGGGTTACAGGTAGTGCTCGTCGCCGTCTGATACCGAACGACTGCATCCGGCACGCTGAAATAACCAAAACGGCCGGCGTTGGTCGAAGTCGGAGTAGCGATGGCTGTATAGTCGCTGCCGGAAGCCGTCACACCGAACGTGTAGCCGGACACCGACGTGGCGAAACGGCCATCAAGCAAACCGGCCGTGATCAGTTCCGGGATGCTGCCGTAGTTGCCGCCGTTCGACGACAGGTACGTGACTTCGGCGGTGTTGATCGTACGGATCTGGGCCACAGCGGACGATTCCTGCGCTGCCTGGCGTGAACGCAGCAAGCTCGGGATAGCAATCGTCGCAATGATCAGAATGATCGCAACCACGATCAAAAGTTCCAGCAGTGAAAAACCACGATCTCTCTTCATTCGAAAACCCTCCTTGTTGGACTCTCTGTCTCAAAATCGATGTTCGTTCCTTGGGTCGATCTTGTCTAAGCCCTAAGATGCTACTTACGGGGCGGCCATGATTCCAGCAGCTTCGGCCCAATAACCGCGCTTCACCTTGCACTCGGGGAACCATGTGGCCAGGCGTGGAGAATGTGTGGTTTTCGGACGGAGGCATCCGCAAAAATGACAAATTTCGTCATCGCAAATGCCAAAGAATGTGAATTCCGGCTTCAGGCTCCAGTGTTAGAGTGTCTGCCGTGCTGAACCGCCTCGGTATCGAAACGCGGCTCCAGTTGGCCATTACCATCTGCGTTGTCAGTCTTGTCATCGTTACCACGATCGGCAGCGGCGGCCCCCCATGGGTGTTTTTCACGTATCGAAGCCTGCTTCTTGCCATAGCAGTTCTTAGCGCGATAGGTTCTCGCCGGGCGGACTTCCGGATCTCCCGCACCTTCCTGGCGCTCACGATTCTTCTTTTCAGCCTCATGCTCGTGTCCGTTCTTCGGATCGAGGGTTCGCATTTCGACGGGTTTTACCTGTGGTTCAAATACGCGTTCTTCGCTGCCGCGTTCATCAACCTTGCGCATTATGCGCGCTATCAGACGGCTCGGTGGCGGGGATTGCTTCTGGCCGTCATAGTCGCCACGTGCCTCGCTCACCTGCTGCCGGACCTGATCCGGAACCAGGGCCTCGTGAAAGGTTTTTCGCCAAATAATGCGAACTATTTCGCGTCGTTTCTGCTGATCGGCCTGTCAATCTCGATTGCAGGCGCCGTGTTCGCGCTCCTGCCCAAATGGCGCATTGCCGCCCTGATGTCCGCAGGCATCATTCTGGTCGGAATCGTCAAGACATCATCGCGGGGTGCGACGCTGGCAGCCCTCGCAATGATCGTCGTCGCAGGCTTTCGTGCTCGAGGTCGCATACCGCGACAGGTATGGCTTGGGGCCGGTCTTGCAGGCATGCTCGCGGCCATGATCGCGAGCCCCTACATGATTCGGAAGTTTATCGACCGTGGCGAAATCGATCCGTACAACTACGCGCGACGTGAAATATGGCAGAGTTCCCTGTCGGTCATCGGGCAAAGCCCGGTGCTCGGCGTTGGCTTTGGCCAGTTCTTTCATATTTCGAAGCGTTTCACACTGCCCGTTCAGGGACCGGTGGCGCGTTACATGAAGCGGGCCCAGATGGCTCACAACGAATATCTTCAGCACTTGGCGGAACTGGGGATTCCGGCCGCCCTGACTCTGTTCAGCATGTTCGGATACTTGCTGTATCAGGTCGCAAAACGCGCCCGCAACGCGTGGCCGGACTTCCGATGCTTCAATGAGACGGTATTGCTTACCGCGGCAGGAGTCGGAGTTCATGCCCTCGTGGACAACTGCTGGACGATCCCCGTGACTGCCTCCAGTCTCGTCGTGCTGGCGCTCGCGGATCCTCTTCCGCTGAAGCGTAAGGACAGACACTCCGCCTGGACTACCCCGAAAGCCGCAGCAGCGGGTGTTGCGCTCGCCGGCGTTTACGCTTTGTCCGCCATCATTCCCGCAATCGGGTTGTACCTGAACGATGTCGGGCATCGCGCTTATGACCGCGATGATTTCGCCGCCGCTGAGCGATATCATCTCGCGGCCATCGCTGTGTTCCCGGATCATCCGTTGTTTCTCGATAACCTCGGAATGGTTTACTTGCAGCAGTTCACAGAAAACAAAGATCCCAACCTGCTGGCGTCGGCAAAGGAATACTTTCGCCGCGCGATTGTTGCAAGTCCGCAGGCGCTCGATCCTCACGTCCACATGGAGGCGGTGCTCGTGCGCTCGCTCGATGGTGATCCCGGGCATGATCGGAGCATTTATGAAGAGATCGTTCAGGTGAACGTCGATCTTCTGCGGATCGATCCTTTCATTCCGTTCACGAGAAAGAATCTGGGTGGCGCCTATTACAACCTCGGCGATGTCGAACACGCGATGCTCGAATTGCAGCAAGCGATCGAGTATGAGCCCAATTACGTCCCCGGACATCTGCAGATGTCGGAGTGGTACAAGGAACGCGGCGACGAGGAAACAAGCAGGCGCCACTACATGGCGGCCTTAGGCATCATCCACAAATATCGAAACTTCAAACCGACACAACCATACGAAGGTGTGCTACTCGCGCGCCCGCAGGATCCGCCGTCGGCTTCGGCCGAACAAAAGCGGTGAGGCGCGCGCTTACTGTAGCTGCGGTCTGCGTCCTGCTTTTCGTGTTCTGGCTGCAAATGCTGCTGGCCCTGCCGAAACTATCTGCGACAACCGATGAAGTCGCACACATGCCGGCAGGCTATACATATTGGGCAACGCGCGATTACCGCATGAACCCCGAACATCCGCCGCTGGTAAAACTGATTGCGGCGATTCCTCTGCTGGCGATCAATCCAAAACTCGATCTGAGCTGGCCCGAGTGGACGTCGGCGCAGGAATATAACTTCGGATACGGCTTCCTCTACACCAACGACGCCGATCGCCTGCTTTTCTGGAGCCGCGTGCCGATGACCTTGCTCGCAACGCTCGGCGGCCTGATCGTCTTTCTCTGGTCTCGCGACATGTTCGGCCGGGATGCCGGGTTGTTCGCTCTCGCTCTGTACGCTTTCTGCCCAAACCTGCTCGGCCACGGGATGCTGGTCACGACAGACGTGCCACTCGCCGTGTTCATGACGCTGGCGCTGTATCTTTCCTGGAAAGATTCTTCGAGCATCTGGATTGGGCTCGCAACAGGCGCGGCAATGGCGTCCAAATTCTCAGGCGCCATCCTGCCATTGATTTTGATCGGGCTGAGCGCATGGCGAGTCGCCGCCGCAGACGATCGCCGGCGGCAGGCGATCTCCGAGACGCGATCGTTATTGATTGCGGCGGTTTCGGCGCTTCTGCTGATCGAAGCGTCGTACTTGTTCACGACAATGCCCTGGACATACGTCGAGAACATGCGATCCGTGAATGCGAATCACAACCCGAACCATCAGTTCTACCTGTTCGGCAGATTCACCCTCACGGGCTTCTGGTATTACTTTCCCTTCGCATTTGCCGTTAAGGCGACGATCCCGCTTCTCTTGTCGATGGTCCTGGCATGCATTCAATTCATCACGAAACGGTTTATCAATCGCCGCGGCGAATTGATCATTCTGATCGCTGTCGCTTCCTATGGTGGCGCAGTCATGCTGGGCGCGGACGAGCTCGGCGTACGTTATCTTCTGCCGATCTTCCCATTGCTTTTCATCTGGGGCAGCCGGATTGTCGTCGAACTCCGGACGCGAACGGCCGGCATCGCCCTGCTGGTCCTGCTGGCAGGATGGCAGGCGTCAACAAGTGTTCGAGCGTTTCCGAATTTCATCCCCTACTTCAATGAAATCGCGGGAGGAGCGAAAGGCGGCATTCATTACCTGGACGATTCCAACGTCGACTGGGGCCAGAGCATGAAGCAGGCTGCCGAATACGTGCGCAATCACGGCTTGCAAAACGTCGAGCTACTTCCGTTTTCTCCTTTTGACAGCCCGCGTTACTACGGCATTTCACGGCCGCCTCGACAGGACCTGGAAACCTACCGCATGTTGATCTCGGAGCCGCCGCAGCCGGGAACGTACATCGTAAGCGCGCACCACTTGATCCGGATTATGTATATCCGGCCGGAATGGAACCCCAGGAATGCAGTGGACCGCATCGGTGAGTCGTTGTGGGTGTTTCGATTTTGAGACTGTCTTTGGCACCCCGACTGCCTTTTCCTTGCCGGAGGCATATCGTTGGACTACACCGGCACGAGGGTGCTGCTGACCGGCGCAAGCGGCTTCATTGGAAGTCATCTGGCTGAAGAACTTGTTACTTGCGGCGCTTCTCTCCGAGCTTTTCTGCACTACAACTCACGCGGCGATGAAGGCAATCTCAAACACGTCGCGTCAGAAATCCGTCGCGAGATTGAAGTCGTATACGGGGATTTGACCGACCCGGACGCAGTCCGCAAGGCCGTGCATGGCACGACCCACGTGTTTCATCTGGGCGCGCTTATCGCGATTCCCTACTCCTATATCCATCCGTTCAGTTTTGTGCAGACCAATGTCGTGGGAACCGCGAACATTCTGAATGCGTGCGTCGAAGCCGGGATCGAGCGGCTCATCACGACCTCCACCAGCGAGGTCTACGGCACAGCCCTGACCGTTCCGATGGATGAAAAACATCGACTGCATCCGCAATCGCCCTACGCGGCCTCCAAGGCGTCCGCCGATCACCTGGCTGAAAGCTACGCGCGATCCTTCGATTTGCCGGTCGTGGTTGTGCGACCGTTCAATACTTTTGGGCCGAGACAATCCACGCGCGCCGTAATTCCGACCATCATCGTGCAGGCGTTGCGAAACGGCGCAATCGATATCGGCTCCACGACGCCGACGCGCGACTTCAATTTCGTCAAAGACATCGCCTACGGCTTTGCTCTCGCAGGTGAAGCGACCGGCGTCCTGGGAGAAGTTTTCAATCTCGGCACGGGAGAAGAGCACAGCATTGCGGAAGTCATCCAAAACGTCTCCACGATCCTCGGCGCTTCTCTGCATGTCCGCGAGCGTGCAGATCGATTGCGCCCCGCCTCGAGTGAAGTTCATCGGCTGATCGCCGATTCACGGAAAGCCGCGCAACGGCTCGGCTGGCGGCCGCGCTATTCGTTCCGCGAGGCGCTGGAAGAAACCATGGAATGGTATGAGACCTATGAACAAGCAATTGCACATGCCCATTCTCTGTGAGGAAACGCCAGTCGTTATCCTCGCCGGAGGTAAAGGCACGCGGCTGATGCCGTACACCACGGCGCTGCCGAAGCCACTGGTGCCGGTCGGTGATTACCCGATTCTGGACATCGTGCTGCGGCAGTTATCGAGCCAGGGCTTCAGAAAAATCACTCTCGCTGTGGGCCATCTGGCCGGACTGATTCAGGCGTACTTCAAACAAGGGCAGGATTGGGGTGTGCATCTGACTTACGCGTACGAAACAACGCCACTCGGTACTGCCGGACCGATCGCGCGTTTGCCTCACGTCGACCGCCCGCTGCTGGTGCTGAACGGAGACCTGTTAACGACGATCGATTTTGCCCAACTGGTCCGGTTTCACGTCGAGAACAAAGCGGCGGCCACCGTTGGAACCACCCGAAGAACGGAAAGTGTGCAGTTCGGAGTCATCGAAACAGCCTCGAATGGTCAGATCACACAGTACAAGGAAAAGCCGAATCTGGATTACCTCGTGAGTATGGGCATTTACGTCTTCTCGCCCGAAGTGCGCGACTACATCCCGCACTCGCGAAAGTTTGATTTTCCTGAACTCGTTCAGTGTCTGCTTCGGGACAACCAGCGGGTACTGGCGTACGAAAGCGATGCCTACTGGCTCGACATCGGCCGCCCGGACGATTACCAGCGCGCCAACGAAGACTTCCCAAACATGCAACAGGCATTTTTCAAAAATCATGTGGAAAGCGCGGCTGTCGGAACTGGAATTTGACGAGCGTGAATTAGCCGGGGTTCTCGAAACGCTCGAATCGGAATGGATCACCGCCGGCCCTCGAACGGAGCAGTTCGAGAAAGCATTCGCGCGCTTCACGGAAACCGCGGAAGCTGTCGCAGTTGCGAATGGAACAGCCGCGCTGTTTCTTGCGCTGAAGACTCTAGGGGTCGGACCGGGAGACGAGGTCCTGGTTCCATCAATGACGTTCGTGGCAACTGCGGCCGCCGTTGTTCATTGCGGAGCGACGCCGGTGCTTACCGACATCTGCAGCCTGAAAAACCCGACGATGTGTCCTGATGATGCGGCGCGAAAGATCACGTCGCGAACGAAAGCGATTCTGCCCGTTCACTACGCCGGTATTCCCGCAGATCTGGATCGTTTGTGCGACCTCGCGGCGGCCCATGGGCTTCTTCTGGTCGAAGACGCAGCTCATGCGCCGGGCGCCCGATTTCAAAATCGACCATGCGGCGGTTTTGGCGCAGCCGGTTGTTTCAGTTTTTTCGGGAATAAGAACATGACGACGGCTGAAGGCGGAATGATCACGACAAACGATCCGGAGTTGGCACGACGGCTCCGGCTACTGCGCTCCCACGGAATGACCGTTTCAAGCTGGGACCGGGAACAAGGCCGGCCGGCAAATTACGATGTAGTCGAAGTCGGATTCAATTTCAGATTGGACGACATTCGCGCTGCGCTCGGTCTGGTGCAACTCGAGAAGCTGCCGGCGCTCAACCGCCGGCGGGCGGAACTCGCGGAATTGTACAACGTGGAATTCAGGAAAGCGGGAGCGGAGTTCGTTCTTCCCCTGGACATGCTTCCTAAAACGAAGGCGCCCTCGCACCACATCTATCCCATCGTGCTCGCAAGTGAGCAGGAACGTGCCTCAGTAGCCGCAGAATTGAAAGCTGAGGGCATCCAAACCAGCATTCATTACCCTGCGCTTCATCGCTTCACTGCGTTCAAAGGACGCGGATCGTTTATCCATCTTCCCGTTACAGAAGCTTTCGCGGAACGGGAACTGACGCTGCCGTTGTACCCGTCTTTGCCTTCGGAGCAGATTGTTCAAATCGTTGGAGCAGTCGGGAGCGCTCTTGCCGTTCGCTGATTTGTGGCGCAGGTCTATGCGCCGTCTTACGTTGTCGCAGATTGATCCTCGAACCGCAGCATGGTACCACCCGCCTGGATCTCATCGCCGTCTTTCAACAACTCCTTCTGAGTTACGACGACCCCATTCAGCTTGACGTAGTTTTCCTTCATCGGAATGAGGAAGTACCCATCCTGGTGGTTGGCGATCATGGCGGCGTTCTCGGGCGCAGACCCGAACAACCCCGTACCCTTGATCTTGATATGGACACGCTCGGATTTGCCGATATAGGTGGACCTCTGCTTCAATTCGTACTCCACCTGATCGACGACGCCCTTGATGACCCGCACTACCGCGGGCTTTTTCTGTGCCGCTGAAGCGGCGGCAGCAGCGATCTCCTGCTGTTTTTGCGGAGAAATCATCATGGTCGCGTCCGGCGAAGAGGCGTGATGGGGAAGAGCAGCCGGGGTTGGCTTCTCGTGCCGGTCATCGATGAACTTCAGGGCGTGTTTGGCAATACCGATGACGTCGTTGTTCTGGAGCCCGGACTTCTGGATGATTTTCTTGGCATTCAGGAACACGCCGTTTGTGGAGTTGAGGTCTTCCACGAAGTACGTATCCCCGGCAAGCGTGATCTTGCAATGGTGACTGCTCACTGCGGGGTTGTCGATCACCACGTCGTTGTCGGGTTTGCGTCCGACAGTGATCTCTTCTTTAGCGGGGATCTCTTTGATCACCGCGCCCTCAAACTGGAGCAGAAACTTTGGCATCAGGAACAGACCTCCAAGAAAGGACCTGACTTTATCAATCGCATACTATCCATTCAACGGCCAAACAAGGTCCTGATCGATTCTCCGAAACTGGCTTTGTCGATACGCGCCACGGCCACAGTAATGTTGTCCCGCCCTCCGGCCGCGTTCGCCAGATCGATCAGGCGTTTGGTCAGTTCGGCGGGGTCGGGCGTTTCCTTCACGACCTGTAGAATTTCATCGTTCTTCATTTCTTTATCCAGGCCGTCGGAGCAGAGCACAAGGATATCTCCGGCAAAAAGCGGGTGCTCTTCCAGGTCGATCTTGACCTCAGCCTCAGTACCGAGGGACCGCGTCAGAATGTTCTGTCCGGCCTGCACTCGTTCGTCGTCTTTTGAAAGAAGGCCATGCCGAACCTGCTCCATGACGAGCGAGTGATCCTGAGTCAACTGTTCCAACTGGCCGTTGCGGATGAGGTAACACCGGCTGTCACCAACATGCGCAAGGCTCAATTGCCCATCGCTGATCAGGGCGGCGGTGCAGGTCGTGCCCATGCCATGATCCTTGGGATAGCGTTTGGCAGCCTCGAAGATCAACTGATTGGCCATTTTCATGCAAAAACCAAGACGGTTGGTGGCCTCCGAGAATCGCTCGTCGACGATCTCGCCGGCGGTGCCGGCTTTCGCGAGTTGCTCGAAGTTACTCGGGATCGTCTGGATCGCCATCCCGCTTGCGACTTCCCCACCCTGGTGACCGCCCATGCCGTCCGCAACGATGAGCAGTCCGAGCTTCTGATCGACCCAGATCGCATCCTCGTTATTCGATCGGGCTCTTCCTTGATCCGTCAAACCGGCGACTTTCACAGACAACTTCATGATTGACCACCACCACCAGGCTCAATGCGCAGGGTATCGTCAGCACTCGATGCCGGAGGCTCCGGTTTCCTGGCGGGCTCGATAACCGCCGTCCTCTCCGCAGCAGCCGATGCCGTTGCAGCCGATGCCGCCGGCGCGACGGGTTCCGGCCGGCTCGGCGGCGGAAGGGCAGGCGCGCCGGACCTTATTCTCTCGATCGCCTTGCGCAGATCGGCTGCCAGTTCCATCCCACGCTGATACCGCTCGTCGGGGTTCTTTCGAAGGCACTTGAAGATGATCTCCACCACGTCCGCCGGCAAATCCGGTCGGTACTCCATCGGTGATGGCGGATTGTCGTTCGCGATCTGGAACAGCAACGTTCCGATCGCGTCGCCTCCCTTGAACGGTTTCTCGCCAGTGGACATTTCGTACAACATGACACCGAGCGACCACAGATCCGCCCGGCCGTCCACTTTCTTTCCGGAAACCTGTTCCGGGCTCATATAGGACGGGGTGCCCATGACCGTTCCCGTTGCGGTCTTTGATGACGCCGCGATTCGCGCAATGCCGAAGTCCGTAATGCGCAGCGTGCCGTCCTTTATCAACATGATGTTCGCAGGCTTGACATCACGATGGATCACACCGGAAACGTGCGCGTAATCGAGACCGTCGGCGGTCTTCGCGCAGTAATCCAGCACCGTCAGAAGCGGCAATAACGCCGCCTTGTCGCAGTACTTCTTCAGATCGTGGCCATCCAGCAATTCCATCGCGATGTAAGCAATCTCGTTTTCCTCGCCGGCGTCGAATATCCTCACGATGTTGGGATGGTTGAGATTGCCCGCGGATTCCGCCTCGCGGAAGAATCGCATCTTCATTTCCTTGACCTGATCGGGTGTGCCCTCCAGCTCGAGCATCATGGTCTTGA
>Ga0137433_1001112_pt1 | contig 12012 bp, 7 predicted proteins | sample EasRivERMZT840_2_FD_102335 | JGI IMG/M metagenome (GOLD analysis project Ga0137433, IMG submission 102335) | Soil microbial communities from meander-bound floodplain in the East River, Colorado, USA - East River MetaG ERMZT840_2 | ecosystem: Environmental > Terrestrial > Soil > Floodplain ...
ATGAAACCGCGCCACGTTTGGACTCTCTGTGCCTGGCTCTCTGTATTGCTGTTGATCACGCCTGCCTCTGCCCACGCGATTGGTTTTTCGCCGGGTGACATTCTCGTCGCGTTGACGAATGGAACCGTCCAGGTACGCGGTGCAGATGGAACGTTGAAGGTAACGCTGGCCGGCCCAATTACAGGACAGGCAAAGGGTTTGGCGTTCGACGCTGAAGGAAACCTGCTGGTGAGCTATTGGTGGAATGACGCTCACACGAGCGGCAACACCGTCGGAAAGTTTCGGCCTGACGGTACTTTCGCGGGGACATTCGGATCCGGTTATTCCTGTGACCCCTCCGGAATCGCCGTCGATAAGAACGGCAATGTCTATATCGGGGAAGCGTCATGCCATGGCGAGATTCTCATGTTTGATTCGGCTGGAAATAGTTTGGACATTTTCCCCGCTTTTGCGGAAGGCGGGGGGCCCCGCTGGCTCGATCTGGCAGCGGACGGGTGCACCATGTATTACACGTCCGACGGCACATTCGTACAGCGCTACAACGTTTGTACCGAAACGCAGCTGCCGAACTTCAATCCGTTGCCGTTGGGCTCAGGCGGTGCGGCGGCGCTGGGTTTGCGGATCATGTCGGACGGCGGTGTAATAGTGGCTGACAGCCACGACGTCCGCCGCCTTGATTCGTCGGGGAACGTCGCAGCGATCTATGACGCCATCGCTGATCAGGGCTTTGCTTCCATCTTCATCAATGCCGATGGAAAGTCGTTCTGGACTGCCAGCTTCGATACTTCCAACGTGTACAGGTTCGACATCGCGACCGGTGCCATCCTAATGAGCTTCAATACCGGTGTTCCGGGCGCGCGGTCGAAGGGCGTAATCGTCGTGCCTCCGCATGAGGAGCCGCCCGAGTCCGCACTGGGCCGAATGACAGGAGGCGGAAACTTCCTCGCGACCAATGGAACTGTTGTCCATCATGGTTTTCAATTGCGCTGTAATGTTCGGGATCCACGCCAGAATCTCGAAGTCAATTGGGGAAAGGGCGAGAACTTCCATCTGCTATCCGTCACCAGTGTCGCGTGCCTGGACAATCCCGCGCTCGATCCCGAGAATCCTGACGCACCCATCGATACGCTGATCCTGACCGGTACCGGCCGCTTCAACAAGGAAGACGCTACCATAAGCCTGACCTTCACCGATGATGGTGAACCGGGTGTTGATGATGGCGTCCGAATGGTGATTACGGCTGGCGGGAATGTTGTATTGGATGTCGCTGCGACGACGCTCGTTCACGGCAACCACCAGGCCCACCGAGCAACAGGCAGGGAGTTCTAGGAACCAAGCGAAAGTGGAGTCGTAGGCCGCTACGACTCCATCTTCCTACCCAACGACCAGGTTGAGGATTCGGTTTTTGACGTACACCTTCTTGCGGATTTGTTTCCCGTCCAGGTAGCGCGTTATGGTCGGATCTTTGGTCGCGGCTTCCAGCACGGTCTCCTCGGGCGCCTCAGCTTTGACGAGAATCGTTCCGCGTAGCTTTCCATTGATCTGCACTGCAACCGTAACAGTGTCGGCAGTCGTGTAAGTCTCGTCCCACGTGGGCCACTTCTGAAGGAAGACCGACGGCTGATGCCCGGTTCGCTGCCACAACTCCTCAGCAAAGTGCGGAGCGAATGGCGCGATAGCGACGATGAAAGCCTCGATGGTTTCCTTATCCGGCGCCTCGTTCATCGAGCTGACTTCATTCACGAACTCCATGAACGAACTCACGATCGTATTCATCCGCAGGCCTTCGAGGCGTTCGGTGACGTTCTTAATGAGCAAGTGCCGGAGCGTGAGCATTTGCCGGGAGGGAGTAGTCGTCCATGCGCCGTTGTGCATCATGACCCAGTGCCATGTCCGTTTCAGAAACCGGTGAACGCCTTCAATGCCGTGATCATTCCATTCGGCATCGAGTTCAGGCGGTCCGACGAAGAGTTCGTACATTCGCAGAGAATCGCAGCCGAACTCGGCGACCAGGTCGTCCGGATTGACGACATTGCCCTTCGACTTGGACATCTTCTCCGCTTTACCGCTTTTGCCGACGTACGTGATCATTCCCTGATTGAACAAGCGCCGGAACGGTTCGTCGAAATCGACGACGCCGATGTCGTGCAGGAACATTGTGAAAAAGCGGGCGTACAGAAGATGCAGAATCGCGTGCTCAACGCCGCCGACGTACATGTCCACGGGAACCCATTTCTTGCCCGTCTCCGTGATGAGAGCGTCCTCTGCTCTGGGCGAGGGATATCTGAGGAAATACCAGGAGGAACCGGCCCACTGTGGCATTGTGTCCGTTTCGCGCTGCGCCGGTCCACCGCAGTTCGGACAACGCGTGTTGACCCAGTCATGAATGGCCGCAAGCGGCGAGTCTCCGGTGCCTGTAGGCTGGTAGCGTTCGACATCGGGCAAGCGGACCGGCAAGTCTTCTTCAGGCACAGGAACCAGACCGCAATTGATCGAACAGTGAATGATGGGAATGGGCTCGCCCCAATACCTTTGCCGCGAGAACACCCAATCGCGCAACTTGTAATTCACAGTCCCCTGGCCGAGACCTTTTTCTTCCAGCCATTTCACAACCGCTCTGCGTCCGTCGGCTGACGGCATTCCGGTGAAGGGCCCCGAATTGAGCATCGTTCCCTCTCCGACGGATGCTTCTTCGGAGACGCCTTTCTCGGACGAAATTACCTCGCGGATTTCCAACCCGAATTTTTTGGCGAATTCGTAGTCGCGTTCGTCGTGCGCCGGCACGGCCATGATCGCGCCGGTTCCGTACGCCATGAGGACGTAGTCGGCAATCCAGATAGGTATCTTTTCGTTGTTCACAGGATTGATGGCGTACGCTCCGGTAAAGACACCGGTCTTTTCCGTTTTTGCCGCGCGATCAACATCGCGTTCGTTCTTCACCTTGTCCACATACGCACTGACATCCGCAGCCTGCGCGGGCGACGCGAGATCGTTGACCAACGGATGTTCGGGCGCCATCACCATGTATGTCGCGCCGAACAGCGTGTCCGGTCGGGTTGTAAAGATTGTGAGCGGATATTCAGCCCCATTCGCGGCGATCGCTTTGAACGTGACTTCAGCGCCTTCGGATCGCCCGATCCAGTTCGTCTGCATCGTCTTGACCTTTTCGGGCCAGTCGAGCTTTTCAAGTCCCTGAAGCAGGCGATCCGCGTATCTCGTGATGCGAAGCATCCATTGATTGAGTTCTTTTTTGGTGACGTCCGTTCCGCAGCGTTCACAACGTCCATTGACGACATCTTCGTTTGCGATTCCGGTTTTACAACTCGGGCACCAGTTCACCGGCATGAATGTCTTGTAGGCCAGGCCGGCTTTGAACATCTTCACGAAGATCCATTGCGTCCATTTGTAATAGTCGGGATCGGTCGTATTGACCTCGCGCGACCAGTCGTACATGGCGCCGATCTCGTGGAGTTGGCGTTTGAAGTTTTCGATATTTCGCCGCGTACTGACGGAAGGTTGGATGCCTTTCTGAATCGCGTCGTTCTCAGCCGGAGAGCCAAACGCGTCCCAACCCATGGGATGTAAAACGTTGTAACCCTGGAGCCACTTGTATCTGGACCAGCAGTCCGGCAGCACGTAGCTGCGCCAGTGGCCGACGTGCAGACCCGAGCCCGAAGGGTAAGGAAACATGTCGAGGCAGTAGTATTTCGGACGGGGATCGTCGTCTTTTGCTTGATGAAGACCGTTTGAAATCCAGTACTCGCGCCACTTCCGTTCGATCTCGCCCGGATTGTAATTCTCAACGGACATAATCCATCGATTATAGCCGCGAAGCGCAAGCGCGATAGCGCGCAGCCCCAGGAGAAGGGCGCGATAGCGCGCAGCCTCAGGAAAACCAAATAGGAACACCATGTGCAGCAGTCCGCCCATTGAGAGGAGTTGCACGAATGAAATTGCTTGGGCCGAAACCATCTTTCGCAGTCACATGGATCGTCGTTGCAGCCTTAACAGTGGCGCCACTTATGGCGCAGGATCCAATGCCTGCGTCGGATCCAAAGCCGGTCGAAACCGAGCACGACAAGACTTCAGCGGACACTCCACTTGTCGAAGACGACGACACACACAGCGGAACTCCGGTTCTCGCTGAACCGCTGCCTCCAAGGCCAGAACCGAAAGTCCCAACTGTGGACAAGCGTTCCACCCTCAAGGCTGTCCCTCTTGGAAGTCCGCGAGGCTCCAGGGCGGATGATGCGCCTGGAGAAAGTAAATGGATCATCACGGCCGTCCTTATCGGCGCTGCGGCGGTTACGGGGATCATTCTCCTGCTGCGCGGCTGGGGTGGTGGAGACAAATCGGGCACCGTCATCGGCGCGGGCCAGCCATCCGTCAACTCTGGGTTGAGATAGATCGGAGATTACTTCGATGTGGAAGATTTCGTTTCGTCTCTTTCTGATTGTGTGTCTGAGTGGGGGCGCCCTCGTCGCAAACGCCCAGCCCTCCAACAACAGATCCATATCCGTGACGTTGCCGATCCTTGGTCTCGTGACCGACAGCTCCAACGGGCTCCGACCGCTCGTTGGAGTTCCCGGGTCGGCTTCGATCGGCCGCGCACTCGAGCTCGGTTTCAACGTTACGCAGGCGGCTATCCCGCCGGGCAATGACTACGTGCTGGCAATGACACCCGATCGCGCCTGGCCGTTGTTGTTACACATCCGCGGCAACGTGATAACCGTACAAGCTCTCGAGGCGCCTGCTGTCTCGGGTCGGCGGCAGAATGGGTGTGATGAGGCCCTGGACCTGCCCCGAAATCAGCGCCGCAGAAATTCCGAATGCGGTGTAGACGCACCGACTTCAGTGGACGCATCGAACATCGATCGCATCGCACTTAGCCCAACCGGTTCGTCGGCCGCGCTTTTTAGTGAAAAGCAGGCAAGGATTTATCTGTATACGAATTTATCTCAGTCGCCCCGGCTGGTCGGCACCGTTGAAACAGGCGCCCTCGGACCGGTGAGCGCGTTCGGCATCAGCGACGATGGAAAGACCGCTGCCGTTGGGGTCTCCGATGGACAAAGCGGCGCGCTGTTTGTAGTCAGCGCTGGACAGCTCCCACGTATGGTGGCGTCTTTGAGGCATCCATCTGCAATCACATTTCTTCGTGGAAGTGATGGCGCAATCGTAGCGGACGATCTCGAGAACACAATCTCCAGGCTCGCGAATGATCAGATTTTTACGATCGCCACGGCCGCGGATGGCATCGCGGGACCGATTGCGATTGCAGCTTCGAAAAACAACCGGCGGATCTTCATCGCGAACTCAAGCTCCTCATCGGTCACAACGATCGGGCCGGTCGGAACCTTCGCGGAAACACGGTCCTGCGACTGCGCCGTGACCGGACTGCATGCGACGAACGCGGATTCGGTTTTTCGGTTGACGGACTTTTCAGGCGGCCCCGTCTTGCTTTTTGACGCCACCGGCTCGGCACCACGAATGGTCTTTGCACCAATAAGTGGCCCGCAGTTTTAGGCGTATAGCTTTTTCGAAGGAATGTGTGTTTATGCGAATGATTCTTCGTTGCCTTTCATTCATCTTAATTCTCGTTTTCATAGCGAGCGTCGCCCTCGGCCAGACTCGCGAGCCGGCTGCAGGTACAGGTGTTGCCGGTTTTGGCGGCGACGGTGGGCCTGCCACTTCCGCTCCTATCAACAATCCGAGCGAAGTCACCATTGATTCCGAAGGCGACTTCTACATTGCGGATCGCGACAATCATCGCGTTCGCAAAGTTACGGTGAGCAACGGGATCATCGACACTGTCGCCGGGTCCGGAATTCCTGGATGGTTTTTCGAAGGTGGTCCTGCAAAATTTGCGAGCCTGGATCAACCTTCCGGTATCGCGGTCGACGCCGCCGGCAATCTGTACATTGCCGACCTTCTGGAGAATGATATCAGCCGAATTCTCAAAGTCAGCGCGTCGACGGGAAACATTTCAAGGGTCGACGCTCCACTTCTGAAAGGTGCGGTGGCCATCGCCATTGACGCTGCTAACAATCTTTATGTTGCGGAACAGGCAGGACATCGTATTCGCAAACTGTCACTCGATACTGGCGTGACGTCGATCATTGCAGGTACAGGAGCGCCCGGATTCCTCGGAGATGGCGGACCTGCAACATCTGCCGTAGTGCATGCTCCAACACACATCGCGGTTGATGCCGCCGGAAACGTCTACTTTGCCGACTCTCTGAATAACCGCATCCGCAGGATCAGCGCGTCGACCGGCATCATCACCACGGTTGCCGGAAGCGGGGCCACGGGTGGGGCCGGTGGTTTCAGCGGCGACGGCGGTCCAGCGACATCGTCCGAACTCAATAATCCTCATGGCATCGATGTGGACTCTGCCGGCAACATCTTCATCGCCGACACTGGAAACAAACGAATCCGCAAAGTCAATGCCAGGACAGGTGTGATCGCGACTATAGCCGGAGGCGAAGAAGTCGGGGCATGTTCGAACCCCTTCGCGTCTCCCGAAAGCGTTGCCGTCAACGAAGCCGGCAATTTCATTTATGTAGTCGATGACGTTGGGAATCGCATCTGGAGAGTGACGCTCGAACTGGACGCTCAGCAGCCGGCCATTACGTTGATCGCGCCATCAAGCGGAATGCCCGGAACGATTGTTCCGGTGACGCTCACCGGATCGGCTTTCCTTGGCGGCCGGTCGAGCTCAAGCTGCCGGTTTAACGCGACTACAGTCTTCGTGAGCGGCACCGGTGTCACCGTCGCGAGCGCCAGCGCAAACAGCGATACTTCGATAAGCGCGACGCTGGTGGTCGCGGCGAACGCGGCGCTCGGACCGCGGGATATTACTGTAACCGCCGAGGGCGGAACCAGCGGCCCGATTCAGTTCAGCGTCGTGGCGAATCCTCCGACTCTCGCGTCGATCAGTCCGGCCACCGGCCTGCGGGGGTCAACAGCAACGTACGTTCTGACTGGAACGAACTTCGATGGAGCGAGGAGCGTTTCCGTGGATGGAAGCGGCATCACGGTCGGTGACGTACGCGTTGCCAGCGCTACCTCCATAACGGCAACCTTCACAATCGCCGCAGGCGCAACCCTGGGCAATCACCTCGTGGCGGTGGTCACTTCATCCGGAACGACTAATGCGGTCGGATTTGCAGTATTGCCTGATGGCCCGTCGTTCGTTTATGGCCTGCCCCAGATGCTGAATCCGACGGATCAGGCGCCACTTCAAGTGTCGCTGACAAACCCGCTTCCAGATATGGTAACGGGCACACTCACGCTCCATTTCGCTCCGAACGCCACTACGGATCGGGATGATCCGAATGTAATGTTCATCAATAGCGAGGCCAGCACACGAACAATCGAAGTCGTCTTTCCGCCGAACGTCGCAACGGCCGAGTTCTCTCTGCCGAGCGGCTTGCTGAAGGCGGGGACAGTGGCCGGCACGGTCGAATTGACGATAAACGACGTGCAAGTGGCGGGCATTGCAACGACGCCGAGCGGAAATGAGTTCGACGTACAAATTCCTCGCCTGGCGCCAGTCATCACGAATGTGCGTGTTATAAATCGTTCGGAAGCCGGATTTGATGTCGAGATTACGGGCTATTCCACAACCAGAGAGATCGCTACAGCGCGATTCACATTTGGCGAATCGGAAGGCGAGGAATTGCTGACCGTCGAACTGAAGCCGGATGTCGAATCAACCTTCGGAGCCTACTACGTATCCGATTCTTCAAGTCCGGTCGGTGGAGCGTTCGTTTACATCCAGCCCTTCACCATTGAGCAGGGAGACATCGACGCTGTTGCGACGGTGACCGTTACATTGACGAACACTCAAGGAAGTTCGGAACCGAAAACGGCAGAGGTGACTATTCCCAACTGACCGAATTACGCCGCGTGTCCATGGCGAGATTCGCCAGTTTGTCGGCTTCTTTATTGTTTTCCCGCCGGACGTGGGAAATGGAGAAGCGCGGGATCAGCCTGATCCAGCGACCGGCAGCGTCATACAGGAGGCGGATAGATTCGTTCTTTACCTGGTACTCGCCCTGGATCTGTTTCACGACGAGTTCTGAGTCGGCAAAGACGTGCAGTTCTTCGCAACGTGAGAAAACCGCGAAACGAAGCGCGGTCACCAGCGCCGAATACTCGGCGAAGTTGTTCGTGCCTGTCCCGAGATATTCCGCGATCCGGGCCACGCCCGGAAAATACACACCGATTCCTGCTTCACCGGGATTTCCGCGGGATCCCCCGTCGATGTAGGCTTCTAGCCGCATTTCAGTTCTCAGGCGACTTCGAAAGGATGGTCCAGGTTTTCGGGGTCGTACAGGATGCGCTGGCAGGCGTCGCAGGCGATGATCTGATCGTTTTTGCGGATGTTCTGAAACACCTGGGGACGTATTCGGACTTTGCAGATTTCACAAATCTCATTTCGCGCCGGACCCACCCCGATTCCGCCGCGATGTTTTCGAACCCGGTCGTATGAGGAAACAAGATCAGACGACAAAGTGGCAGCAATCTCCTTGCGCTCTTTTAAGTACGAATCAAGGGCACTGAGATCGCGCTTGTTTTCCTCCTCAAGCTGTTTTCTCTCGGTATGGACCTTCTGCTGATCCTCTTTCAGAACCGATTCCGCTGTCTTCAAGTCGGCCTGCCCGGTTTCGGCATCGATCATTAAGTTCAGGATCTCGTCCTCCACTTTGCGGATGGCCTGCTGCGAATGTTCGATTTCATGCTGGAGTGCGCGGTATTCCTCGTTCGTTTTCACGGCCATCATCTGATCGCGGTATTTCGAAATCTTGCCTTCGAGCGTGCTGATCTCACCTTCGAACTTCTTGCGATTACCCGAATTGGATTTTGCCTTCTCCTTGGCGGCATCGACGCCGGACTGACCAGCCTTCAGTTTCTCGTCGAGTGCTTTTGAAATGCCGGGAAATCTATCGATTCTGGTGCGAAGTTCCTGGATGGCGAGATCGATCGATTGCAGTCGAATAAGTTGCTTTAAGTCTGAATTCATCGTTTACAAAGTGGGCCCAGTAGGACTTGAACCTACGACTGCCCGGTTATGAGCCGGGAGCTCTAACCAACTGAGCTATGGGCCCAAAAAAAAGGGGCGCCGAAGCGCCCCCTAAGTTTACCTTAGTCCCGGCCGGTGCCATCCAGAAAGGCTCGCAACCGGCGGCTGCGGCTCGGATGACGCAACTTGCGCAGGGCCTTCGCTTCGATCTGGCGGATACGTTCGCGGGTGACCGCGAAGTTCTGGCCGACTTCTTCAAGAGTGTGCTCGGTGCCGTCTTCGAGACCGAATCGCATCTTGATCACGCGTTCCTCGCGCGGGGTGAGCGTATTCAGAACCTGTTCGGTCATTTCCTTGAGGTTGATGTTGATCACGGCGTCGGCCGGTGAAACCACACCCCGATCCTCGATGAAATCGCCAAGGTGCGAATCTTCCTCTTCGCCGATGGGCGTTTCCAGTGAGATCGGTTCCTGTGCGATCTTCAGAACCTTCCGCACTTTTGAAACCGGAATGTCCATCCGCTTTGCGATTTCCTCGCTGGTAGGTTCGCGTCCGAGCTCCTGGACGAGAGCCCTCGACGTTCGGATCAGTTTGTTTATAGTTTCGATCATGTGCACAGGAATACGGATCGTTCGCGCCTGGTCCGCGATCGCCCGGGTAATGGCCTGACGAATCCACCAGGTGGCGTATGTCGAAAACTTATAGCCGCGGCGATACTCAAACTTATCGACCGCTTTCATCAGTCCGATGTTGCCCTCTTGAATCAGATCGAGGAACTGCAGACCACGGTTCGTGTACTTCTTGGCAATGGACACAACGAGACGCAGGTTCGCCTCCACGAGTTCGCGTTTCGCAATTTCGGCCTGAACCTGGCCGGCCATGATCGTTTGAAGTGTGCGTTTCAACTCCAGAATCGAGGATTTGGTTTCGTCTTCGACCTCGGAGATTTTCGCCTTAACGGTCCGGATATCTTTCTGAACGGCCTTCCGGTACTCCTTCTTGGTGTGGTCGGCCTTCCTCTCGAGCTTGTTGAGCTCGTGTTCCAGAGGGCGAATTCGTTCGACCGTCGTCTTCATGAAGCCAACCAGACGCAGTTTCTCGGAATTGGAGAATTCCAGTGAACGCACGAGCTGCGACAACAGGACTCGCGATCGTCCCAAAGCAAAATAGGCGCGACGATACTGCGGCTTCTTGGATTTGGGTGTCTCGTCGAGCTTTGCTCGAAGCTGATTAACTCGTTTGTAGGTCTTCGCGATGTAGTCGATCGTATCGAGCGTTTCCTGGTGCTTCTCTTCGATCTTCTCGTCCGTCAGCTCTTCGTCGCTGAACTGGAGAATGTCTTTGATGATGCTCGGATCTCTTTTGAGCTGTTCACCGATCAACGTGATCTCCCGCACGATGACTGCTGAGCGGGACAGAACCTTCAAAACCGTAAGCTGGCCTCGCTCGATTCTCTTCGCGATCTCAACTTCACCGTCGCGAGTCAGAAGAGGAACCGTTCCCATTTCGCGCAGGTACATGCGAACGGGATCGTTCGTTTTCTCCAGCGCGCCGGGAGTCAGGTCCAGTTCGACGCCTTCTTCCGGCACTTCTCCGTCGAATTTCTTTTCGGTGGAGACTTTGTCGAGCGGGGCGAAACTCTGATCGTCGGTATCGATGACCTCGATGCCCGCCGTACCAAAAGCGGAAAACAGGTCGTCGAGATCTTCGGCAGAAGAGCTGATTTCCGGAGGCAGCAGGTCGCTGACTTCGTCGTAGAGGAGATACCCCTTCTCTTTGCCGATATCGATGAGTTTCTGGACGCTATCGTCGTATTTTTCGTCAAGACCGCCGACAATCGGCTCTTCCACGGCACTCTTCTGAGAGGCCTCTTTGTCGGCTGTATATCCTTTTTTATGATTGCCTTTAGCCATTCCTTTATTCACTAATACGCTGCTCCCTTTAGTTTTCAAGCTTTGACAGCCGCGACGCGGTTCCTTTCAGCGACGATTTCCATCTTCCTTCGTACCAATTCGGCCGGAGCGGGCCCGGAGCCGTACGTTTGAAGTTGTATTCGGATCTCCTCTAGTTTTTGGACGAGATGGCCATCGTAGAGTCGCCTCACTGAACCCAGGACCTGATCGTTCGAAATGGGTCCAAATGGTTCTAAAACTGCGGCTCGGACTTCTCCTTTTAATGCTTCATCTTGGACGTTTGACAATGCCGTTTCGATGTTTCGAGCTGGATCTTTAACAAGTTCTGCAAGTACTGGTCTCGACCAGATCTGGGCTCCAAAATCGCCTTCGAGGAAGGGCATCAGAGCCGATGCAATATCCATTCCCTGTATCAACGCGTGTATCAGCTGCTTTTCCGCAACCGTCAGCTTACGCTCGATTTCGGGCCTGGAGGCGTTCCGGACGACCGATCGAATGTCCGGGCGTCGTGGCGTCAGCTTCAATCGCTCGAAAATCAGAGATTCCGGTACTTTGAAGCCCTCCGCCACGGATCGGGCTACTTCCAGCTGTTCGACCCGGTCCTCGATTTTGACGACGTGCTGCATGACATCGTTAACCGCCGCCGCCTTCCTGGCCGGATCGTCAAGGTCGAGTTCTCTTCCGGCCTCGGTCATCAGGTACTGCCAGAAATACGGTGCTCCCGCCAGCAGCCGCCCGTAGACCTCTCCGCCTTCCTTGCGGACGTAATCGTCGGGATCCAGGCCCCCCGCCAGCTTGAGAATCCGGACCCGCAGACCTTTCGCGAGCAGCAGATCAATTGAACGTCTCATGGCGTTCTGGCCGGCAGCGTCCGGATCGTAATTCATGACGACCTCGGGCACGTAGCGAGCCATGATGCCAACCTGCTGCTGGGTGAGCGCCGTTCCACACGATGCGACCACGTTTTCAATGCCCGCTTGTTGCAGGCTCAGACAATCGAAATAACCCTCAACCACAACCAGCCGCCCGGCCTTTTGCGCCGCATCGCGAGCGAAATGCATCGCATATAGAACA
>Ga0137433_1001114_pt1 | contig 11994 bp, 12 predicted proteins | sample EasRivERMZT840_2_FD_102335 | JGI IMG/M metagenome (GOLD analysis project Ga0137433, IMG submission 102335) | Soil microbial communities from meander-bound floodplain in the East River, Colorado, USA - East River MetaG ERMZT840_2 | ecosystem: Environmental > Terrestrial > Soil > Floodplain ...
TCACCTTCTTTACCTGGAGTTGATTCCATCGGCGTCGTGTTGGTTGAGGCTTTGAAGTGTTCATTCCCTAATCCACCTCGCCCACCTTCAAGAAGGAGGATTTTGTCCCCTTCTGTATCTAATCGATATTTTTTCTTGGTGCGGAGATTAGTGATAATTGAACCGAGAGGCAAGTCAATGATTTCATCAACTCCGTTTTTTCCGTGCATACTATTTCGCATACCATCTTCCCCTTTGCCGGCCGTAAATTCTTTTTTATGTTTATAGTGAGACAAGAGATTAATATCCCGAACAGCCTGAACATACACATCTCCACCCTTGCCGCCATTGCCTCCTGCCGCTCCAGAAAATTCCTTACCCTTTTCATGGCGCCACCGAACAACACCCTGACCACCATCTCCGGCTCGAGCCACAATGTGAATTTCATCTACAAATATCATAGGTGTACCTTAAGCCTCAAGCGCTAATTTAGCAAGTTGAAGTGCTCCGGCTTGTGACCGAGCCACAGCCAAAAAAAGTTTGTTATGACAAAAAAGTGCATCGGGTACTCCGGTAATCTTGGCTAATTCATCATCCTGCTTCCCTGCCCACGATGCTGGAAAGGATTTTTTCAATTCAAATGTTCGGGAATGAATTGGCATAGCATTTATTTTCCAGGTCTGGTTTTGGACGTCTGGCCGGATAATATAGAGTGGTTCGGAAACTCGATGGAGAATTTCTTCGACTGGATAATGGGTATCAAAAACCAGTATTCGTTTATCTTCCGTTCTATTATATATATCCAAAACAGCTGATTCAGCTTCAAAAAAATCAATGGCGTGTTTGATTTCTCGTTCGAGAATATCTTTAGCAAAAGCGACAAGCGTGGCAAACTGGGTATCGAGTATGGCCGGAGATTCTTTCCAGGTTTGAGAAAAAGCCATAACTACTCTTTGAATAGTGTAGGGCAAAACATCCGGTAAAGTTGATCGGCTCAACTCAAAGCCATTATCATGCGCATCAATGGGTTGAGCTAAAAAACGATCAATTCGATCAGCCACTAGTTGATTATCGGTAATCGGCTGACCGAATTTTTTCCAGACTAAACCGAATGAGGCATATGGAATTCCATTGGGTCGGATCCCAGCTCCACCCTCCTGATGATGATCGAAACGGTTATTTTTTTCATCGTGCCTACCACCAACATCAACCACAAAATCTGCTTTTTCTATTTTTTCGAGGTCTCTGGTTCGAATAATGGTCACTTTACTATTTCGCCAAGCCGGAAAATCTGATCTCTCTAAAAACAACTTGATTGTTGCTACAGCAAAAACATCATCGGCATGAAACCGGCCATTGTGAGCAACAATAGTCACCTCGTTCATACAGTTCGATCTAATCGATGAGTAAGATAATGGATGAGAGAAATAACGAGTGCCCCCAAAAATGCAGCCGTAAATCCTGAAACTTCAAAGCCTTTCACAACTGCCGCGACAAAAAGTAACATGGAGGCATTAATGACGAAGGTGAATAGTCCAAGGGTGATCAGATTAATGGGCAGCGTGAGCAGAATGAGAATTGGTCGCAGAGTGATATTTACCAACCCGAGAATAATTGCCACGACCAGGGCTGTAAAAATTCCTGCCACCTCAATTCCCGGTACAACCGCCGCTGCAATGAGCACCGCACCAATACTTATAATAAGACGAATGATAATTTTATAATGCATATTATTTTTTATGAGCTAAATCATGAAGCCCCTCTTCGATATGATCCATTTTATGAGCAATGTCAGTCATGAGATCCTTTTCCTCTCGAAGTTCGGATTCAGCTTTTTCCACTAATTTTTTTTCTTGCTTGAGACCAGATAAGATTATTCGATCGGTGACAAAAAATGACACGAATAAGCCGGTAATCAAGAGGACGAAAACACTCGATGCAACAGAAAATGGTCCATCAAGCCAAGCATATTCTGGTGGTATAGCAAGTGCCACCTGGTCAGCAGTAATCCACACCCCTCGCCAAAAAAGCACAATGGCTGTTCCCCCAATAAAGGTATAGAGGATTGGGTAGCGCGACAAATGACCTCGCACCTGGTCTTCTACTTTATCAAAAAATTTAACAATTTTTTTCATATCACCTTCGGCCTACTATTTTAGGATAAATATCAAGTAATGAATAGAGGAAGGCAACTACCACCGGACCGAGAATAAAACCGATCGGACCAAACAGAGCAATACCACCAAGGACCGCAATCAAGATAAAGAATGGATGAATATTGGTGCCTCGTCGGAAAAGATATGGAGAAATAAAATTATCAACCGTCCCAACGAGAATCGTTGACCAAATAAAAAGACCGATAGCCTGAGGTACATGACCAGTAAACACTAAGAAGAGGGCTGATGGGAAAAGAATAAGCGCAGTTCCAACCCCCGGAACAAAACTTGAAAGCGTAGCAGCAACTCCAAGAATGAGGGGATTTGGCATACCAAAAATAATGAGACCGACCGTTGCAATGGTGCCCTGAATTAAAGCCAAGATGAGTGAGCCGGTAATAATAGAATGTACGGCCGTACTAATTTTTTTCAAAATTCCCTCATCGTCATCATCTGACAACGGACTTAAGGCAATGTAGGTATTTTTAAGCCTGTAACCGTCGCGCAGAATATAAAAGAGGGCAATAGACATAATAATGAGCGCAAGAATTATTCGAAGGAACCCGGAGAAGAATCCGTTGAGGTTGTTCAAAATCCACGAAAGTGCCGTCTGAACATATTGCTCAGCATTAATTGAGACATTTGGCGCTACGCGGTGAATATATTGTTCAAGAGATCTGGCGGCAGTACTTAAAGATTCAACACTACCTTGGTTTGAAATTTGTTGGTAAAGACCCTGAGCTTCGTTGAAAATAAGTTGGCCAATTAAGATGAATGGGATCAATACAATAATAATGACAAGAATCACCGTGAATATGGCCGCCAAGGTGTCGGGCAAAAATCGTTTCAGCCGCCGGTAAAGCGGACTGAAGAGTACGGCCAGCGATCCAGCTAAAACAAGCGGCGCCAGAAAGGGTTTAAAAATAAAAAAAGTGATGAGCGCTGCTCCGAGCAACAAAGCGACAAAAAATGTATGCTGGATCCATTGATGTGGGGTGGTCATAGAAAATATTTTTTAATAGCGTGGCTAATGGCAAATGAAAGTGGTTTCGAAAGGACAATTTGGGCTTGGCGATTAATCGGGAATCTTCGTTCTGGAGAAAACATGTCATCAAGATCTTTTCGGCCGTGGACAAGTCTTTCCGCAATATACTCACCAGCCGCCGCGGCCCATGGTAGTCCGGCACAAGCGCCAATAAAAGAAACATTACGCATCACGGGATCCTGGCCAATAATAGGTAGAAAATCTTTTGAGACTCCAATCAACCCTGGCCAAAAATATTCAAACTCAATTTTCAAGCTTGGAAATTTGGCCTTGAGGTACTTTTGCATCTTCCGAAGCACTCGGGGGGCATAGCGTTTTTCCTTCCCTCTATAAGTATAGAATAAACTAGCCGCTCCGAGAAGCAGACGATTGCCTTGGACAATCCGATAATATTGGTAGATAAGATCAGTGTCCCAGACCATCATCGGACCATGAGGAAACAAATCTTGGACCACTTTATAAGGCAAGGGTCGAGAAACGGCCAAAAATGTCTGAGCACTATATATTTCTTTTTCGGCTAAGCGAAAATCAGGCAGGAATCGGTCGGTACAAACAATGATTTTCTCGGCCGTGATGGCATAATTTTTTGTGACGAGGCGTTCATTGGTAATTTCAATAACCGGTGTCTCTTCAAAAATTAAAATATTTTCTCGCAAAAGGGATTCCTTAAGTTCCTGACAAAAAAGGTAGCTAACGATACCGAAGGTTTCTTTTGATCGCACTGCGCCTTCATAGGCTTGTGAACCGATTACTTTTTCCACTTTTTCTTTATCATAAAACCAAGCATCGTATCCAAGTTTTCGATGAACATCGTATTCATATTTCACTTTATCGAGACCTTTTTTGTCATTAGCAATAAAAAGTGAGTCCTGGACAACAAAATCACATTTTAAACTTCTTTTTGAGACTGTGTCGCGAATTGAGTTCACCCCACCGCGAGCAAAATCCCATAATCGTCGAGCATCGTGAGGTCCATATATTTTTACCAAATCTGAAAGTTCTAATTCTGAATCAGGAGTGATAAAACCAGAACTTTTTCCACTCGCCCCACCACCACAAACTGTTGATTCAACGACCGCAATGCGTAAATTTTTATTTTCAGCCTTCAGTTTTTGGGCACACATAAGACCAGCTATTCCCCCGCCGGCAATCACCACATCAACGGACAAATCCCTCGAAAGAGGGGTGACTTTTGGGGTTCGAAGCGTGTACCAATAAACTGCAGCCTTCGGTTTAACCTTCATATTTATGCTTAGTATAGCAGACTCTACTCTTTCGTTGTACCCCTTATTTTCAAAAATTCATAAATATTTTATCTATTATTGCTATATTTTCTATTCCACCCCTGCCCTCCCTTAATTTAAGGGAGGGTGTCCTGAGCGAAGGCGAAGGACGGGAGGAATATGACATGGATTACATTCACAATTGGAAAAAACTTCGTGCCCAGAGACAAGAATTGCGATCGAAAGCAACACCTCAAGAAATTAAGTTATGGCAGTATTTAAGATGCAAAAAACTTGGATATTTATTTTATCGCCAACATAGTATTTAGAGGCTCTCGGACATACAGTAATGAGATTTTGGAATAGTGAGGTAGATAGAGCCATAGAAATTGTTGTTCAGAAAATTCAGGAGCAGTTGGAAGGAATTTAATATTCCATCCCTCTACATAATCCCGTGGAAGGGCCAGGTGAGAAGTTCGAGAAATTTTTTGCGCCATGGTCGGCGAATCCATTCTTCGTACACGATTGCTCGAGTCTGGAGTGAGTCATCAGAAAAATGTTTTTTTAATTCATCGACAAACATTTTATCAGTCGAAGAAATATTGGCTTCGTGATTAAAAACAAAACTCAAACTATCAAGATTAAAGCTGCCGGCAGTCGCCCAAGTATCGATAATTGCAGTTTTAGCGTGCATCATTTCCGGTTGATAAATAAGAATTTTTATCCCGGCTTTAAGCGCCAAAGTAAAATAGGCTTCTCGCGCATGATTAACGAAAATGTGATCGGAAATTTGGGGCATTAACAGTCGAACATCAACGCCCCGCTTAGCGGCAAGACGCAGAACTCGAAAAAGAATAACATCAGGGATAAAGTACGGGGTCGTAATATAGATAAAGTGTTTAGCATTTCGAATATTGGATATGAGTTCATGGTAGATATGACGCTGACCAAGTCCGGGAGAATTAATCACCAGATTGAAATTTTTGATAAATCGCTCAGGTTTTGGAAACCGAATATATTTCCACTTTTTTCCCGCGGCTTTCCAGACCACTTCAAAATTATTATGAAGATCGTCAACAAGTGGTCCAGTGATTCGCAGGTGAGTATCACGCCAAGGAGCCATGTGTTCTTGAATTCCTACTCCACCAATATGTCCAACTGTTTCATCAATAATCATGAGTTTTCGGTGATCACGAAAAAAATTTGAACTGAAGTGAGTAATTCGCCACGGACTAATGGGGTTAAAAAATTTAATCTGAATTCCAACACTTTTAAGAAGCTCCGGAATGACCGATCGATAAAACCCAAAACTGCCCACCATATCACAAATGAGTCGAATTTGAATGCCTTCTCGAGCTTTTTCTCGTAAAAGTTCAACAAATTTCACGCCAATAGAATCAATGGTGAAAATATATTGTTCAATATCAATAGTTTTTTTGGCCTGACGAATATCATCTAGCATGATGTCCCAGGCGTCTTTGGTGACAGTATAAAATTGAGTCGAAACAGCGGACATGAGATTTTGAGCGTGTATTCTGTCAGTTTACCACGACTCCCTATGCTATACTATGAGTAACCTGTATGCTGCGCAGTATCTCTCTTGATAGAACGGTAGGTTTTCTTAGTGTGGCAATTATTATTCCACTCTTTGCCTTTGGAGTGTCAGCCGCTTATGCTCAATCAAACACTTCGAGTGTCCAACTTTCTTTTCCTTCACGCTCCGGCACCTTTACCACCGGTTCAACTTTTGAAATTCCAATTTTTTTAGATACACAAGGTGAGAATATCAACGCTGTAGAGTTTTCTATCCTTTTTGATCCCCATAAAATCGCAGTCGTAAAACCCTCTGGTGATAAATCAATCATCACCGTGTGGCTCGATCCGCCAAAGTACTCCAATACCAAGGGAACTGTGACAATTGCCGGCTCAATTCCCAACGGCATTGTGACGGAAAGCGGTCTCGTCACCACCATTACCTTTCGAGCAATCGAGTCTGGCGAAACATCAATTCGAATTTCACCAGATTCGAAAGTGATTGCCCATGATGGGAGTCAAAAAAATCTTTTAACGCAATTTGATCGAGCTGATTATACTATTCAGTCTCGATTACCCGAAGGGGTGAGAGTTTTTTCTACCACTCACCCATTTGATGACCGTTGGTACAATAACAATAATCCAATATTTGGCTGGGATACTGAGGCTGGCATCACAGGTTTCAGTTATACCCTTGATACCGAACCATTTACCATTCCCGACAATGCAATTGATGATACTTCAACCGCCATGTCGTACAAAGATTTAACTGATGGTATTTGGTATTTTCACCTTAAGACTCTTAAAAAAGGTATGTGGGGAGCGACGACCCATTTTTTGGTTCGAATTGATACGACCTCACCAGCAAAATTTGAGCCGGCCTATGAAATTTTAAATACGAGTCCGGCTCAACCGGCCTACATTTCATTCTCAGCTATCGATTCCCATTCAGGCATTGATCATTACGAAATAGGAATTGTGGAACGAAGTGATTCAGAGATTGATTCACCAATTTTTGTGCCGGCCGAAAGTCCGCACCAAATTCCTCTGCGTTTGTCGGGTGATGTCAGGGTTATTGTCAGAGCCTTTGACCGAGCAGGTAATGTGGAAAATGCAACGCTTGATTTTGAAATCGCCTTTTCCCTAACCCGCTTTGTCGTCGAACACAGTACCCTCTTTTTTGGCCTGATTATTTTTACTTTTTTCCTCTTTTTTCTCCTTATCTATCATTATTTTGTTGGCCATCATCTCATTCATCACACTCGAAGAATTATGGCCTTCATTCAACAAGAACGAGAAAACGATCATTAGGAGCTATGGTATACTGAGGCAAAGTCTAAAGCACTTGTATGCTTCAAAAAGTTTTTTTATTTTTGCTTGTTTTGATAAGTGTTGGTAGCACTCTTATTTTCCCCCAGCCATCCGAGGCGATCACCATCAGTGCCCAGAGTTTGATGCCAAAAGTTCAACTTTCTATTTCGCCTCGAAATGGCACATTTATTGAGGGTTCACTTTTTGAAGTTCCGGTTCTTTTAAATACAAAGGGGACGAGTGTAAATGCCGTAGAATTGTATATTGAATTTGATCCTCGCAAACTTTCTATTGTTAAACCATCGGGCGACAAATCAATTATTGCTATTTGGCTTGAACCCCCAACCTATTCCAATAGCCGAGGAACCGCAAAAATTATTGGTACTATTCCGAATGGTATTGTGACGAGTAACGGCATTGTTACCTCAATTATGTTTAAAGCGATCCAAACCGGCCAAGCGTCAGTTCGAATTTCTCAAGGCTCACGAGTTTTAGCCAATGATGGTCAAGGCACAGATCTTTTGACCCAATTTGATCGAGCCACCTATTCTATTGTTCCTAAACCACCTGAAGGAGTAGCGGTATTTTCCGAAACTCATCCTTTTAGCGATCAGTGGTATAACAACAATAGTCCGGTTATTGGCTGGGAAAAAGAATCAGCCACCAATGGATTCAGTTTTGCTTTTGATAATGAACCATTTACCATTCCTGATAACACCATTGATACGACAGAAACGATTACGTCGTTTGAAGATAAACCTGACGGTCTATGGTATTTTCACATTAAGCCTCAGAGAAAAAATATTTGGGGATCAACGACGCATTTTTTGGTTCGAATTGATACCGAGGCTCCAGCCATCTTTACCCCGACCCAGGAAGTGTTGACTGCCAATGTGTTCCAGCCAACCCTTATTTCTTTTTTTACGACCGACGCCCTTTCTGGGATTGATCATTATGAAGTGGGTGTGATAGAAAAATCAGCTTCGACTACTCTTTCATCCCCTATTTTTGTTCAAACTGAGAGTCCGTATCGCTTGCCCCTGAAACTAACCGATGACGTTCGGGTGGTTGTTCGGGCTATTGATCGGGCTGGTAATGTGCGAGATGGTTCAGTTGATATAAAAATTATTTCATCTCGACTTAGCACTTTTATGGGTTTTATTGAAGAACATAGTTTAATTATTTTTATCGGCCTCCTCGCCCTCATTCTGCTCCTGATTATTTTCCACTACCTTTTCGGCCATCATCTGCTGCGCCGCCTGCGAAAAATTGCTCATTTGCTTCGAGAACCCGAAACCTTCGAATCATCGACTCCACCGAAACCGCCCTATTCGCTCTCGTAATTATTTTTCTAAAGAATCAATATCTTCAGTGATTTCTTTTTCCACTTTCGTGAGCCCTCTATCAATTTCATCAACGGTATTTTCTTGCTGCCGTGGTCCAAGTTTTGATTGCAGAATTTTTGAAACATATTTTCTAAATCCAATTCGCAAGCGATCAAAACCATCGTGAACCACGCGCTCAGCTTTAGTGATTTTTATATTTTTCTTCTTTTGTCGCACATGCCACAGCAGCCACACAACGAGAAGGAGGATAAGAATGAAGACAGTGAGGATACCGAGGATGATAACCATACTCATATAATCAATTGCCCATCCACCAATTCTCAAAAAATATGGTTGATTAACGCTCACGGCAATAACGTCAGATGAACCACTAAGCGTTCCGTCGGCCGTGACGTTTTTTGCCCACATTTGATAGACCCCCGGACGCAGGTCGCCAGGATACGTAAAACTAAAACGGCCATCTGATCCAGCCACTAATTCAGTGACAAAAAGATCCTCAATATTTTTCTGTACATATATCATAAGTTTGCCATCAGGATAGCCAAGACCTCGAACAGTTAAGGCTGATGTTTCGGCAATACTTTTCGGCCATTCTGTAAATGTGGGAGTACTAATAATTTTCTGAGCCGGCATAAGGGAATCAGTGATGGTATATGATGCCCCAGAAAAAGTTTCGAGAATATTTGTACCTTGACCGTCATTAGCCAGAAGTGAGCCGTTGGTGAAAGAAATAGAAGCTTTGCCCTCCTCTAAAGCCTTAAACGTAATTCGAAGTATTGTCCCATTTGAGCCATTAAATCCTGGACTTGGCAGGCCACCAGAAAACTGGATAGTTCCGACTGAATTAGAAAATTTTGGCTCCTCTGTCCAAATCGTAAAAATTGATCGAGTCGTACCAATCCCCACAACCTCGAGCCGAAGACTATCAAACTTCAACTGCCCTGAAGCAGCATTGATATCATGCCCATCAGAATTAACATTAACGAGGATTGAAAATGATTCACCAACCGTATACGTACCCGATGGAGGTGAAATGGACAGACCAGCCTCGGCTGATACCTGTCTCGGAGTAGCGACCACGATAAAAATAAAACAGCTAACGAGACCGAGGAGACACCGCATTGTGGAGCGAGTGATCATGTTTAAAACTTTTTAGGCTCTGGCGCGACGCTTTCGATTGCGAGTGAAAAGATAGGTCACAATACTCGAGAGCACCATTAACAGTAGTATAGCAAGAATTATAATAAAGGTATGGGGTGGTTTTATAGCATAGCCCTCCGTATAATTTCCAGCCTGATCATAGGCCCGGACATACACTTTATATGGTAGCCATTGGTGTTTCAGTACGTATGGACCACGGGAGACATACCAATCTGGCCACCACCCTTCTCGAACTTCATAGCGAGCAATGCCTGAATCTTTATCGACGGTTGAAAATGAAACAAAGAATTGATTATTGGCCACACTCGGATGCTGACTCACCAGGGGCATAAATTCTTCTGGTGGTACATTATCAACTGGCACCACTTCGACAATATTTGGTTCTGAGGTTGTTGGTTGGGTTGGAGTTTGTCGGGGTGCGGCTTTTTGAATTTGAATAGTCAATGAACCGGCAGTTACAGGATTAAGCTCGGTTCCCTGGCCATCATTAAGAAGCAATTTTATATCGCCAGATCGAAGTGTAGCTGTCCCTTCTTGTTTGGCTTGAAGAATAAAACTTATAATCGGACCACTACTACCGTTATAACCCCCTGGGGTACCACCGGCAAAAACAATATCACCTTGTGGATTAACTTCCGGTTGGGTAACCCACAGCGAAATAATTGAACCACCAGATCGAACACTGGTCACGGCAAACGCATCAGGTATCGAAATACGTCCGCTAACCGTGTTGACGTTATTCCCGGCGGTATTAAGGACAACAGAAACGAGAAAACTGTCTCCGACGGCATAGGTTGTTTTGGCAGCCTGAAGAGACACACCCTGGCCATGAGCTATAACCGGAAAAAGAATGAATACGACAGCAAAAATAAATTTTTTATACATAATTATCCTGTCCACCAATAAAGCATAATCGAGAAGTCAAAAAGATTGACGATACCGTCACGGTTAATATCCACGCAAGGGTTTTTGGGATTTCGTTCGTTCCAGAAATAGAGCATGATTGAGAAATCAACAATGTTTATTTTCTTATCATTATTGATATCACCTCGGGTACTACATACACCCGGTTGTTTTTTATCGATATCACCGAAAGTCACATCTTGATTACCAACTCGAAAGGCTAAACTTTCCGAAAATGATGAAATCAATTGTTGATTTGGTATAACTGTTTGGCTTTTGGTTGTATGTTCGCCCAGTTCCAGTACCCCAGAGTCAAGCTTGTACAACCACCGACCAAATTTGTCAGCTTTAGTTTTATCGACAATCGTTTGCTCTGAATTAATAATAACATTGATGTCTGATTGAGGATATGCAGAACCGAAAAAGGTAATATCATTTCCAACCTTTACTTGGGATTTGTCTGCGGCAATGGTTGGTGAAACCACAATATCTGACAGTGTCACAATCTGACCGACAGGCACATTAATCGTAAAACTTATAGTGACTGATTTATATCCTCGGGAATCAGTAGCATAAATCGAAAAAGTATAAATCCCGCCATTAACACCCATGGAAGTTGACCAATCACCAATACCATCAGCGTTAAGAGTTGTGGCCAGAGCGCCATCTTTTAGCACGGTAATTTTGGCGGCCGGATATGAATAACCCTTAAGGATAACTCCGGTATTGATTATGGGAGTTGCTCCTCCGCCCCCGCCGCCTCCACCGCCTCCGCCACTACTTCCACCACCAGCGGCGGCACCAGCTGGAGTACTAGTCACTTCACTTGATGAAGCAATCACATTACTAAATGCATCGAGGACTCGGAGAATAAAATAATATGGTGTGCCATTTGATAGTCCCGTTTGAGTTGAGGTGAGCACATTGCCGACATTAGTAAATGAATACGGGCCGCCACTTACTGACGACTGTCCAACTTCATATGCTCCAACACTCCAACCCAAACCAGCCGATGAGGCCGTCCAGTTGAGCGTCACTTGAGCATTACCTGGGGTGGCCGACACTACCGGCGAAGAAACAAAAGGATAGAAAAGAAAGCCGGGATTATTACCAAAACTCGTGGCGGTGCTTGTCCCAAGCGCTGGCTGAGTTAAGACCCCAGTCAATCCATAAGTGGTCGAAGTGGCATAGGCGCCAAGAAAAAGATTTGGTGTCGTGATGGAAAAATTAGTGGAAGAAACATCCTGGGCAGATACAGGAAGAGCCAGGAGCAAAAAGAGACTCAAAGTCAGAAAAAATTTTAGACGTGTGATTCCTGCCTCCATAGGTTTATATGA
>Ga0137433_1001117_pt1 | contig 11932 bp, 14 predicted proteins | sample EasRivERMZT840_2_FD_102335 | JGI IMG/M metagenome (GOLD analysis project Ga0137433, IMG submission 102335) | Soil microbial communities from meander-bound floodplain in the East River, Colorado, USA - East River MetaG ERMZT840_2 | ecosystem: Environmental > Terrestrial > Soil > Floodplain ...
GAGATGCAGAAAGAGGGACGCGATCTGAAAGTCACGACACTTGATGCCAAAGCCACCGCGGAATTTCGCGCCGAAGCCGAGAAGATGACGGCCGCCTTGAGCGGAACCATCGTTCCGAAAGATGTATTCGATGCCGCGCTTCGCGAGCGTAATTTATATCGCGCTTCGCAGAGCCGAAACCGCTGATTGTAGGCGCGGTCTATGACCGCGCTACAGCTTTGAGGCGAGAAACTTGATCTCTTCATCAATGTCTTCAGGCGCAGAGACCGTGTCGGCGATTTCGGCGCGAAGCAAGGCGCGGTATCTTCGACGCATTCGAAGCACGGCCATACGGAGGGCGCCGGCGGAAACGCCCATCCTCATCGCGACCTGTTCGTAACGAGCGTCATTGGAGTCCGGTTCCAGAAACGATTCCATGGACGCGAACTGTTCTTCTTTACGGGACGCCGCATATTCGGACCTCAATCTCGTCATGACGCGCTCTAAGAGAGATATCGCCCAGCGGCGTTCGAAGAGCGTCTCCGGTGTGACATCGGCAACGACGGCGGGTATGTACCATTGCTCCGCTTCAACAGCATCGAACGAAACGGAAATGCGTCCCCCGCCACGTTTCAACGCCTGCTCGCGGTCCCACTCATTGGCAAGGAAATGTTTGACCGAAGTCAGCAGGAACGAACGGAACCGGCCACGGTTGCGGTCGGCATCTTCGAGGTAATTCTTCTCGATCAGCCGGGCAAAAAACTCTTGTGTCAGGTCCTGGGCTTTGTCAGGATCATGACCGTTTCGGCGAATGAACGCGTACACCGGATGCCAGTACGTCTCGCATAAACGAGCCAGCGCCTCTCCCCTGCCCGACGGATCGGATGCGGCCAGGATAAGACTCCAGGACGTTGTTCGAAACCGGACGCTGCCCTCCATATGATCCCGGGAACTTTAACACGACCAAAGGGGACGAGGGGTCAGACCCCTCGTCCCCTTGTGACAATCGGCCGCCGTTTCTTCATTACGTAGAGAAATTCGGCCACAAGGAGAACATGATGCTACAGAACATCCGAACACGCCTGCTGCATGCCGGCACGATCGTCCTAATTCTAAGCGTCCTGACGTCTGCCGCCTGGGCTCAGGACGCAACCCATCCCGGAACGCGACAAATCGATGTCGCCACCATCAATCTTTATGTCGGTGCGGATTTCAGTCCGGTTCTTTCCCTGGATCCAACGGATCCGAATTACGGCTCTCAGCTGCTGGCGGGGGTCGCAACGATTTATTCGCACATTCAGCAATCCAAATTTCACGTGCGCGCGGATGCGCTTGCCAGGGAGATCGTCAATCGTGGTCCGGACCTGGTAGCGCTTCAGGAAGTGACCTTGATCCGCCGACAGAGTCCGGGGGACTCCATCTTCGGAGGCACCACACCCGCAACGGAACCCCATCTGGATTACCTGGACATTCTCATGAAGGCTCTCGCACGACACGGCGCTCATTACAGAGTCGTGTCAGAAATTCAGGATGTGGACGTGGAGGTACCCCTCCTGACTGAGGATTTCAACTTCGTCGACCTTCGATTGACCGACCGCGACGTGATTCTGGCCCGTACGGATTTGCCGCCCGGCCAATTCCGAACCTTCAACCCACGCGCCGGCAATTTTGATGCGCGAATTACATTGCCGATAGGCGTGAGCGTCCTGCGGGGCTGGTGCTCGGTTGATGTTGAAGTGCGCGGCCGGCAATTTCGCTTCATCAACACTCACCTCGAGGATCGGCTGCCGGCGCCAATCCAATTCGCCCAGGCGGGTGAATTACTCGCCGGCCCGGCAGAGACGTCGCTTCCTGTCATCCTTGCCGGCGATTTCAACTCGGATGCAAACGGCAACTACAGTTCCGAAACGTATTCCCTGCTGACCACGCTCGGAGCCTTCAAGGACATCCCGACAGGACTGACGTGGGGACATGATGCGTTGCTTTCAGATCCGATAAGCCTGTTCACCCTGCGGTTGGATCTCATCCTGTTTCGCGGTCAGGGTCTGGCAGCCATTCATGCCGAGACCGTCGACCCGGTGATTGGCGCGGGGCCTCCGTTGTGGTTTTCCGACCATGCGGGCGTTTTCGGGACGATGACGATCAAATAGCGTCAAGACGGCAAAAATAGGTAAATAGGGCTACGACCCCATTTTTGTTAGGATTCAGGCAGCCTCGGAACTTCAATCCCCGGCCTGGAGGTTGCCTGAAACCCACTGCCGTTTTATTCGGCCTGTTCGTGCCGGCGTTTGTGGCCACAGTTCTCTCGCAGACGGCGTCGCCCGGACTCGATGGGTTTCTCCGGGAACAAATCGGCTTCACCGCGTCCGAACTCAAGGAACTCGATACAGGAAAAGTCTTAGTCAAACTTCCAAGAACGACGGAGACCAGAGAGGTGGCCGTATTTGCCGTCATGCCGGTCAATGTCACGGCGGATTTCTTTGTCGAGCGAGTGCGTGACATCGTCAACTTCACGAAGAGCGATCATGTCATCCAAAGCGGAAAGTTCAGCAATCCTCCGCGCGTGGAGGACCTGGCGACTCTGACTTTCGAAAACGCCGACATCGATGCACTCCGCTTCTGCAAACCGAAAGGATGCAACGTCAAGCTGCCGGCAGCAGCAATGGAGCGGTTTCGAAAGGAAATCAATTGGTCACAGCCGAATCATCGCGAGCGCGCGACCGAGTTGTGGAAGCAGATTTTGATCGAATATGCGGCGACGTACATACGCGATGGGAATAAAGCGCTGATGGAGTACAACGACAAATCCGACGCCGTCAGCCTCGACAATGAATTCAAAACGCTTCTTCAACCTGCCGCGTACACATATGAGTACGCTCCCGACCTTCAAAAGTATCTGGAGCAATTTCCGAACTCGCGGCCGGCCGACTCGGAGAATTTCGTCTACTGGACCAAGGAGACCTTTGGGTTGAAACTCGTCGTCAGCCTGACGCACCTCACGATCTATCGGCATCGGCAGACAGACCGGACGGTTGCCCTGATCGCTTCGAAGGGCATTTATGCCAGTCATTATCTCGAAGCCTCTCTCGGGTTTACTGCATTCATCGACAATGACGGACCGGGTCCGTCGTATTTGATCTACGTCAATCGTTCACGTTCGGATGCCCTGCGCGGAATCCTTGCCGGGCTTAAAAAAGCGCTGATCGGCGGCAGAGTACGCGATGGAGCGAAGAAGAACATGGAACTCGTCAGAAAAAGGCTCGAAGGTGACTCTAAGAAATAGGGCATCTATTGTAGGGGCGGTCTACGACCGCCCGGGCGGTCATAGACCGCCCCCACAGTGAACTGCCCGCGATGTGGTAACAGGCTGCAATCCGATGTGCTTCGCGGACGTTGTCCACGATGCATGCTGGAAATGGGCTCCGCGTTTTTCGACGAAGCCGCCGAGGGTGACGAAGACGTCGAAGTCCGTGCTCTCGATCGTGGACGCTTCATCGCGGGGACCGTGCTATCGGGCCGGTACCGGATCGTCGGCCTTCTCGGCCGCGGCGGCATGGGCGAGGTCTATAAGGCTGAGGATCTGACGCTGCATCAGCTTGTAGCGCTGAAATTCCTCCCATCGGCTCTTTCCAATGACGGCGCCATGCTCGCCCGGTTTCATCGCGAGGTTCGCGCGGCGCGTCACGTCACGCATTCCAATGTCTGCCGCGTACACGACATTGGAGAAGCGCTCGTTGACGGTCGTCCGGTGCACTTCCTGTCGATGGAGTACATCGATGGTGAAGATCTTGCGGCTTTGTTGCGGCGCATCGGCCATCTGCCGCACGAAAAGAGCATCGAACTGGCGAGACAACTTTGCTCGGGCCTGGCTGCGGCCCATGAAGCCGGCATGGTCCATCGTGACCTCAAGCCGGCCAATGTCATGCTCGATGGGCGCGGTCGAGCGCGCATTATGGACTTTGGTCTGTCGGAGTTCGCTGAGGAGTTGCGCTCGGACGAAGTATCCGGAACACCGGCATACATGGCGCCCGAACAACTTCGCGGTCAGCCGGCCACCATCGCCGGCGACATTTACGCTCTCGGCCTCGTGCTCTATGAAGTCTTCACCGGACACCGGCCGTTCGAATCCAGCAACGTCCGCGATTTGCTCGACGAGCAGGAGCGCGCCATTCGTCCACCATCAAGCCGGGTCGGCGCAATCAACCCGCTCGTGGAGCGCGTGATTCTACGCTGCCTGGCTGCAAAACCGGATCAACGTCCGCGGTCGGCCTTTGATGTTGCCGCTGCGCTCCCCGGAGGAGATCCGCTCGCCGCCGCCCTGGCCGCAGGTGAAACACCTTCGCCGGAGATGGTTGCAGCTTCCGGAACAAAAACAGGCTTGAGTCCACGGGTGGCGGGTTTCCTCCTCGCGGGCATCCTCGCTGTCCTGCTTGCAACGGCCGTGCTATTCAATCCAGCGGCGGAACGCAACGCCGCTTTGGCAAATCCTCCAGAGGCTCTTGCATACGCGGCGCGTGGGATGTTGAGCCAGTTCGGATTTCGAGAACCTCCTGTCTATACAGCGCATGGCTTCGCTCTGGCCGATGATTTTCTGGCCTGGGCCGTAGATCCGAACGTAATCGGGCTTTCCAAAGCGTATCTTGCGCAGGAGCGGCCCGGATGGATGCGATTCTGGTATCGAGAGAGTTCAGAAATACTGGCTCCGGCATCTCTTCACACGATTGGCCCCTTATACGCATTTCCTGGTACTCGCGTCACCGACAAGGACCCACCCGTCGTAAGACCGGAAATGCGCAACATCGTGCTCGATCCGCAGGGCAGGTTGCTTGAATTCCGCGCCGTACCTTCAACAGAGGCGGCGGAGACCGCCCATGAGAGTTCTACGTTCGACTGGACCCCGGTTTTAGTCCTCGCTGGACTGAATCCGCAAACATTGACGCCGGCGCAAACCGAAAATGTGCCCGCGACGGGTGCAGATCAGCAACAAGCATGGACAGGGACCTGGCCAGGTCAACCGGATCTTCCCTTGCGAGTGGAAGCGGCGACCTGGCATGGACAACCCGTGTTTTTCAAGCTTTTCGGGCCCTGGTCCGACGGCTTGCAGGCAAGGAAACCGGTTGGACTGGAGGTTTTGACGGCCATAACGATCAGCCTGGTCTTCTTTGGAATGGTTACCTGCGCCCTGCTGGCGCGTCGCAATATCCGCGCGGGACGTGGAGATCGAGAGGGAGCTATGCGGATTGCACTCTATGCATTCTCCACTGTGATGCTGGCCTGGCTATTCGGCTCGGATCACACTCTGGATCCACGTGAGCTCAACCTGTATCTGAGCGCGCTCGGCGAGTCGTTGTACTGGTGCGCTATCGCCGGCGTTGCCTATCTCGCTCTTGAACCTGTTGTCCGGCACCGATGGCCGCATGCGCTGATCTCATGGAATCGTGTTTTAAAAGGACGTTTCCGCGATCCGCTTGTCGGACGCGACGTGCTGATCGGTATCGCCCTGGCCGCGGTTCTCTCCTTATCGAGGACTGCAACGCTGCTGATGGACCTGAGCCCGCCGCAATTGCCTGAACCCAACGTGCTTCAAGCGATACACTCCGATTCCCACGCGTTGTCTTTCCTGTTCGGAATTGCTTTCGACTCGGCCAACGCACCCCTCGCACTTTTTCTTCTGTTCTCGATGTTTCGACGCCAACTTCGCAACCAGTGGGTCGCCGCGCTGGTGTGGGTCGGCCTCGTCAACGTGTTCGTCAATCTGCCGGATCCTCAACTATCGGGCGTGATCGTTGTCACGCTGTTTGCGGTGTTATGGCTTCTGGGTGTCCTGCAGTTTGGTCTCGTTACAGGAATGGCAATGTGGTTTGCCGACAGAGTATTCCGCGCGGAAATCATGATCGCGCCGAATACCTGGTACGCCGATCAGATGTACGTTCTCCTTGGCAGTGTCGCGGCCTTGGCTGTGTATGCCTTCGTAACCTCTGTTAGAAAGCACAAAGTAGTAGATAATCCACCCTACGCGGAGGAAGTCACATGAGAATGGTCGTTGTCGGCACACTCGCAGTTGCGCTGAGCCTTCTGCCGGCCCAGGCGCAGAAGAATACCATCGGGATGGAGTTTGTGAAGATACCCGCCGGTGAATTCATGATGGGGTGCTCACCCGGCGACAGCAGTTGCAAGAATGACGAGAACCCTCAGCATCAGGTCCGCATCACAAAGGCCTTCGAGATGGGTAAATACGAAGTCACCCAGGCGCAATGGAAGGCTGTGATGAATGCGAACGAGAGCGCCATCGTCGGCGATAACAATCCTGTTGAAAATGTCACCCGAGCCGAGGCATTGGAGTTCGCGAACCGGCTGAACATGCGCAACGACGGGTATCGCTACCGCTTGCCGACCGAAGCGGAGTGGGAATACGCGGCGCGCGCAGGAACGACAGGCGCCACGTACGGCCCGCTGGAAGCGATCGCGTGGTTTGGAAAAAACTCCAACGATGAGTCGCATCCCGTGGGAGGCAAGAAGCCGAACGCGTGGGGACTTTATGACATGCTCGGCAACGTCCGGGAATGGGTTGCAGACACCTGGAATCCGAATTACTACGGCACGTCGCCGGTAGATGATCCGCCGGGAGGGCCGCCTAATTACGGCGAACGCGGCCAACCTGGTTTTCAAGGCGGTGCAGGAGTGGCGTTGCCGGTGATCCGCGGAGGCGGCTGGCCTAATCCCGAGGACTCACTCCGCGTGTCGGATCGTTATCATTACTTCGGCCCCACGCTCCGCGTCAGCGACGTCGGTGTCCGTCTCGTTCGGGAACCGGTCGCGCGTTGAAATTATGTCTGGCTCTGGAGGTACAGGTATGAAGAGGACTCTCGTAACACTTGGCGCGATTCTGGTCATGCTGCCGGTTGCCGTCGGAGCGCATCATTCGTTCACAGCCGAGTATGACAACAGCAAGCCCATGAATCTGGTCGGAGTCATCAACAAAATCGACCAGCAGAACCCGCACGGGTTTATCTATATGAACGTGCAGTCCGCGGCCAACGGCCGCGTGACCAACTGGGCGCTGGAGACTCCCGGACCGAATCAACTGGTTCGGAGTGGTTTCACCAAGGAGCTGTATCAGCAGATGATCGACAGCAAAGAACAGGTCACTGTGAAAGCTTATCCGGCCAGAGACGGCTCGAAGCGCGCGTTTGCGGAAACCGTTACCCGCGCCGATGGCCGCACCGTCATCACGATCAGCACGGGCGGCGTCGCAGGCGCTGTGGGCCGCGCGCCGCAGGGCGCCAACGTCACAATCGACGGTGTCCCGGAGCCACAGAGCGCGCCGCAGGGTCGAGGCGGACAACGCGCCCCTCAACCTCAATAGACCTGGCTTTTCAGCACCTTCGTAATTGCGGTGAACGTATTCCAATTGCGCGTGGTGACCGGTACTCCAAACATCGCGTCGATCTTGCCGAGGTAGCTGATGGCTTTCATCTGCCGGCGGTACATGCCGAAGACAAATCTGTTTTCTGTCGCGTGGATTCTTAACATCCAGGCGCCATCCGCAGGAAGGCTGACGGGGAGGGACGGCAGCACGCGGGGTCGCTTCGCCAGAACGCTTACGAAACGAACGATGTCGGGGCGAATCGGTTCGTTCGCGAAAGGATCAGCCGACACCATCTTCATCAGGTCCTGACTGGTGCAGATCATCACCTGGGTTTCAAACGGCAGTCTGCGTCGCAACTCGGCGCGAAGGTCCGCCTGACTGGCCGGCTTGCGAACCACAAATGTTCCCGCCGCGCCAACGTTGACCACGTCATGGTGTTTCAATTCCTGGGCGAGAATGCTTGGCCGGAACGTTTTGTGCCCGCCGACATTCACCCCCCTCAGAAAAACGACGAGTGCCATCGGCCAGCATTTTATAGAAAAAGGCGGGTTAGTAGCGCTTGAAGCCGCCGCCGCCCGAATCTCGGGGCGACATCGGTCGCGCTTCATTGACCGTCAGAGCGCGGCCGTTGAACTCCTTGCCGTTTATGTCGGCAATAGCCTTATCGCCGCCGGCCTCCATTTCTACGAAACCAAAACCTTTGGAGCGGCCAGTGTCGCGATCGGTGATGATGCGGACCGTTTCAACGGTGCCCGCCCGGCCGAACAATTCTTTGAGATCACTCTCAGTCGTTTCAAACGACAGATTTCCGACATACAACTTCTTTGACATGGAATTACCCCTCTAATCTGAAATGGAAAATTATTGGCTGCAGGCACTTAACGTGGCGAGCGCTCCACAATGCGCACTCATCTGGATTAACCACATCTTGTTTACTATACAGCCACATTGAGCGTGACGTCTGCTTTATAATTTACCTAAGTTGGTTAAGTAATATGGAAGACGCGATTGCCGTATGGGAAGACGAGGGTGGAGCATCCGCACGACCGGAAGATCGGATGATCGGCACCGTAAATCAAATCGCCTGGGCCGTTCAAATCAGGGCACAGGTTGACGCAGAATTCGACCGCGTACGGAGAGTGATTGAGTCTGTGGCGACCAGGCAGCGCGCGGACGATGGAACACATCTTCAGGCCATCATTCGAATCCTCGAAGACAAACGCGCGGAAGTATTGGAAAACGAACAGGCCGGGTATTTCATTCATGACTGGCAGGAGTTACGGGATCAGGTCCGCCAGTTGATTATCGGAGACCCAAGGTACAAGGCGATCAAGGCTGGTCGCGATGCATATCAGTTCCGCTGAAAATGCTTCTCAGACATTTTGTCTAAAGTGGATCGGATGAGATTGCGGTTAGGTTCAAATAGCCCATGCGGGATTCGCGGGAGTGGAACATCGAGTCCTTTAGCGCGATTCTGAAGCATTCTTGCGTAATCCATGGCGTATTCCTGCGCGACTGAATCCGAGATGCCCTGACAGTAGGGAACAGCCTCTCCGTTGAATCCAAGTAGCGCGGCACTGAGTTCGTTGTCTTGCTCGTTCAAAATTTCGCCTCCGCGACTGTCTACCCGCTCGGGAAGATTTTCTTTTCGCCCTTGGAAACCGCCTCAAGGGTTTTGGAGTGGCAGCGCTGATGGTAGGTCTTACCGTCCACTGCGATCTGTTCCTCATTTGGCGCAATTCGAATGGAACAACTGTCACACCACACTCGAAACTCGACGGCTTTGACGTCAGACTTGACTGTCTTTGTCTTCGCTCTCTTCGCCGTCTTCGCCGTCTTCATCAGCGGCTCGCTTTTTCATTCATGGCTGGTTCCTTTTGAAAACGGGAAACGACGGCGGCACTGTAGTCGCCTTGATGTCGACATTCGGCCAGGGGACAGGTCAGCAACAGCTTTCTGGCCTGTGCCGGCTGAGCTTCTCCGTCGCTGTGGTCGAGAGCGAATAAAACTGGAGTTTGGCATTTCCGGCAGTGCACACCGAGGTACCACCTTGTATCAACTTTGGACCAATGGGATATACGCATCAGAATTCATGACCCATAGTGAAGTAACAAATACGCAACGATGGCCTGAACAACAAACGCCACGACCACGACACGCCTCAGAGATCTGTCCATCGCACCTTACTTTTGACGGAAATGAAGCGGATCTCGCAGGCTTTGCAGCTCGCGATAATAATAGAGTGCGGTTGGGCGTCGCCCGTCGTTGAAGCGCAGCCGCTGGAGAAACTCGATTTCCTCTGGCGCCGCATCACCGCCAAGAGAACGATCCTTCAGAAATGCCCGCAGGCCCGGCTCCTGAAAGGTCGCCCCTTCAACTTCCTTCTCGATAAACTCAAATCTCCTCAACCTTCCAGGGGCAACTCTGGGATTCAAGGCGATCTCCAGGCTGAATGACGCGAGATCGATGTCCCACGATACGATCAGGGGATCGAGGAAAGCAATGCAACTCTCCGGCGTTATGTTGAAAACGTCTGCATCCAGAAACTCGAGGACGGCAACGCGCATTTGTTTATAACTTCGGTTGCTCTCTCTCGCTACGATTCGGAGCCAGTTTTCGCGCCCGAGTTCTTCTTTGGCCAATGCCTTCACGACATCCAGGAGTTTCTGCGTGATCAGGCGTTCAAGCTCGCCAAAGGGTTCCTTCTCGAAAATGGCACGGACCGGACCTCGTTTAGCCGGCTTACACTTTTGAAGAAGCAGCTCCCGCCCTTCTCTGAACAACGGCACGGGCGGGCTCTGTATCTTCTTTTTGAGTTCTTGCCTGCGCTGGAGGTCGGCCAGGCCCGCGAGTTTGCCGGCCGGCAACTTCAACACCCGCCCAAATTTGTCGTAGATATCGGTCCGTTCCGGAGCAGGAGGCGTCTTCTTCCGGCTTAATAACTGAGAAATATAGGATTCGGTGACTTCTGCAGCATCGGCCAGGTCCCGCTGGTCCAATCCCAACGCGGTCAACTTCTGCTGAATCAATTGAGATACATCCATGCCTCTCGATATCCCTGTGCCGTTTTTACTTAACCACAACTGGTCCACTGATCGTAACCCTTAAGGCCTATGTTCGTCAATGGATTCACCTGAATTGGTTAAGTACCGAGGTTCACAAACAGGCCTCGAAGGGATAGCCACTCAACTTTCAGGTCTGGAGTCGATGGACCGGTAGCGGGGGAACGGGCAGGATGCTGGGCAGGCGAGCCTCTTGATCTGTTGCCCACGGCGGCGGGCCAGAAAGCGGCCGCCGGTGGGCTGAAGTCATGATTACTGGCTGCGCGCCGATGTTTTAGAGTCTGTATCGGGCGGTTGTCGTCGTACCTTCTTGCGTTTGAGTTTCCGCGCCAATTTACTCTTGAGCCTCTTCTTTTCGCCGGGTTTCAGAAAAAAGGAGTGTTTCTTCACCTCCTTGATAATGCCTTCCTGCTGGACCTGTCGCTTGAAACGGCGAAGGGCGCTCTCAATGGATTCTCCCTCGAACATCCGAACTTCTGCCAAATTGTGCCTCCGGTTATATCTGCAATCGAGCCGTGAGTATGGGTTTCTGGTGTGCCTAAAGCAACGCGTCTTTTTTCAGACGCCTGCGAGCACCTTACTTGGCTGAGAAATACTTATCCGACATTCTCTCCAGCGTCGATCGAATGAGATTTCGATTTGGTTCAAACAACCCTTGCGGGATTCGCGGGAGCGAAAATTCAAGTCCTTGTGCCCGATTCAGAAGCATCCTTGCGTAATTCCTGGCGTATTCCTGGGTGGGCACATCCGAGATGCCGCGACAGTAGAGGACGGCTTCCTCGTTAAATCCAAGTACGGCCGCGTTCAGGTCGGCATCAAACTGCGTGCTCATTTTCGTCTCCCGCGATCGGTTTTGATTTTGCGTAGCAGCGCTCGTGGTACGTTTTGTTTTTCAGGGCGATCCGTTTTTCATTCGGTGCGATCCGAATGGAACAGTGTTCACACCAGATTGCAAAATCAACGGCAGCTTTCGCGGCCACGTTATTGACCTTCACGGCTTCCTTTCTTTTCATTTGGCACCCGTTGGCTTTTGAACGCGTGAAATAGTGGCCGTGCTGTAGTCCGCGCGATGCCGGCATTCCTGGCTCGCGCAGGTCAACAACAGCTTTCCAGTGTGGGTGGGGCGCACGTCTCCGGTGTGATCGAGCGCGAACAGAATCGGCTCTCCACACTTGCGACAGTGCACCGCCAGGTACCACCTTGTATCAACTTTGGACCACGAAGAAATTCGCATCGAACTCCGGGGTGGAAGATCACGCTCAGCGGCCGTATTGAAGGTTGTCAGAATTAAGAGAATTTAATAGCGATCGCGTCGGCCTCCGCCACCGCCACGGCGATCACCGCCTCCGCCACCAAAGTCCCTCTTGACCATCGGCTTTGCTTCGTTAACGGTCAAAGTCCGTCCGTTGAGCTGCGCACCGTTAAGCGTTGCAATCGCCTTGTTCGCTCCGTCCTCTTCCATGACGACAAAACCGAAGCCTTTGGACCGGCCCGTGTCTCGATCAGTGATAATGCTCACCGA
>Ga0137433_1001119_pt1 | contig 11925 bp, 15 predicted proteins | sample EasRivERMZT840_2_FD_102335 | JGI IMG/M metagenome (GOLD analysis project Ga0137433, IMG submission 102335) | Soil microbial communities from meander-bound floodplain in the East River, Colorado, USA - East River MetaG ERMZT840_2 | ecosystem: Environmental > Terrestrial > Soil > Floodplain ...
ATTGAGGTACATAGGCAACTGTTAGCGCGTACTGAACGTCCATTGACTGCGCCTGACTTCACTAGAGAAGTAGCAGCAATTGCAGCAAAAGTGAAGGTAGATGCAATTGTATATAGTGCGTCATCTGCGCTCGCGCCTGCATTTGAAAGACATGCTACAGAAACAGGGTTGCCATATCAGGCAATCACAGCATCTAGAAATGTCATGGCATGTGCAGACTTTGCAGAAGCAGTTACCGCTAAACGCATCGCACACGATGACCCATTTTTGGACTCGCAAGTTGCTAGTGCACAAAGGCGATTTATTGGGACAGAAGGTGCTTGGCGATGGACAATTAGCGGAACACCTATTACCGGTGTGGTTGGAGCGACACTATCCGTAGCCATTGCTGCTAAGTCAGTTACCCCTGTGCAGGTATTCTTGTAAGTTGCTTACATTCTCACTTTCATTTATACTTACAGAGTGAGTAAGAAGCATCGCAACACTTCACTTACAAAGGTTCAAGAACGCAAAACAGTTGTGCCTACTGCTACGACCACAGCAGTAGGCACTATGATTTCATCCCTTGCAATTCCTTCTGCTGCATATCCACTAACGGTAATTGAAGCAGCAGGGGTTTCGGCAGTAAGGCGTTGCGTTACGCTAATCGCTAATGCAATTGCTGGTCAACGCTGGACAGAATGGGAAGGCGAGCCAGCACAAAGGCTTGAAGTAGTTTCACGTATTGTGAAGCGTCCAGCAGCAGCAATGACTAGACGTGAATGGGTATGGCGCGTTGTTGCATCTATGGCGTTGAATGATGTTTCACATATCTACATGGTTGGCGGTGTAGATGATGAAGGCGTGCCGGGTAGTCTAATTCCGCTGCCAAAGGATGCAATTTCGCCTGCTGGTCTAGTTGATCCTTGGGGTATCTTTCCGCCCACGCAATACACAATTAGTGGCGTTGCTGGCACTGTAAGTAGTGAAGCAATTATTTCTGTTCGTTCTGCATTCTGGCCCGGTGTTCCGTCCCATTTGCAAGGCATCTTGCAGATGGCGCGTAATTCGCTTATGTCTGCATGGGCGAGTGATGCGTACGTGTCAAGATATTGGCAAGCAGGCGGAACACCGGTTACACAGATTACGACGGATCAGGAATTGGACAATACGCAGGCGGATATTATCGCGGGTAGATGGCGCGATAGACGCTCGCAGGGTCCCGATTATCCTGCTGTGCTAGGCAAAGGTGCGAAGGCGGAACCTTGGGGCGCAGATGTTTCACAAGCACTTGCAATTGAAGCGCGACGCGATATCGCCGCAGAAGTTGCAAACCTGTTTGGTATCCCTTCGCATTATATCAATGTAAATCCGCCGGGTTCATCCATGACATATAGCAATGTGCAGGATGAAGCACTTTCACTTGATAGATTTACTTTGTCGGGTTTTTATGATCCTATCCAAGATGTAATTAGTGACCTTCTGCCAGAAGAACGGTTCATGCTAATTGACATGACCCGCCTTACGCGTGCTGCGCAAGAGTCGCGTTTCCGCGCTTGGGCGATTGCAACAGGTAACAAGCCTTGGATGACTGCAAGTGAAGTGCGCGTTGAAGAAGGTTTGGCACCTAACGAAGTTATTGATACGTTGCAGGATGCACAGGTGGCAGGCGCGGAGTCTGCTACAAATAACTTTGGTGCTACACCTGCTGTGCCTGAACCTGAACCTGTAGAAGTGTAAGGTACTTACATGAAAACCCAAACTACTTCACTGGGTCGAATTGAAGTACGTGACATTGAAGGTTCACCCGGTAAGTTTGAAGGAATGGCGCTACCCTATGGCGTCACAATTGAAGTTTCATATGGCAAAGAGCGTTTTATTCAAGGCGCATTTTCTGATGCTGTAGCGTCAATCAATAGTGGTGAGAGGGTCGCCTATCTAAATAAGCATGGCATTGATGGCGGTGTGCCTGTTGGCGTTATCAGTGGTGCGCAGGAACGTTCAGACGGACTATGGTTTTCCGGTGAGTACCTAGACGTTCCTGAAACACCGCATGCACGTTCGCAAGTGCAAGCGGGTATCAATGGCGTTAGCGTTGAATTTGTACCGGGTAAATTCAGACGCAAAGCAGACGTTGTTGAACATTACGCAGGCGTTAGGCTTGCTGCAATTGCTGGCAGTTATGCGCCTGCCTACAGGCAAGCGCGGGTTGCGCTTAGAAGTGTGGCTTATACAAAGGGAGTGAAGATGCCTAGCCTTACTGTTGCTGCGCTTACTGAGCGACGCGACGCGATTGCTTCTCAGATTGCAGCAGTGCGTGCCATTGCTGAGACTGAGGATAGAGCGCTAGAAGATGCTGAAACGCGCGACATTGAAAATCTGAGCGCACGTCTTACCAACGTGGATGCACTGCTTACAGATGCGCGCGCAGACGAGCAGCGTAGAGACGCAGAAAGGCGCGCCTTGCCCGCGCGAGCCATTAGTGGCGGTAATGCCTCACCCGCAGTTGTGACGCGCGCTGAGAGCGTTTACGGACCGTCTACGGGTCAGTCTTACTTTGCTGATTTGATGGTGGCTACGCGCGACAGTGGCGCGGCAGAGAGACTGCACCGGCACAAGTCGCTTGTGCTTGATCTGGCTGACCAGATGGAGCGTGCAGTAGACTCGTCTAGCATTGCTGGTGCGTATCCCACTAATTACTACCCTGATTTGTATATCCCTGATATTGCGTATACGGGTCCCCTTTCTGCGTTCTTTGCAACTACACCTATTGCTGCACCTAACCCCATTATCGTTCCTGCATTTGCAACAGTGACGGGCGATACTGCGGTGCAGTCTGCTGAGAATGCAGCAGTTGCAGATGTTAGTCTTACAACTGCACCTAAGACTCTTACACCTAAGACTATTGGTGGTGAAACCATTGTTTCACGCCAAGCAGTTGACGGTGCCTCGCCCGGTACAGATGTTATTATCGGTAATGAATTGCGCGAATTGCTGATGCGCGATACCGAACGTGAAATTGCGCTAGTGCTTGAAGCGCTTACAACGTCAGGTGCAATTGCTGACACTGCTGGTACGGGTGGCGCACAAAGCGGGCGAGACTTGTATAAGGGCATCGCAAAGGCTTTGGGTGAATTCTATTCTGGTGCTGCTGCGGGTGGTGCTGGTGCGCGTATGCTGCCCGCAGAAGGCGTTTTTGTGAATAGCACTGACTGGGGAAACCTAGTTGCTGGTGAGGATACTGCGGGTCGCCCGCTGATGGCATATATCAATCCGCAGAATGCGCTTGGGCAGCAGACAGCAGCGGGTTTCCAGCGTGGTCAGATTGGCGGAATTCCTGTTGAACCTGCGTGGGCCATTCTGCTTGCAACCAATGAAGTGATTGCACGCAAGAATGATGCGCGACAGTGGAAGTCTGCTGTGCTTGACGTGCGTCTGATGGAGCGTGCTGGTCCGCAGTCTGTTGTGTTTGCTATCTGGCAGTATTTCGGGTTTGCAGTGCTCCAGCCTAAGGGAGTCCGTCGGTACACTTACACTAACGTCTAGGTTTTGTAAGTAATTTACAAAGGGGAAGAAATGCCTACAAAGAAGGATGACATTCCCGATCCTGAGGATACCGGTACTACCGATATTCCTGATGAGGATGCAGGAATTGAGGCACCTACATCTAACGATGTTGGCGATCAGACTCTAACGCAGGCTGATACTGCGACTGAGGATACAGACGAAACATAATGCTTGGAGTAACGGGTGCCCAAATTCTATCTTTTGTTGGTAATAAGACGCCAGCAGCAGAAGATACTGAATGGGCAAATGCAATTGCAAGTGCGCTTACATCAGGTTTGTATGTGAGGCTGAATGGCGCAATAATTGCAGACCCGTCTGCGGCAGAAGATGAATTGAATGTTGCTTTGCTTCTGGCTGGCGCAGAAGGTTACAAAAGACGTGAAGCAACATTTGGTTTGACTGGGTATGCAGACTTGGAAGGTGGCGCAATTCGCGTTGCTAGAGACTATCTAGAAGGCGTAAAGCCTCTTATTGATAGGTACTCTGCGGGACCCGGCATAGGATGAGCCTACAGACAAGTAGGCAACTACTGCTGACTACACTTGAAACTGCGGGTATAAATACGTTCTATGGCATGGGTAGATTTACTGCACCATGTGCACGCATTTATCCCGCAGAGCCTTGGGTAGATTTGTCGGGTTTGGCAAATGGCAGGCGTACTCAAAGATGGGAAATTTGGGCAGTTGCAGGTAAGTCTGATGCAATTGCTAATTTCGATGAATTGGAAGCATTAGTTAGATCAATTGATGTTGCTGTAAGTGCCTTACAGGGATGGTCATATCCTGCATGGCGCAGACCAGCAATTGCAGAAATGGGCGGAACGCGTTACTTTTCATGTCGTGGCGTAGTTGAAACCACAGCAGAGGTTTGACAGTGGCAACCATTCTGTTTATGAAAACTGCGCTATTTACCTTGAAGGTTGGCGCAGGGTCAGAGGCGCCATTTCAAGGCGACGCGGCAGACGTGCATGTAGAAGTTAGCGCGGGTGATGTTGTCGAATATCCTACATTGGATGGCAACGTTGCTTCTAATACTGAACCTGAAAGTTATGCGCTTGTGATGCGTGCGGGTCAGGATTATAGCGCAAGTGGTCTGGCGCGTTTCTTGTGGGATAATGCGGGACAAACCGCAGATATTGAATTGAATGCACATGGTCAAACTGCGTTGCCAACTGCTGCAACCCCTGCTGTAACTGGACAAGTCAAACTTGTTCCTGTTGCATATGGTGGCGAGGTTGGTACCTTTGCTGAATTTGAAGTTACGCTACCCTTCCTTGCAAAGCCTGTTCTTGCAATTGCGTAATGGTTGCACAAATGAAAATAGAAGGCGTGCCAGAGGTAACGCGCGCTTTCAGTAAAGTTGAAGATGAAGTACGGGATATGTCAGAAGCGCATAGGGCAGAAGCAGAAATGCTTTTGCCTGATGTGCTATCAAAGACGCGTAAGAAGTCTGGTGAATTAGCGTCAGGCTGGCAGACGGATGGTATCGCCACAGAGGCTAAATTTTCTAATGATGTTGTGTATGCAGGCGTCCAAGAATACGGATGGTCAGATCACAATATCGACCCAACTAATGCAATAAGTCAAGCCTTTGCGTCAAACACAGAGCGTACAGAGAAGGTGTATAGTGACGCAATCGAACGGATTGGAAAAGCAGCAGGGTTCGACACAAAGTAAAATTGATCTGTCCCAAATTGCAGCAGACCACCCTGTAAATGAAAAGGTGGCAGTGCTGGATTTGAACACTTTTGATGCAACACAATTGACGTTGCTTGAAGTGTTGGACATGGCAGATATTACAGGCGTTGAACCTGAATTGCTTGGCACGCTTTTGTCTGCGAAGGGTCAGACTAAAAAGCGTATGACCATGCTGTATGCAATGGCTTGGTGCATTGCAAGGCGTGCTGATCCTACGTTGAAGTTTCCGGAAGTATGTAGTTGGAAACTTGAAATTGTTGGTGAAGTATCTTCACAAGATATTGCAGAGCGCACAGAGCGTAGCAACAAACGTGCAGCAAAGATTGTTGGCGCAGCAAGTGTAAGTGGTTTACCACCCAGTGAAGCAGCACAATTGACTGTTGCTGAATTGGGCGCATACGCAGATAGGCGAGCGAGGCAGAACAGAGCGGCGAGGCGTTCGCATGCTAGGTAAAGGCGTCGCGCTAGTTGTTTCAATCCTTGGCGATACTAAAGGATTGGAAAAAAGCCTTGGGTCTGCGGGTGGAGAAGTAAAAGACTTTGGTAGTAGTGCGCTTGGCACTGCTGCCAAAGTTTCAGTTGTAGCAGGCGCAGCACTGGCAGCAGGCGCAGCAATTTACGGTATGGCAAAGGCTGCCGCGTCTGATCGTGCAGAGCAGCAGAAACTTGAAGCAGCAATTACAGCAGCAGGCGCAGCAACAGCAGAAAGCACTGCGCAAGTTGAAGCAGCAATTGCAGCGGGTCAAGAACGCGCCTTTAGCGATAGTGAAACTAGAGAAGGTTTGCAGTCTCTAGTTACTGCAACAGGGGACGTTACAACTGCAACTGCTTTGTTGCAGCAAGCGCAGGACCTTGCACGATTTGCAGGCGTTGACCTTGCAAGTGCAAGTGATGCAGTTGCAAAGGCGCATGCGGGTCAAGATGGCGCATTGCGTAAACTTGTGCCGGGTCTGGAGAAAGGTGCAACTGCAAGTGATACGCTTGCAGCAGCATCTAAAATGGCTGCGGGTCAGGCAGACTTGTATGCAAAATCTGCCGAAGGAATGGAAGCAAAGGCAGGCGATGCTTTCGGAGAATTGACAGAAACTATTGGCGAAGTGTTCTTGCCTGTGTTAGATGCTGTGCTTCCAATTGTGATCCAAATGATAAAACTGTTTGGGCAATTGGTGAAAGCAGTTTTGCCTTTGCTTATCCCAATTCTAAATGCGGTAGGTAAGGCACTTACAATTGTTGCCAACATTCTTTCAACTGTTGTTGGTTGGCTTATCAAGTTTATTGAATGGGTAACTAAGGCAATTGGGCAGATTGGCGATTTCCTTAGTAGCGTCAATCCACTAAAGGATTTCAAGTTGCCATTTGGTATTGGCGGACCATCTGGGCAAAGTCAAAGTGTCTCAGCAAATACGCGCGCAGTGGGTGGAAGTAGTAGCAATGCTGGTGGCGTTCAAATCAATATCTATGGGGACCCGTCAGTAATTGAAGCAAAAGTCACAAAAGCACTGCGCGATTATGCAAGACGAAATGGTAAGGGTAGTCTAACTGCATTGGGTAGTTTCTAGTGCTTCCGCCTTTGCCTGCAATTGGCTCTGCGAAAATTGACATTTGGGGACCTTCGCCCGGTAGCGCTAAATGGGATGAAGCGGTATGGGATGGCGGGCGATGGTCCTTTTATGATTGGCGGGATGTTACACCTGAAAGCGTAGCGGTTCGCGCTACTTGGGGCGCGGATGATGCAGTCGGAGTATTGACAATTCCTGCTGCGGGATCATGGGTAATCAATACTTATGATCCAACCAGATTGCTTGATCCGTCAAACGGTACCAGTGAATTTTCAACATCAATTCGACCCGGTAAACCAATTCGCATTTCCTATATTCACTCTACGCTTGGTAGGCAAATTGTGCGCCAAGGGTTGATTGATGAAGTTGACTTTGACCTAACAACGTTGCGCGGAACGTTGCGCGGAACGGATATGGTGCAACTACTGGTTGCAGCAACGTTGGCAGCGGGTCAAACTGGCGTGCCAAATACGTTGCGCGCACGCGCAGTGCATCTAATCAATGTGGCTGGATTGGCTACGCTGGTACCAGTTGAAGCAACGCCAGCAGAAGAAACAGACCCACCTGTAGGACCCGTTAGCGCAAGTGAGGCGTCTACGTGGCAGCATATACTTACTGCCGCTCTGGATGCCTTGTATGCTGTCTGGATGGATCGTACCGGTACACTGCGTTTTAGGTCATTTGGAAACCCAAGGGATACAGGATTTCAGGTTGGCGGTGCAGACGGTATCCCCATTAGCACAATGAAAACGCAGGGTTCACTGCAAGGTGTGTATACCCGCGTTACTGCATTTGATGATGGTGCACCCACAGTTGCAGTTACAGCATTGGATGCAGCAAAGGCTGCATTGTATGGTGACATTCCGCTAAAGCGCGACTCGCCCGTGCCAGATGCAGCAGTATGGGTTGCATCTGTTCTTGCTGATCGTTCGGGGTCATCACTGCAATATATACCCGGTACGCTTTATCCTCAGACCGAGGATGCGCTAGAAAGCATCCTTGATTTGGGCATGATTGATATTGCACATTTGATTGTTGAAAGCGCAACGCCAACAATTGATGTTTCTGCAAGGGTACTTGGTGGTGCAATTATTGGTGATACCGGTACAGGCTGGACAGCAGAATTGTCTACGTATGTGCCTGCTACCGAATGGGAAGAAGCAGAGCAACCCGAACCGCCAATACCGCCAATTCCCCCTGACACAATTAGTGGAGTGGTACGCACATATGCTTGCACTAAGGATGCAAGGTTGGTGCATTCATCTTCACTAGATGCAGGCAATGGACAAGATGTAAACTTGCCATTTGGTTATATCTCGCCATATCGAAATAGAGTAGTTTTGGGTTTTGCTTCTATTCCTTGGGGTGATGTTGTCTCCGTTGATAAGGCGGAATTGATCTGCACTAGTGGTGCAAACACTTGTGGTGCATTTGGCAGTGCGCCTAAGATTACTATTTCGCGTTTGACTGGTAGTTTTAGTGAAGGAAGTTATGATGTAAATTGTGGGTTTTCATCAGGTAATGCTGTGAAATATCCCGGTCCCGCTATTACTTCATCTGGTGCAGTATCTTATGCAATGCCTACAAATTCAGGTGTTGATAAGGCATTGCCAATTACTGCAATTGTGCAAGCATGGAAAAGTGGTCAATCGCAGTATGGTCTAATGATAAAGTCAGCGGGTGAAGATGCTTCCAAATACACAGGTAGTATTTACTCGCGCCATCATGGTACTGTTGCTAATCGTCCATCACTGAGACTTACGCTAACGGTAAAGGCACCATGACACTTGACGTTATCAAGCGATTGCTTGCAGTAGCGGCACTTGTGCTTGCAGTTGCTTCTTTTGTTACCTTGGGTCCAACGTTGCTTGCATTGGCGATCATCTGTCTTGCATTGGCGATGGTTTTGTAAGTGACTGACATTAGAGACATGCCAAGAGAATTAGCAATTGCTATTGGGTTGCGTAAAATTGCGCCACTGCCAGATAATATTCCGTTCCGTACAGTTGAAGTTGCACCAATAGATACGGGTGGTGCATTTCGTCCAGATTGGCGCATGCAGGACCCTTCACGCGATCCTAGCGAACCATCAGGTAATGAGGGTTCAAATACAGGAAATGACCACGGATGGTCAAATTGCACAATGGTAAGTGCTGCGCTTGTTTATGCGTATCATGTGCAGGATAAGACGGGTCCCCAAGGTGGCAATATGCGCCACAATCAAGGGGACCTTTCGGGTGGCACTGACTTATATGATGCAGAAACCGCGTGGCGAAATTATGGAAATCAGGACCTTGCAATAAAGACTGGGCAGGGTTGGGGTGAAGTCAAAAAGTGCCACAATGACGGGCGAGCAATTATCATTCAGGGTACAGGAAATGTACCGGGTACAGAGTCATATGACGGTGCGCATGCGTGCGCAATTGGACCCGAAACTAACGCAGATGGTAAATGGTTGTTTGGTGATCCCTTAGCGACAGGCTGGCAATGGATTGCGCCAAGTGCCATTCAAGAATGGGCACAACGCTTTCATAGCAGTATTGCGTTTGCTGTCTCCAAGGCACCGCCTAAGCCTGTTGTGCCACCCGAACCAGTACCGCCGGAGATTGTAGAAGTGCCAATTGATATCAAGCCAATTGAAGCGGCAGCGGTAAATGCGTATCAAAGTGAATTGCTGCGCGAAATGTATTACTGGTTTCAGCATCCAGAGCAGGCACCGCCATTTCCCGTAGGGGATACGTTGGCAGCAGTGGGCCATTTGAATGAAGGTTGGGACGTTGGTAAATGGAGTCAGACCACATGGCATCTTGCAAGTGATGCTGCACGATGGGATGAGGCTACGTGGTCAACTGGTAGTGTGTGGGCATAATTTGACGTTTATGCACTGATGGGTGTATAATCATACAAGCCTGCGTAGTGTCGCTCTGGCACAGTCTCCGCTACGCAGGTAATTCACTTACATTTAGAGACATGCCAGTGTAGGGACAATGTGCCGCTAAATACGCAACGCTTAGAGACTGTGCGAGAAATCAATTATTATCGTTCTTTGGGTCATGCTATTTCTGATGATGGAATGCATGACCTTTTAGATTGTGATTTTTGTCAATTCCCAATTTCAACCAAACCATCGTCGGGATATTTGGGTGTAGGTATGGGAAATTCCGAGCAGCAAAAGCAATGGCTATTGAGTCTGTATTTAGATCGTGGTAAATGTCGCGCTTGCTATGTATTCAGGCGTGAAGCAGTATGTAGGCATGGTCCTAAGTGAAGGCGCGCGTAATTGAGTCATACAGGAATGAAGAAGATGCACCGCGTTCAATGGGTGGCGGACCCGTTGGCGCATTACGAGCCTACCAAGCGTTTCATCCTGACGCAGCAATTTACATTGTTACGTATCGCGGGCGCACTGTATGGATGACAAGCAAGCAGCAGCACATTTGGCATGAAGTGCAGAAGTATTGGCGCAGAGGAAAGCGCGATACGCTGGCACGTATCGCAACCATTGTGGGATGCTCGCGCGCGACAGTCTCACGGTTCCTGCGTAGACTCGATTTATGGCGGTTTATCGACCTTGCACCTATACGCGGGCGCAATGGCGGTACCTACATCTTCACTCGCAAGAACCCATACATGGAACCGTTCAAGCGATGGACAATGAGCATGCGTGCACGCGTGCGCGTAGCGATTGCCCGCCAAGTCAAGCGATGGGCATACGAAGAATTGCGAGAAGTGCTAATCCTGCAACGCGAGCGATTGCACCTAAACCCTCGCCCCGTCAAGGTTGGTAGTACGGGTGCAACTTTTAGTGCGCTTACTGGTAGTCAGTTGACGCTAAGCGGAGACAAAATGTAAGTACCTGACATTTCTCCGGCACACCGCCAATTGCGCCTTCTCCACCATGCCTAGAATACGCTCAGCAGCAGCAACAGAGCAATGGGCAATGTGCGCAATGCGAACCGCGAAAGACTGCCGGAAAATAGCAGTTGACAGCGCAGTGTAAATGTCTTACATTTAGGGAGTCAGGGAAACAACCCAAGGACACAGACGAAAGAGAGACAGTGCCACATGATCGCAACGGATTGGAACAATGTTCATAGTGTCACATGTACGCTAGTGCGGGATCATTCAGACGATTGTGGAACCAAGGTTGAAATGAACAAGTATGTTGCAATCAGCCTGAGCGTTTCCCACGATCATATCGCCCGCATCCACAAGGCAGGATGTGGCGATATTGCCAAGGACCTTCGCAGTGGGATGGCTGAAAACATCACTGCTGAGAATGGTGCAGATGCTGCACGCAAGTACATTGCAGGCGAATTGGCTGAAATGGGCTATAGCGTTCTTGATGTCAAGGTTATCAACTGCGCCAAGTAAGAAAGGATAAGGTATCGCAACATACTTGACAGGCAACATACGGAAGTTGTAAGGTACTTACATCAGAGAAACAGAGACAGTGCCAGCCAGAGCAACTAAGCATCTGGCGCACTGTCTCCAATCTGAAAAGGATAGAGACTGTGACAGAGAACACAGAAACCGCCATTACGGGCGAGGTTATCAATACCGACGAAGGCTCGCTTGCTGTCAAGATGGCGCTTTTGAAGGAAAACGAGACTGTTGTAAAGCGCAACTGGAAGGCTGCGACTGAGAAGGCAGGAAACGTTTACAAGGCACTGACCATCATTCACACGCATGGTCTGTGGAAGTTGCACAAGGACAAGAAGGGCAAGCGTCTTTACACCGCGTTTGACGCCTACCTGTTTGGCGAATTTGGTTGGGAATTGTCCCGCGTTCGCGCGCTTCAAATTATCAAGGCTACCCGTGCTGAGATGATTGAAGCGGGCGAATTGCCTGAGTCTGCTGCGGCACCGCGTAAGCGCACTGCGCCTGAGGTTACCGCAGAGCGTGCCGCTAAGGTTACTGCTGAGCAGTTGGAGAAGGTGCTAGACGCCTTTGAGACTCGCGTGCAGAACATTGATGAAGGCGACCCTGATAGGGCAGATGTTGTGCGCATCTTCAATGATGTTCAGGACATTCTGGACAGTGCCATCCTTGACCTTCGGGACCTTGTGTCGCGCATCGAAACTGAGAGCAACACAGAGGCTACAGACGAGGATACAGACGAG
>Ga0137433_1001120_pt1 | contig 11924 bp, 5 predicted proteins | sample EasRivERMZT840_2_FD_102335 | JGI IMG/M metagenome (GOLD analysis project Ga0137433, IMG submission 102335) | Soil microbial communities from meander-bound floodplain in the East River, Colorado, USA - East River MetaG ERMZT840_2 | ecosystem: Environmental > Terrestrial > Soil > Floodplain ...
CAACTACGACACCGCGGCCGCCCGGTTCAACGAGATCCTGCGGGAGCTGACGACCCTGATCGAGGGGGACCTCGTGCGCCTCGAGCGCAACGCCGAGACCGCGGGCGCCCCCTGGACCCCGGGCCGCCTGCCCCAGTGGAGGCCGGAGTAGACTATCTCAACCGTGCCGTCCAATTCTGCACGACTCGCCCCCTCCTGAGTGAGGACAGGCTGCGTCGTGAGGACGCCACTCCGGCCTGGTCTGCTGCTGGGGATAGAATGAGAGGATGACTGCCCGGGCTGTTCTCACGGTCGTGGTCCTGGGTGCGCTCTCCTGCACGGTCCCGGAGTCGCCCGTCCGGCGGATGGTGAGCGGGATCGAGACTCCTGCGGCCCCCGGCTCGATGGCTCCTCACCTTGCGGCCTCCGACTCGGGAGTTGTCATGACGTGGATCGAGCCGGCGGACGGGGACCATCTTGTGCGCCTCTCACGCCTGGAAGATGGTCTCGCCTGGAGCGCTCCGACGACCATCGCGCGGGGAACGGATTTCTTCGTCAACTGGGCCGACTTCCCTTCGGTCGCCATGGCGACTTCCGGCTTCCTGATCGCCCACTGGCTCGAAAAATCGGGCACCGGCACCTACGCGTACGATATCCACCTGGCGCGGTCGGAGGGTGACGGCGCCACCTGGCGTCCCCTCGGAACGGCTCACGATGATGGAACGCAGACCGAGCATGGCTTCGTCGCGCTCGTCGCGGAGGGGGACGGAGTTCGGGCGTTCTGGCTCGACGGCCGCGACATGGGATCGGAAGTGCCGGAGGCCGGCGGTCACGCGGCCCATGGCTCCATGACCCTTCGGACGGCTCTGGTCGGGGATGCCATCGGGGTCAGCGAGGTCCTGGACGAGAGGACCTGCGAGTGCTGCCAGACGGATGCGGCCATGACGGCCGCCGGAGCGATTGTGGTCTTTCGCGATCGGACCGAAGCGGAGATCCGCGACATCTCGATCGTCCGGCGGATCGGTGACGGCTGGACGCGGCCGGAACCGGTTCACTCCGATGGCTGGGTCGTCCCCGGCTGTCCGGTGAATGGTCCCGCCGTCGCGGCGGGCGGCCCGGAAGGCCGGCAGGTGGCGGTTGCCTGGTTCACGGCATCCGAAAACCGACCCCGGGTCCAGGTCGCCTTCTCGGTCGATGCGGGTGCCAGCTTCGAGGCGCCGGTTGTGATCGACGCGATGAACCCGGTCGGCCGCGTCGACATCGCGCTGGACGACGCTGGAGATGCGATCGTCTCCTGGCTCGGTAGCGTCGATCAGAACAACGCCGCCGTCCGATTGATCCGGGTGCCGGGGCCGGCCACAGCGGGGCGCGCAGCTCCCACCGTATCGTCCGCCTCGACGCCGCTGACCATCGCGCTCACCGGAGGCTCCAGGGCAAGCGGCTTTCCCCGGATTGTCCGGAGTGGAGGAGATGTCGTCGTTGCCTGGACCGGAACGTCGGAATCCTCCGCCGTCAGGACGGCCGTCATTCCCGTCCCGGGGATCCCTCGCTTCTCACCCGGCGAGAGCCCGGGCGAGGGGAGTCCCCAGGACACCCCGGTCGCCGATTACGCGGCCAGGGATCTCGACGGCGGGAGCATCGCACTTTCGGACTTGCGCGGCAGGCCCGCGCTCCTGAATCTCTGGGCGTCCTGGTGTCTTCCATGCCGCGAAGAGATCCCCGTCCTGATGGAGATCCACGAGCGTTACGCCGGTCGCGGGCTGCGGGTCCTCGGCGTGAGCCTTGACGACGCCGCATCCGCTCAATCGGTCCGCGCTTTCGTGAGGGAGAATCGGATCCCGTACACGAATCTGCACGATCCCGAGGGTCTTGCGTACCAGGTATTCGGGCTCTCGATGCTGCCGGCCACTTTCCTGATCGATGATCGAGGGCACATTGTCTGGAGGCGCCATGGCGCCATTCATCGGGATGATCCGGATCTGGAGCGCGCGCTGGAGACCCTGTTCGCGGGGTCTTCCAGCTGACATTTCGTAATCAACCGCCCCGCTGGCGGTGTCCAACGGCCGGGGGGGGGTGTGCTCGCTCCGGTTGCCCGGACCGGACCGCCTTGACACCTCGCACATGCCTTGGAATCCTTGACGCTTCGCCTATCCTTCCAGACCGGGAGCCGCCGGGGGACTGAGCCCGCCCCCGCCACAGGGGAACCGATGGACGCGCGCCGGATCATCATCAAGGGAGCCTCGGAGCACAACCTCAAGGGGATCGATCTCGAGATCCCCAAAGACCGCCTCGTCGTCATCACGGGGGTCTCCGGGTCGGGAAAATCGTCGCTCGCCTTCGACACCATCTACGCCGAAGGGCAGCGCCGGTACGTCGAGTCGCTGTCGGCCTACGCCCGGCAGTTCCTCGACCAGCTCGAGAAGCCCGACGTGGAGCACATCGAGGGGCTCTCCCCGGCCATCTCGATCGAGCAGCGCACCGCGGGGCACAACCCGCGCTCCACGGTGGCCACGGTCACCGAGATCCACGACTACCTGAGGGTGCTCTTCGCGCGCGCCGGACTCCCCCATTGCCACAAGTGCGGCAAGCCGATCGCGTCGCAGACGGTGCAGCAGATGGCCGATCGCCTCATGGCCCTTCCCGAAGGGGCGCGCTTCTCCATCCTGGCGCCCATCGTGCGCGGGCGGAAGGGGGAGCACAAGGCGCTGCTCGCCGACATGCTCAAGCGCGGCTTCATCCGCGCCCGCGTGAACGGACGCGTCGTCGAGCTGGGGGAGCTGGGAGAGACGAACGCCCTCGACCCGAAGAAGAAGCACACCATCGAAGTGGTCGTGGACCGGCTGGTGTCACGCCCCGACATCAGGCAGCGGCTGACCGACTCGCTCGAGACGGCGCTGGGGTTGTCGGAGGGGCTCGCCGCGGTGCTGATGGCCGAGCCCGCCAACGCCGAGCCCATCCTCTTCTCAGAAAAGCTCTCCTGCCTCGCATGCGGCACGAGCCTGCCCGAGATGTCGCCGCGCGCCTTCTCCTTCAACTCCCCCTTCGGTGCCTGTCAGGGGTGCGGCGGGCTGGGGACGCGGCTCGAGATCGACCCGGCGCGCATCATTGCGGATCCGAAGCTTCCGGTGAAGGAGGCGCTCCTGGGCATCGTGGGCTTTGGAGAGACGCACCTCTCGATGTACCTCGCCCCGCTCATGAAGGCGTTCAAGTTCACCGCCGACACGCCCTGGAACAAGCTGAGCAAATCGGTGCGCGACATGCTCATGTTCGGCGCGGGGGACAAGGAGTTCCAGTTCGTCTGGGTCGGCAAGAGGAGCCGCTTCACCTTCCGGCGGACATTCGAAGGGGTGATCCCGGGACTGGCGCGCCGGCACCGGACCTCGAAGTCGGAGGCGCTGCGCGCCCAGGTCGAGCGTTTCATGGCTCTGCACCCGTGCGGCGACTGCGGCGGGGCGAGGCTGCGTAAGGAGAGCATGGCCGTGACGATCGCGGGGCGGTCGATCGCCGCGTACGCGGCAATGCCGGTGGCGGTGGCGCTGGAAACCTTCCGCGACCTGAACCTGGACCGCACCGCGGCGGCGATCGCCCGGCCCATCCTCAAGGAGATCGGCGACCGGCTGGGCTTTCTCAACGACGTCGGCCTCGGCTACCTCACGCTGGATCGCGCGGCGGGGACGCTGTCGGGGGGCGAGGCGCAGCGCATCAGGCTGGCCACCCAGATCGGCTCGCGCCTCACGGGAGTCCTCTACGTTCTGGACGAGCCCTCCATCGGGCTGCACCAGCGCGACAACCGCAGGCTCCTCGACCTGCTGGCGCAGATGCGCGACCTGGGCAACACCGTGATCGTGGTGGAACATGACGAAGAGACGATCCGCGAGGCCGATCACCTGATCGACCTGGGGCCCGGCGCGGGCGAGCACGGCGGGCATCTGGTGGCGCAGGGATCGGTGCAGGACATCATGGCGGCGGATGGGTCCCTGACCGGCGCGTACCTGTCGGGAAGGCGCAGGATCGAGGTCCCTTCCGGGCGACGCTCCCGCCGCGGCAACAAGGCGCTGTCCGTGCGCGGCGCGACGCAGCACAACCTCAAGGGGATCGACGTGAGCTTCCCGCTGGGGCTGCTCATCGCGGTGACCGGCGTCTCCGGCTCGGGCAAGAGCACGCTGGTCAACGGCATCCTCCACCGCGCCCTGGCGCGCGCGCTGCACGACGCGGCGGAAGAGCCCGGCGCCCACCGCGCCATCGACGGGCTGAAGCTCATCGACAAGGTCATCGCGATCGATCAGTCCCCCATCGGGCGCACGCCGCGCTCCAACCCGGCGACCTACACCGACGTCTTCGGCCCGATCCGCGATCTCTTCTCCCAGGTCCCCGAGTCGCGGGCGCGCGGCTACAGCTCCGGCCGCTACTCCTTCAATGTGAAGGGAGGGCGCTGCGAGGCGTGCCAGGGGGACGGGATCAAGCAGATCGAGATGCACTTTCTCCCCGACGTGCACGTCACCTGCGAGGAGTGCAAGGGGCTGCGCTACAACCGTGAGACGCTCGAGATCAGGTACAAGGGGAAGAACATCTCCGAGGTGCTGGATCTCTCCGTGGACGCGGCGCTCGCGATGTTCTCCGCCGTGCCGGTGCTGCGGCGGCGTCTGGAGACCCTCGCCAGCGTGGGGCTCGGCTATATCCGCCTCGGCCAGTCCGCGACGACGCTGTCGGGGGGCGAGGCGCAACGGATCAAGCTGGCGCGCGAGCTGTCGCGCCCCGGGACCGGCAGCACCCTCTACCTGCTGGACGAGCCGACCACGGGGCTGCACTTCGAGGACATCGTGAAACTGCTCGGCGTGCTGAACCGTCTCGTGGATGCCGGCAACACGGTCATCGTGATCGAGCACAACCTGGACGTCATCAAGACCGCCGACCATGTCATCGACCTGGGCCCCGAGGGAGGCGAAGCGGGAGGGCGCATCGTGGCCGAAGGCTCCCCCGAGCAGGTGTCCAAGGTCAAGGAATCCTGGACCGGACGCTATCTCAAGAAAATTCTCGCCACCGGCGCGCCCCGCGCCCTCGAACCGGTATCGTCATGAGAGCGGTGATGCGAGCGACCTTGCTTGCGGTCGCGAGCCTCGTGATCGCGCTCATCGCCATCACGGGGATCGCGGCGCAGGAGGCCGACCCGAACCAGGGCGAGCCCACCCGCATCGAAGGAGAAGAGCGGATCCAGGTCCTCGAGGAACCATGGAAGGTCGGCGACCTCAAGACCTACTCGCTGATCTTCGACTACGCCCCCTTCGGACGCCAGACGATCCGCCTGGACCGCATCGTGGAGGAGAGCGGCGAGCGGATCCTGGAGTTCAGCCAGATGCTGCATCTGGATCTCCGCGCGCTGGGGCAGGAGGGCTCTCTCTACAACTTCGGCGACATCCGCTACGCCCGCGGCAAGATGTTCCGCCGCTACCACTTCGACGAAGTGCTCCGATCCTGGTCCGGCTACAGCACCTACGAGCCGAAGGACAGGATGCGCGAACGGGTGGTCACGATCGAGCGCTCCGGCGACCGCGCCGCGATCGCGGTCGGCGAGGGAGACGACCCGGCCGCCATGCGCCCCCTCAGCGACGTCGGCGACATCGGCAACAGCGTCCTGGTGGACCTCGAGATCATGGGACACTGGGAGCGCCTCTTCCTCTTCGACACGTGGGCGCGCGGCGAGAAGAAGCGGATCCCGATGATGGTCCCCTCCGACGCGGTGCTCTACGACTACCACCTGCCGGTGAAGGAATTCCGCCCGATCGCGCCACGCGTGAAGGACGTGATCCTGGAGGTCGGGCAGGTCGAGAACGTGTCGGTCTTCTCGATCGAGATCGAGGCCTTCCGCTGCACGATCCCGGAGCTGGGCTACACCATCTGGGTGACGCCCAGAGGCGGAGTCATCAAGTTCGACAACGGCAAGGGACTGACGGGAGTCCTTGAACGATGAGGGCCGCCACGAGAACGCTCCTGATCGTCGTTGCTCTTGTCCTGATGGCGGCGGCAAACGCGCCCGCGCAGTCCTACCGCGAATACCGCGCCGAGCGGGGCAATGCCGGCACGATCCGCGGCCCTCTTGCCGACTTCTGGTTCAAGGTGCGCAGCGAGTGGGGAGGCTATCTCGAGGAAAATCCCCTCCCCCCCGAGGGCGGACAGCTCAACCAGGACACGCTGCAGACCGCTCCACCGCTGCGCGTGTGGGTCTCGATGGTCTACGGAGACCGCCTCGGACGCAAGAGCGAGGGCCCGCTGTCGGTGCTCTACACGGAGTTCCTCGACGAGTGGAAGCGGGCCGAGTCGCGCAACTGGCCCTACGCGCAGATCTACGGCCGGCCTTGGGGGAAGATGAGCAACGTCGGGCGCCGGCAGAACATCATCATGATCGGCACACCGTGGGAGCTTCCGCCGGTGGGTCCGCTCGCGGCGAGCCTGGGGATGATCGTGGAGAAAGGGCTGATCCAGATCGGCGAGAGGCGCTACCGCGGCGACAACCTGATCCTCGTCTTCATCGCCCCCAACCCCGAGAACGCCGATAAGTACGCCCTCGTCGTCACCGGCACGGGAGACGAGGCGCTCCTCCAGGCGGGCAACCTTCCCTATGGCGAGACCGACTACGTTCTGTTTCGCGGCGAGCGGCTCCTGGAGTCGGGAGACTTCCGCAAGACCCCCGCCACGCTGACCCCCGCCGGGGAGACCCCCGCCTCGTGGGGCGCACCCGCAGGATGGTCGGCGCACGGCTCGCACGGCGGCTTCTCGATCCGGCAATCGCCACACTATTCCTTCTGGTACGAGACAGGACGGCTGGGGCGCGATGAGGTCGAAGCGATCGTCAAGGAGAAGGAAGATGCCTGGGATGACCTCGTCTCGCTGGTCGCGGGGGACGCGAATCCGTTGCCGCTGACCTGGTACCTCTACCCCAGCGTGGACCGCAAGATCGACGAGACGGCGCGCGAGGAGGTCGCGCACGTCGATCTGCCGGCCGGCGAAGTGCACACTGTCTACTCTCCAACGCAGAACGTCCTCGAGCCCTACCTCGACCTGCAGGTTCTGCTGCACCGCACCTACGGCCCGACCCGGGTGCCGCGGCTCGAGCGCGCGCTGGCCATCGCGCTGGCGCCGCGCTTCCAGGGACAGGAGGTCGCGGCGCTGGCCGCCCGCGCCCTGGAACGAGCGCGTGCCGAGGAGGTGTCACTCCTCCGTTCGATCAGCGAGCAGAACCTGCTGGCTCCCTCCGACGGTGTGCCGACGACGCTCGACGTGCTGCTGTCGGGCTTCATGCTCCACCTGATGCAGACATACGGACGCGACAAGACGATCGCCTTCGTCGCCTCGGCCTCCCCGCGCGACGTCTCCGGGTCGTTCAAGGTGACGTTCGGCGTGGACCTGGCGCGCGCGGTGGGTGACTTCACTGCCGCGCTCGATGCCCGCGCCGACGCTGCACCCGCGCGCCGCCGCTCGCGCAGCAATGGCGCCGCGACGCAAGCGGTCGGCGGGTGGCGCGTCCCCGAGGAGGCGCAGTCGTTGATCCGCCTGCGCCGCGACGATGACGCCGCAGCGGCCCTGGAACGGACCCTCGAGCGCGACCCCGATCATGCCGGCGCGCTCACCGCGCTGGCGCGGCTGCGCTTCCGCAACGGGGAGTTCGACGACGCCGAACGCTGCGCGCGCCGCGCGCTGGATCTCTGCGCCCGCGCGGGAGCTGCACCGGATTGCCCCGAGCTCGAGGCCTGGAGCCGGCTGACGCTCGGGCGCCTCGAGGCTCTGCGGGGACGTCACGTCGCCGCGCAGGTGGAGCTCGAGCATCCCACGGTGACCGCGGGCCCCGCCCCCGTCCCCACGCTGGCCGCATACTGGCTCGAGACGATGGGGCTGTCGCGCAACCAGCTCACCGTCGTGAGCCACCTCAAGCTGGAGGCGCGCGTCGCGCTGCGCCGTCTCGCGTGGATCGACGCCGAGCGCGACCTGCGCAAGGCGCTCGAGATCGACCCCACCGACGGGGAGGCGCACAGACTGCTGAGCGAGGTCTACCACAAGCAGCACGAGTACTGGGCCTGGATGACGCGCTACATGAACGCCGCGCATCCGGATTACAACATCATCGGCCGCATCTACCTCCCCTCGCAGAACGCGCCGTTCGTCTCGCGGGTCGAGACGTTCCATTCTCTCGACTCGTACAACGACCTCGTCCTCAAGGGGAACCTCGAGCTGCTGAAGGCGCAGACGCTCTACGCCGCCGAGATCCAGAACCTGCACGCCGAAGGCGACCGGTTTCTGCTGGAGCAGCGCGACGTCCCCGAGGCGCTGAAGATCTACCGGCGCGCCCTGGAGCTGAACCCGGGTTTCTTCCTGTCGCACTTCCTGGTGGGGCGCTGCTACTTCCTGCTGGACCGGTTCGAGGATGCACGCGCCTCCTTCGAGGAGGTCCTCTTCCTCAGACCGGCCGATGCGCTCCTGCTGGCCTGGACGCACACCTACCTCGGCTACATCGCCCTGGAGTGGGACGATCTCAAGAGTGCCCGGCGTTCGTTCCGGCAGGCGCTCCAGCTCAACGGGAAGGGCAAGGTCGGGACGCTCGCGCGCGACGGGCTGGATCGGATCGAGACGATCATCCTGCTCCAGCCCGACGGACCTGCCGGCGCGTCATCCGGACCCCATAGCAGACCGTGAGGCGCATCAGCCGCGCCGCCGGCTTGCGTTGCGCGAGGCTCGGCCCCCTCGTCGTCGCGATGCTGGCGCTCGCGCTCTTCTTCGCGGCCGAGGCGGCCGGCGCGCGCGCCTCCCGGAAGGAGGCTCCCCCCGAGCTGAAAGGCCCACTCGTCGATTTCTGGGCCAAGGTCAAGCGGGACTGGAGCCGCCGCATCCCCGGACTGAACTTCGGATCGGATCAGACCGCGATCTGGGTGGCGATGATCTGGGAAGGGCCCGACGATCTCGACGTCGCCGCCCTTGTCGACCGCCTCCAGGATCGGGAGGCGAAGCGCTGGGTGCGGGCGCAGGTCACCGACCATCGCTGGTCGGCGGTGAAGGATCGCGATCACCACCGCATGCTGGCGCTGCGGCAGAACATCATCCTGCTGGGGACCCCGGAGCAGAACCCTCTGGTAGCGCGCGCCCTGAGCCAGACGCCGCTGCGCGTGGAGGAAGGCCGCGTCGTCATCGAGGAGCGCGCGCGGGAGGGAGACGGGCTGCTGGTCATTGCGATTGCGCCCAACCCGATCCACCCGGAGTTCTACGCGCTGGTCATCACGGGCACCTCTCCCGCGGCGCTCCAGGACGCCGCCGAGGTCCCCTGGGGGCCCAGCGACTACGTCGTGTACCGCCAGCGTCGCCTCCTGGAGCACGGGCATTTCGTCTGGAAGGACGGGCATCCCGATCGCAAGCACCTGAAGCGCGCGGAACCTTTCAGCGAGCATTTCGCCTGGCGCACGTACGTGACGGGCCGTCTGCGCGTCCACTACGACCCGGTGACCTCGCCTGCCGACAGGATGGCGCGGCTGGGGCGCAGGCTGGATCAGGAGATGGATCGCATGGCCCGCTTCTACGGCATCCACCCCGCGGGCATCCAGCCGATCGACTGCTACCTCTATGCCTCGATCGACGAGAAAGTGAACCAGACCTCCGAGGACTCCCCCGCGCACATCGATCGGGCCGACTGGACGCTGCACGCTCTCCATGGCGCCGACCCGGAGCAGGATGCCTCGCTCATGTCCGCGCTGCTGGCTGCGCTGATGCTCGAGGACTCCTCGGCGTGGGGGCCGAGGGGCGCGCGCGAGCTGCCCGGTTTCGCGCTGGGGCTGAGCCTTGCCTCCTCGGAGAGCTTCGAAACGATTCCGCTTCCCCTCTGGGCCGCGCGCTCGACGCGCGATCGCGGCTGGATGCCGATGGACGTCCTGTTCGCGCGACGCCCGGAGCAGCTCGATGGCGCCGATCTCTTCCCGCTGGATGCGGCCGCCTTTGCACGCGAACTGATCCTGGGGCGCGGCGCGGCCGAGGTCGCGCGCTTCTACCGCGAGGCAACCCGCTCCAACTACCGCAGACGCTTCAAGGACATCTTCGGCGCATCGATCGCCGATACGGAGAGATCATGGGCCGGGCGGCTCCCCCGCACGGAGATGACGGCGCGCGACGAGGCGAAGAAGGAGTCGGATGAAGAGAACGCGGCACGGCCGGAGGCTTCTCCGATCATCGACGAGGCTCGGGCGGCGTTGCGGCGACGCGACGACCGCGCCGTGGAGCGATTGCTCGCCAACGCCACGCCCGGCGTGGCGCAGCACACGCTCATGGCGCGCGTGCGCTTCAGGGCCGGGCGCTTCGACGACGCCGTCAGAGAAGCCGAGGCGGCTCTCGAGATGCCGGGGGGCTCGGATGAAGACCGCGCCTGGGCGCGCGTCACCGCCGGCAGGGCGCACGCGGCGAGCGGCCGGCTGATGGCGGCGAAGCTCGAGCTGACGTCCCCCGCCATCGCCGCCGGCCCCTCGGTGGTCCGCGTGCTCGCCGACTACTGGCTCGAGCATCTCGGCCAGCCCCTCAACCGGCTCGCGGCGCACAAGATCCTCAGGCAGGAGGCTGCCGCGGACCTGATGAACTTCGACTGGGAGGCCGCGGAAGAGAAGCTGCTGATGGTGCTCGCGGAAGACCCGCGCAATCGCGACGCGCACAGCGCCCTGGGCGCCGTGTATCTCTCCAAGTTCCAGTACTGGTACGACTGGGCGGTGCTCGATCGCGAGCTTTTCCCCGGCATCTCCATGGCCGACCCTGAATCCTTCAGGTTCCTCGCCGACAAGGGGAGACGCGAGGCCAACATGGCCGCCCAGCTTCCCTTCGGAGACGAGGAGCGGCGGCTCTCGGAGATTGGATCCGCGGATGCGCGCACGGAGGATGCAGCGACGCACTTCCTCCAGGGGAAGGTGCATTTCCTGCGCGGCGAGATGGAAGCCGCCCGGACCGAGTTCGAGACGGCGCTGACGCTGGAGCGCGCCCGCAGCAGCCTCGCCGCCTACTGCCACCTCTATCTCGGCAGGATCGCCCTCGCGCTTGGCGATGCGGAAGAAGCGCGCGGCGAGTTCGAGTCAGCCCTCGCCATGAAGGTCGGCGGCGACGTCACCAAGCGCGCTACAGAGGCTCTCCGCCGGCTCCCCTCGGCGACGCAATAGCCGGACCTGCATCCACACGGACCGAGGCGAGCGGGAGATCGACGTCAATGGCGTAGCGCGGGGCCTCCTTCTTCCCCGAGCAGGCGGGGGCGGTCACCTGGCGCGCGCGGCCGGCGCGCACACCGTCGATGGTGAGGATGTTCGAACGCCTGTTCCGGGCGATCGTGTAGCACGTTCCCTCGGGGACGACGAGCCGGATTCTGCTGAAGGCCCCGGAGAGATCGACTCCCACCCTCTCTGCGGGCGCGCCGAGGTTCACGATGACGTCGGAGCCCACCGCGTGAAGTGCGACACCACGAATGTCGTACTGCCGCAGGTCGAGGTTCGCCGCGGCGGCGGCGAGATGAGCGTCGATCGCCAGCGGCTGCGGCGCATGGAGTCGCGCTTCCCATCGCTTCGCGCCGAGGCTCAGCGGTGAGAGAAACCTGAACCGTGTGGATCGACCCTGCCGTCCGAGGCGCAGTGCGGGACCGGCGCAGGCGTGCGGCGGCTCGTCCCCCACATAGCGGACGGAGGCCGAGAGCCCCTCCGTCTCATCTCCCCTCCCCGACACGAAGCTCACGCGCCCCGCGTCGAAGTCCAGGTCGAGCCGCGCCTGCGCGCCCTCCCCGGCGGGGCAGGAGATCGCCATCGTCTTCTCGGTTCCGCTCCAGGGAGCTGATGTCCCCGGCTGCCCCAGACCTCCCCACACGACGTAGGCGGTCGCCGCGACCACCATGAGCGGGCCGAGCAGCACCAGCGGGTGCAGCGGCGTTCTGACGAAGGTCCACCGGA
>Ga0137433_1001126_pt1 | contig 11892 bp, 11 predicted proteins | sample EasRivERMZT840_2_FD_102335 | JGI IMG/M metagenome (GOLD analysis project Ga0137433, IMG submission 102335) | Soil microbial communities from meander-bound floodplain in the East River, Colorado, USA - East River MetaG ERMZT840_2 | ecosystem: Environmental > Terrestrial > Soil > Floodplain ...
ACGGGGAGGAGGCGACGCTTTCCGCGCCCGCCGGCAATTCAGCCTATCGCTTCCTTGCCCACAATCGCGCCGTGCGCCAGAAGATCGAGAACTGGCAGACCCGCGTCCGCCGTTACGACCTGGCTGATTTGGATCAGGCGCTGTTCGATTTCTACGCGAAGCATCTGGAGAATGTTTCCTCCACGCACGACTTGAACCGCGTGCTCCGCGAGCAGGCTGATCCAAATTTTCTCTGCATCCACGAAGCCGATCTTGCCGGTGGCCCGGTCTCCAACTACGACACCGCATCATTCCCCGACGCGCTGCCGGTGGGCGGTCAACCCGTCGCTCTGGCCTATGCCTACGCTCCCGGCGAAGACCACGATGGCGTCACCATCCGGCTTCCCTTCAGCCTTGCGCACTCCGCTTCTGCCTCGCTGCTCGAATGGGCCGTGCCCGGTTTGCGCGAAGAGAAAATCAGCACACTCCTGCGCGCGTTGCCCAGGACAATTCGCCGCAATCTCATGCCCTTCCCGCCCAAGGTGGCGGAGATCGTGCGCGACTTTAAGCCCTCCGGCGCTTCGTTCCTCGCAGACCTCGGGCGCTTCCTCCACGAGCGTTACGGCGTCGAGGTGTCTGCATCCGCGTGGCGTGCCGATGCCATCCCCGCCCATCTGCGCCCGCGCATCGAAATCGTCAGTCACGACCACAAGACGGTTGGCAGCGGTCGCGACCTTGACCTGCTCCGGCGCAGTCTCGCCCAGGTGAAGGCCGAACCCGCGAAGGAACCCGCCGCCTGGCAACGCGTCGCCCAGCAGTGGGAACGCTTCAATCTGCGCAGCTGGACCTGTGGTGATTTGCCTGAACGCGTCACCGTGACCGAAGGCCCCGGCCTGCCGCTCTACGGCTGGCCCGGCCTGCATCTTGAAGATGGCCATGTGAACGTCCGCCTCTTCCACAGTCAGGACACAGCGCGGGCTGCCAGCATCCATGGTGTGCAACGGCTCGTGGAAATCGCAATCGAGAAAGACCTTGCCTGGATCGAAAAGGATCTCCGCGCCTTGAGCCGCTTTGAATCCCTCTACGCTCCACTTGGCGACGGCGACGCCCTCCGCGAAAGCGCCCTTGAACATCTCAAGCGCCACCTCCTGCCCGCCGAGCCGCTGCCCGCGCTGAGCGAAGCCTGCTTCACCGGCGCCCTGGAAACCGCGCGCAGCCGACTGCCCGGCCTTGTTCCGCCATTCATAGAACGCGTTGGTCTCATCCTCCAAATGCGCCAACAAGTGCAGCAACGCCTCGGTCCGGCCATCGTTCCAGCGCCGGTCACGCGGCCCAGGACCTTCAGTCAATTGAGTCAACTCGGAGCACCTGCCGCCGCGCCCCGCGGGAATCCGCTCGCCGCCGAACTGACCGAGCTATTGCCGCCGCGCTTTCTCGAACTGATCCCGTTCGACCGCCTGTCCCATTTTGGTCGGTACCTCAAGGCGCTGCTTATTCGCATCGAGCGCGCCGCGCAGAATCCCCTCAAGGATCAGGAGCGCGCCCGCCAGCTCGCGCCGTATCAAAATGCGTGGAAGCAACTTCAGGCCGCCCCGCCGAGTTCCACCGAGGCACGCCAGGCGATGGAAGAATTTCGCTGGATGATCGAAGAGTTCAAAGTCTCGCTCTTCGCACAGGAACTCGGGACCGCTTCACCCGTTTCGTCCAAACGCCTGGACGAAAAGTTGACCACCATCCGTCGAGCAGCCTGAGGGTCCGTTGTCATTCATTCATGCCGCGAGACGCTTTGGAATTGCCTGACAGTAAGCACGCCGCGAGCGCGTTTGTGGTGGGCGCCGTGTTGGATGGCGGATTTGCGGCGTTGTTCGTGGCGTGGATTAAGGAAACGCCGAGATGCGTAAATACTGGCGCTCGCATCATCTCACTGGCGTGATAGCCATTCGAAAGTAACCTTGGCCGGATACTACGTTTCTCGGGACCAGCCACCAACTGCCGTCGCCTGCCATCTCTCCAGCTGACCTGACGCATCGACCCGCACCACATGCAACCGGGCGCCGCCGTTGGCGAAGAACTGTCGGGCCTGCACCTCAGCCGGCCAATCGGCGAAGTGGGAGCTGCCAAACATGGCGACAAATTCCTCCGGACCGACTGCCAACGGGACCTGTAGCGGACCCCGGGAAAACCTCCCGACCATTGCGGTCTCAACCGTTGGCAACGGGATGATGGCAGCCGGCGGCACTGCCTGGAGCACAGAGGAAAACCCGCAGAAAAGGACGCCCGCAGCACAACCCTCGAACAAGACCCGGCAACGCATCATCGGTCTTTAGCGTAGGTGGCCGCGTCAGGCCAGCCTGAAGTACCTTTTGCAGCGGATGGAAGAATACGAGGGTCTGGTCATTGTAGCTGCGAACCGAAAGAATAACATCGGCTGCAATCCTGGTCAGCATGTCCAATCTCTTCCAATGGCACAACAAGTGGCTGGTGCGGGCATTCACCTGCGAAGTTTTATGCTTCAACCAAAAGCGATGACGACGCGGCGCGCGCCTTTCTATTGAAGGTTGAAGAGATCGCAACCAACGAACTTCACGAGTGGAAAAAACTTCAAGGGCATTCCGATGACCGCTGAGGTCAATGGGCCCGTAAAACTGCCGCCTCACATGGAACGCCTCGTCTTGATGGCTTTGCGCCCTTGCAGAAAAGAAAATGGAAGGCGAGCCACAATTGAATCTGGTGCGCTGGATCTGTTTCGAGGTTGCCCTTTCGGTTTCCACCAGCATCCATTCAAAAGAACCCGACTTCCACCCTCCTTACTAGCTGGAGCGATGCCATCATCCGGATTGTCTTTCTTCCCTTGGTAATCTGCGGGTTGGATGATCCCCAACCCCCCCGCGTCACTCGCCATGGATTGCATTCCGCAAGCCTGCCTCTCGGATTATTGCGATGTGCATCATGGCGGGCTCACTTCTTCGGGTCCAACCCAGGTTCAGCGGTCACATGTGTCTGGCGCACACGTTCCCCATAAACCTTGCTCTTAATCATTCTTGCTCTCAATCTCTTTAAACGCAGAAGACGGAGATTACGAGCAAGAGCAGGAGCAGGAGCAGGAAGCGAAGCCGATGGCCGGTTCATGGCCGCCGATGCGCCTCCAAAGTTGGAGGTCGAAGTTCCCCACGAACCGCAAGACGCAATGATATCGCCACCATGCGCGAGAGATAATTGCTGGACTGGGTTATGCTAAAAATCCTCTGCGATGGAATGGATTCATCGCGAAAACGCATAACATTATGACCAAACAAATCGCCACCATTCTGGGAGGGATTCTCATCGTCGCGGGTCTGGTTGGCTTCGCCGCGCCAGGCTTAATGGGAATGCATTTGAGTCCCGTCCATAATTTGATTCACCTTGTCTCAGGCGCCCTGGCTCTGTGTTTCGGATTGGCCGGGAGCCTCTCTGCGGCAAAGACGTTCTGCACACTCTTCGGCCTCGTCTATGGATTGCTGGGCGTCCTGGGTTTCATTCTGGCCGGTCCGGGCGGGATGTGGACCATATCAGTGCCGGAGTTCACGCTTGGCACAATGGATCACATCATTCATGTAATCCTCGGCGGATTATTCCTGTTCGCTGGCTTCTATCAAAAAACGGCGACCACCCGGACTTCTGTGCCGCATTGATGCAACCTGTGACCGAGCGGATTCGCAATTTCTGAAAAGCGGTGGGGCGGCACGGGGCGTCCGAAGACAAGCCGACATCGGCTTTCCGTGCCGTCGCAGAGTGCCGGCACTCACAGGCGTTCGCCAAACCACAACTCGTAACGGAATTGACTTATGAAAACATCCATTTGCACCGTCGTTGAGCCGACGCACGAGGAAATCGCAAGGCTGGCTTACTCTTTGTTCGAAGAAGGCGGCCGGAAGGGCGGTCACGACGTGGAACACTGGCTGCAAGCGCAGGCCCACTTGTGTACCGACAACCAACACACGAGTCCCTACGCGAAGCGATCGACGGAGCGCCATGAAAATCAACACGAATAGGCAGGTGCTAAAGTCATCTGCCCGCAGTGTGCAGATCGAGACAGCCTCTTTGGTGTTGGAAGGAGAATGGCACCAGCCCGTCGGGGCCGTGGGCTTGGTGCTATTTGCGCACGGCAGCGGGAGCAGCCGGCACAGTCCGCGCAATCAAGCGGTCGCACGGGCCTTGCAAGAGTCCGGCGCAGGCACATTGCTGTTCGACCTGCTTGCCCGCGAAGAGGAGGTAGTCGATGCACGGACTGGGTCATCTGCGCTTTGACATCGGTTTGCTCGCGCAAAGGCTGGGCGAAGTCACACAATGGGTAAATGGGCAGCCGGAAGGCGAACGTCTGGGACTTGGTTATTTCGGATCAAGCACAGGAGCCGCCGCGGCGTTGGTTGCTGCCGCAGAATTGGGCCCGATGATTGATGCCGTCGTCTCGCGGGGAGGCCGCGCCGATCTCGCAGGTGACGCCCTGGCGCAGGTCCAAGCGCCCACCTTGCTCATCGTCGGCGAGCGGGATGACGTCGTGCTGGGTCTCAACGAAATAGCCTTTCAGAAACTGACCTGCGAAAAGGAACTGGCTGTGGTGCCACGCGCCACCCACTTGTTCGAAGAGCCGGGCGCCCTGGAGGACGTTGCGTCCCTCGCCGCCGCATGGTTCCAGCAGCATTTGAAGGCGAAGTGACCGCTCGCAAAACCAAAAGACCAATGCTGCAAATCCTCGCACAAGAAGCGGCTGGCCAAGATTCTTTCATCCCCTGACATTGCCCGCGTGAGCAAACCAGCATGGGACGTGGTCGTATTGGGGGGCGCCAATACGGATTATCTGATTCGGGGCAACAAGATGCCCGCGCCTGGACAGACGGTAGAGGGCTTCAAGTTTCAAACCGCCGCGGGTGGGAAGGGCGCCAACCAAGCCGTGGCGGCGGCGCGCCTGGGTGCGCGAGTCGCCTTCGTGGGGCGACTGGGCGCTGATGCACGCGGGGACGAAATAATCGCTCAACTGAAAGCGGAAGGTGTGGATTGCCGTTACGCCGTCCGCGATCGGCGGCACGCGACAGGCGTTGCGTTGATCATGGTGTCAAAGGATGGCGAGAAGTCGATCCTGACCGCTCCCGGCGCCAACCGGCACCTGGCATTGGCAGACGTGCGCCAGGCAACTCGCGCGATTGCGAACACGCGCATGTTGCTCGTGCAGTTCGAAGCGCCAAGAGCAGTGGTGCTGGCGGCAGCGCGTCTAGCCCATAAGCATGGCGCTCGCATTGTGCTCGATCCGGCGCCGCCCAGTTATGCGCCGGGAGATGAATTGTTGCGGTTGGTTTATCTGATCAAACCGAATGCTCATGAGACTGAGGCTTTGACAGGAATCAACCCGCGCGATCGGGCCAGCGCCCGAAGGGCCGCGCACAAACTGCTGGAACGCGGCGTGAAGGTGGTGTGCGTCGAGAGCGGACACCAAGGGAATTTACTGGTCTGGTCGGGAGGTGAGTTGTGGCTCCCGCGGATTCGCGTCAGGGCGGTTGACGCCACGGGTGCGGGCGACGCCTATGCCGCTGCGTTCGCCGTGGCCATGGCGGAGGGACAACCACTGTCGGCAGCAGCGCAATTTGCGAACGCTGCCGCAGCTTTGAAGACCACACGCGTCGGTGCGCAGGCCGGTTTGCCCAAGCGCAAGGCCGTGCTGGCTTTGGCTCGGATGAGGCGGTTGCCTCGGCTGACGCGGCTGACTGAAAGTTGATGAGAGCCATGCCTTGCTGAAGACAATCTTGCGGTGAATGCGTTGGCGCTACAGGGAGACTTTTACAACTTTTGTACATCTGTTTGACAATCTCGCGCTCGAAGCGGCTAGCTTGGGAGGTCATGAAACGTGTCTCGAAGATGATTCGATGTGCAATCGCGGTACTGGTGTCAGGCTGTGCGCATCCAGGCGTCGGGGCCGGCCGGGATTCGATCGCGGACGAATTCATTGGAACTACTCCGGGCGATGCTCTGGCGCGGGAATTCGTGGGCGGGCTGAAGGCGGATGCGCCCTGTCACTCCATTACCTGGCAAATCAAGCTCGCAACAAATCGAACCAGCGGCCTGCCGACCACGTTCAGCCTCGCGGCCTCCTATCACGTCCCGACGAAGAGCAATCCCAACCGATCTGAAGACGGCCCGAAAGTGAAATTCAACGGCATCTGGGATACAAGCAAAGCCGAGGGGACGAACCCCAAGGCAGTGGTCTATCGTTTGAACACGGAGAAGCCCCGACGCTCGCTCTCCTTTGTGAAGGTAGGCGACAACCTGTTGCAGTTGCTCAATCCCGACGGAAGCATGGCGGTCGGAAATGGCGGGCAGAGTTACACGCTGAATCGCGCCAATCGAGCTGAGAAGCCCGGTGACAGTGTTGCGGCGATGAACGCGCCTTCGATGTCTTATAAAATCTCGGCGCTGGCGACGGGCGCCACGGTTTTTGCCGTGTTTGAAGGCCGCACTCCGTGTCATGGCATCGCCCGGGAACTGAACATTCCGCAGCACGCAGGGTGCATCAAATCGAAGTGGCGAGTGACGCTCTATCAGAATCCCGAGACATCGGCTCCCACGACTTACAAGGTGGAGGGCAGTCTGTTCCGGGATGGTGCGCGCGAAGGCACCTGGGGCATGACGCGAGGGGCGACCATCGATCCAAATGCCACGGTGTATCAGTTAAGCCCCACGCAAAACCAGTCGGCGCTATTGCTGTTGAAGGGCGACGAAAACGTGCTTTTCTTTCTGAACCACAAACGCGAGCCGCTGGTCGGGCACGCTGATTTCAGTTACTCGCTGAATCGGGTGGGAGTGAAATAATATTTATGTGTGCGGGCCATGTGGCCATGGCTGCGGAAAGGCCGCTCGGATCATCAGCGCAAAAACATGCGCATATGGTAGATGTTGCGTATCCCATCTACCGTCGAAGGAGAGCAATTGTCTCTTGTCTCACACCGCCTTCACTGCGTGGCGGTGCTCTCCAGAAACCGCCTGCCAGGATCAAGGCGAGCGCAGGCGATAGAATCGACCGGGATAATTCGTCCACTGGGGATCGCTGAAGTAGGACGAGCCATCAGTGAGCGTGTTGGTTCCCACCGGAGACCAGATGGGATGGGCCAGTTCCGTGCATGCTTCCACCACGACAACCCTGCCGCTGGCCCAGGTGATGTTGAATCCAAATTGATTTGTCCGCACACCGAAGCTGGCGTCGCCAGCTTGGATCTGCGACTTCCAGAGCACGGTCGGTTTACCAAACGTTTCCCAACCGGTGGTTCCCGGCAAGGAATAGAAGGTCGGATAACCAAACGCATATTGACCCAGGCTGGGAGCGTTATCTTCGAAATAGACGCTATTCAGACTGGTGCCAGAGAACGCCTCGTACTCGATGCTGGTGACGCCGCTACCGATCGTGACACTTGCCAGACTGGTGCAGTTAAGGAACGCCTGGCCCCCGATGCTGGTGACACTGCTGGGGATGGTGACGCTCGCCAGGCTGCTGCAGTCACGGAACGCTGCGCCTTCGATGCGGGTGACGCCGTTGGGGATCGTGACACTCGTCAAGCTGGTGCAGCCAGAGAACGCAGAGTCCCCGAGGCTGGTAACGCTGTTGGGAATTATGACGCTCGCCAGGCTGCTGCAGTCAATGAACGCCCCCCGCCCGATGATGGTAACGCTGTTGGGAATAGTGACACTCGTCAGGCTGGTGCAGCCAGTAAACGCCAGGCCCACAATGCTGGTGACACTGCTCGGGATCGTGTAGTTTCCGGTTTTGCCTCCAGGACACTGGATCAGCGCGGTCAGGCTCTTGTTGAACAACACCCCGTCGACGCTGCCATACGTGGAATTGTCCACGTCCAGGGTGATGGCTGTCAGGCTGGCGCAGTACGAAAACACTGTTACCCCGATGCTGGTGACACTGCTGGGGATGGTGACACTCGCCAGGCTGCTGCAGCCACGGAACGCAGAGCCCCCGATGCTGGTGACGCTGCTGGGGAGCGTGACACTCGTCAAGGTGGTGCAGCCAGAGAACGCAGAGTCCCCGATGCTGGTGACGCTGTTGGGAATTACGGCGCTCGCCAGGCTGCTGCAGCCAGAGAACGTCGCTCTCCCGATGCCGGTAACGCCGTTGGGGATCGTGACACTCGCCAGGCTGCTGCAGCCAGTGAACGCAGAGTCCCCGATGCTGGTGACGCTGCTGGGGAGCGTGACACTCGTCAAGGTGGTGCAGCCAGAGAACGCAGAGCCCCCGATGCTGGTGACGCTGTTGGGAATTATGACGCTCGCCAGGCTGCTGCAGCCAGAGAACGTAGAGCCCCCGATGCTGGTGACGCCGTTGGGGAGCGTGACACTCGCCAGGCTGCTGCAGCCAGAGAACGCCGCGCCTCCGATGCTGGTGACGCTGCTAGGGATGGTGATACTCGGCAGGCTCGTGCAGCCATAGAACGCAGAGCCCCCGATGCTGGTGACGCTGTTGGGAACTATGACGCTCGCCAGGCTGCTGCAGCCATAGAACGTCGCGCCTCCGATGCTGGTGACACTGCTGGGGATGGTGACACTCGCCAGGCTGCTGCAGCCACGGAACGCAGAGTCCCCGACGTTGGTGACGTTATTGGGGATCGTGAAACTCATCAGGTTGGTGCAGCCAAAGAACGCATAGTTCCCGATGCTGGTGACGCCGCTGCCGATCGTGACACTTGCCAGGCTCCTGCAGTCATCGAACGCAGAGTTCCCGATGCTGGTGACGCTGTTGGGAATTACGACGTTCGCCAGGCTGCGGCAGCTATGGAACGCCTCGTTCCTGATGCTGATGACGCCGCTGGCCATCATAACACTCGACAGACTGCGGCAGGCACCGAATGCCTGGCGCCCGAGGTTGGTGACGCCGCCGGGAATGGTGACACTCGTGAGGTTGGTGTTGAGATAGAACGCCCAATCCCCGATGCCAGTGACCGGCAGGCCATTAATCGTGTCCGGGATGGCCACCACACCGCCGGGTCCGGTGTAGCCCACTATCGTGATCGTGCCGTTGTTGGTTGCGTAATTGAACTGGGCTTGCACGCCGGCGGGCAGCGTCAACAGCAGGAGCAGGAGCAACCTGAGTGCGCAGGTAGTCCTCAATAGCCCCGCTATCCCGCTTTGGGCAGGTTGTTTCGGCCATGGAAGTTTTTTTTCCTTCATGCTTTTGGCCTTTCGTTCGTAATTGCTCATGGGCGGCAATCCTGTTTCGGGCAACCCGCTGACCGCTTGAACTCCGTATTCAGGTGAGCAGAAGGATTGACCGTCCGATAGGTTTCTCCTTCGATCGCCAGTTTTGAAAGCCAGTGGTGTGAGAAAGGACATGACGGGCAGTAATGAGGTCCAGCCGTGGATCACCTATCGCGACAATTAATCAAGGTCGGAGGCGTTATTGCCGCGCCGCTAACAACAACCCAGTTGCGATGTAGAAGATCCCGCGAAGCGGTATGGGCCGGAATGAACACGGAATCTTGAATGACAATGTTCTTGGCGCTCATGACGCCGTTAACGGTAATTGAGCCCATGTGCCAATACGGAAAAGTACTCGTGGAGTACGGAAGTGACACCGCCGGCCATGAACACTTTAGCCGGTTCACGAATAAACCATCCACCTCCACGCCATCTCCCCAGAGCAAAATGCCATCTACATCCTCCGACGCGGCAGTAGCGCCAACCGGCCCGTGATCACACTCTACGTCTGTTACCGTCACATTGCTGACTTTGAGGTGGGCGGTAGATAAGGCAACGCCAAATGCAATGGCATATCTCGCAACAATCTTCCCGCCTATCCAAGTGACGTTTTCCACCGTAGGGGCGCCCGAGTGATCAGCGTCGGCCCACATGCCTGCGCCCAACATTCCAGTGTTACTAACATTCCGAACGATGTAGTTTCGTCCGTACGGACTGAATGCACAGGCCGCGCGGTTAGCCCCAGTGTCGATGTGAAGATCGTTTATATAAACGTACTGGTCAGTATAATTACCGCATGCCAGTGGACTTACGTAGGCCCGATTCGCAGGTGTTCCTTCCACATCCGCCTGAATTTCCAGAACTCGAATATTATTGAAGCTGGAAGGTTTTGAAACGCTCGTATGGTTGACAGAGAATCCGAAACCTTCGAGGCCCGCCGCGTAATCGCCTCTTAGGTTAGTAATTACCAGGTCATCGGCAACCAAAGATCCACTCGCGAGGCCTACCCCATTATACTTTGCCCGGACGGTTGGCCAATCCGTTGAGTTGCAATTCAGCTTGATTGATTTTAGCGCGACGTCACCCGAAAGGTACAGCATTGTTTTCTCCCCTAATGAGGCCGGAGCAACGTTAAGTTTGATTTCCGTATTCAAACTCCCCGACCCTACGATGGAGACGCCTTCATACAGTGAACTGAGGGTGTTTCCCGCGGTGTAATATGTTCCAGGTGCCAAATGGACTATGATCCCGTCCGGGCCGGCCGGTAATTGCGCAGCTAGCCCTGGGTCAAAATGTTCGCCAGAAGCATCGTACGGATCTTCTGGAGTTCCTGATCCCACGCCACCGTTATTGCCGACGTAAAAGTAAGTGTGAATTTGTGCTCCCGATTCGAAGATCCCGCCAAGGATCAGACAGCAGAAGACGATGTACCCGCATAACTGTTGCTTTTTCATTCGCATCCTTTTGACGTTGGAATCTCTCAAATCACATGGCGTTTATCGAGGAAACCCACCCGCTTCAGGCGGCGTCATGAGAACACGAGAAGCGTCCCGAGAGATTCCCTTTGATTGTTTTTTTGTCGTTGTTTTGGCCTCCAAAACTCCAAGGCCAATGAACCGCGCGAAAGCCTCTTTCCATGTCAAGCATACCGAATCATCGGAAAGACCATTCGGAAAAGGGGTCGCGGTAGGGACCGAGAAAGGGGTCCTCAACATTTGCACTCGGTTCATCGCGTCGCCACACGCGCAACGGGCCCAGCCAACGGCCCCAGCTTCTCTTGAAGCTGGTGGATGGCGGATTCGATGACTTTCCGTTCCTCGTTCCGAAAGCGATGGAAAGGCTCGGCCATAAAGTCGCCGGCCAGCCCGAGACAGGAGACGGCGCACTTGATTCCCTTGATGACGGCCGACGGATGGCGGCCCACGCTATAAAGCCTGCCCGAGACTTCCATGACCACGGAATGTAGCTGGCGGACGCGTTTGAGATCGCCGACGGCAGCGGCCCGGTAGAGTTCCACATAAAGCCCGGGAAAGACGTTGGCTCCGCCATTGACGCCTCCATGTCCGCCCAGCAAGACGGATTCGGCCAGCAACTCCTCGGGTCCGACGAGCACCGTCCAGCCGGCGCGGCCTTTCGCCAGTTCCAGGAGGCGGCTGAAGTAAATCATGTTTCCCGAACTGTCCTTCATGCCGACGATGCGCGGTTGATCCAGGGCCCAGCGCACGGTGTCGATCTCGAACGGCACTTTCGTCAGCGGCGGCATGTTGTAGAGAAAGAGCGGAAGCGGAAGTTCGGGCAGGAGATGTTCGAGATACTCTCGCAATTCCGGCTGGCCTTCCGGCACGTAATAGGGTGGCGCGAGCACGACAGCGGCGGCGCCCGCTTCGGCGGCCGTTTTCGCGACGCTCAGGGATTCGACGAACGCGGTGTCGGTGATGCCCACGAACACCGGCACGCGGCCATTGACCAGCCGGCAGGTGTGTTCCACCAGTTCTCGGCGCAGCCGGTAGCCGAGGCTGGGCCCTTCGCCGGTGGTCCCGAGAATGAACAGACCGCTCACGCCGCCAGAGATCACGTGTTCGATGACTTTCTCCAGTCCGTCACGGTCCAGCGTGTCGCGGTCGCGCAGCGGCGTGATCATGGGCGGAATAATGCCGCGCAACGGCTCCCGGAGGTCCAACATGCTCA
>Ga0137433_1001128_pt1 | contig 11886 bp, 10 predicted proteins | sample EasRivERMZT840_2_FD_102335 | JGI IMG/M metagenome (GOLD analysis project Ga0137433, IMG submission 102335) | Soil microbial communities from meander-bound floodplain in the East River, Colorado, USA - East River MetaG ERMZT840_2 | ecosystem: Environmental > Terrestrial > Soil > Floodplain ...
GCGCGAAACTCGGGCCAGGTGCCGAGCTGCCCGGGCCGCAGCAGCGTGATGAGGTTGTACAGCTCGCGCAGGTCGTTCTGCAGCGGTGTGGCGGTGAGCAGCAGGATGAAGTCGCGCTCGATCCTCTCGATGAACTTGTAAGTCGCGCCGCGCTCGCTCTTCACCTTGTGCGCCTCGTCCACGATCACCAGGTCCCAGCGGTGTCGCAAGATTTCCTCGGCGTGGCGCTTGGACCGCGCGCGGTCGTGCGACACGATCCCCTTGGTGACGTGGTGCCAGTCGTCCGCGTCGGTCGGCGTCTCGAAGCGCTCGAAGAACTTCTCCTCCAGCTCGCCCTGCCACTGGCCCACGAGCGAGGCCGGCGTGAGGATCAGCGCGCGGCGCGCGAGCCCGCGGATCGCGAGCTCCTTGTAGATGATGCTCGCTTCGATCGTCTTGCCGAGGCCCACCTCGTCGGCGAGGATCGCGCGGCCGCCCATGTCGCGCAGCACGCGCTGCGCCACGTCGATTTGGTGCGGCAGCTCCGTGATCGCATTGGCTTCGAGCGTGATCAGCCGGTCGAACCCAGGGACCAGGGCGAGGCGTTCGGCGTCGCGCCGCAGCTCGTGCCAGGCACGGCCCGTTGGCGGGCGCTGGAGCTGCTCGGTGAACAGCTGGAGCGACCGTTCGTCGATAGCCCAGGAGTCGTCAGGTGGTACGGTAGGAGTGAGAGTCGGGGGTGTGACGGTCGTCACGCGCTAGCTCGGCAAGTCGGGGGGACGCAATATAGGGAATCGGGTCCCGTGACGCCGCCCTTCGCCGCGCTTTATCTGCCGCCCTTGCCGCCCTTGCCGCCCTTGCCGCCCTTTGTCTTTAGGGCTTCCACGCGAAGTTGTCGAGCAACACGCTGCTGTCGACCGTTCCATCACCCGTGTCCCAGACCATGAACCCAATCCGCACGGTGTCGCCCGCCGTCACCGGCAGGTCCGCCGTGCTGAGCCACCCGGTAGCACCGTTGTTGTCGAACCCGGTCCCCGCCAGCGCCGTGGTGCCCTCACAGATGTTATAGGCCTGCCCGTTGTGCGTGCCATTCACGCATTGCCGCATCGAGCCCGTGGATACGAACATCGGATTCCCGAATTGATCGAGCAGCGCATTGTGAGCGCCCGGAGTCCCGGTTAACCCCGTAATCAACGCCGCGGCCTGATCGACGAATGCAAGACATCCGCCATCGGGATAGTCGCGCGAGAAGTACGCGTAATCGAACGCGAACGAGTGAACGCCCGCCGGCACCACGAGGACGACCTGCAAGGCAATCCCGTCACGGCCGGTGCCGTTTACGGCAGGGCAGCTCGGGTCCCCATGCGGGAAGCCGGCGGGAATGGCGTGGCCGTAGCCTTTGTCCAGCTCCGCGGAGTACCCGGACTGCGACGGCGTGCGCGCGGCGCCGGTCGAAAGCACCACCAGCGTCTGTCCCTCACGGACCGCGTTGTTCGCCCCGAACGCGGGCGACAAGCCGTGGCCAAGGTGGAATCCCCCGCCGCCCGTCGTATCGGCACTGCCGTCGGGATAGACCCAGGCCGCCGAAACCAGACCATCACAGATGCCGAGCGCCTTGGCCGCGTCCAGCGGGTTCGGTGCGGCGAGCGCCAAACCGGCATCGCATGGCCCCGACGACTGGAACGAGGGACTGCTCGAATCGCTGCAGCCGAGAGATCCAGCAAGGACGACCAGGAAACAACGCCACCGGGAGATTGTCATGGGGGCCAAGATAGCCTTGCTCGCCGCTCCACCTCAACCCACCGATCTAGATCCTGATCGCCACCCGAGCCGGGGTATCCAATTAAGACCATGTGAACGGCGGCTGTCTTATGACGCCACACCGCTTCGCTGACATCACGCAGCTCGCCAACGAGTTCTTTGCACTCGCGCCCATCGGCATGGCCATCCTGCGCCTCGAAGAGCCGAAGAACCCCGCGTCGCTGCGCATCCTCGCGCTGAACCCCGCCGTGAACCGCGTGTCCGACGTCCCCACGGCCGCTGTGGGGAAGCGCATCGATCAGGACTTTCCCGCGATCGCCAACACCCCCTTCCCCGGCCAGCTCGCCGAAATCATGCGCACGGGGGTGGCGGCAAACCTTGGCGAGGGGCCGGGCACGTACGACCCCAGCCGCGTGTTCACGCTCACCGCTTTCCCCATTCCGCCCGACTGCGTCGGCCTCGTGTTCGAGGACATTACCGAGCGACGCCAACAACAGCGCCGCGCGCACGAATCCGAAATCCGCTATCGCAAGATCTTCGAGGCGAGCGCGGCGGCGATCTGCATGTTCGACGCAAAGGACCGCAAGCTCATCGACACCAATCCCCGGTTCGTCGACATGCTCGGCCTCGGCAGCTCGGCGCAGCTCATCGGGAAAACACTCGAGACATTCGGATTCTGGATCGACAGCGATGAATACGCGGCGTTGCTCACGCAACTCCGCGCGCAACATTCCATCCGTGAAGCGAGCGTGACGTTTCGCACCTTCGGCGGCCAGGTGCGGCGGGCGCTCGTCGCCCTCGAGCTGTTCGTGGTGGAGGGGATGGAGTATGTCCTGGGAATCTTCTGGCGCGTGTAACCCTTCGCCGCCGTCTCTATTGCCGCCGCCTTATCAGAGCAACCCACACGATCATCAGCACGCTTGCGACCGCCGCCACGAGCGTCAGCGTCGCATAGCTCCACACACTCACGATCGCGCCTGAGAGCGCGCCCGCCGTCGCGCCGGCGAGTCCCATGATCAGGTCCGAAAGCCCCTGCGCCGACGCGCGCAGCTCGGGAGGCACCGACTCGCTCACCAGCGTCGATCCCGCCACCGTGCTCGCCGACCAGCCTAATCCGACGACCATCAGACCCGCCGCGAGTTGCGCGGTGTTGTGTCCGGCCGTGCCGGCGAGCGCACACGCGCCGAGCAGCAAGACGACGCCGAGGAAAATCACGGGACGGCGGCCGAGTCGATCCGTCAGCCAACCCATCAGCGGCGCGAAGGCGTACATGCCGGCGATGTGAAAGCTGAGCACCACGCCCACGATGCGCAGCGTGTGCGCCGCATCGTGCCCGGCGCTCTTGATATGCACCGGCGTCATCGCCATCACACCGGTCATCACCAGCTGTCCGATGGCCATCGCGCTGACGCCCAGCGTCGCGGGCGCGTGCGCCAGCACCACCTTCAGCGCGCGCCCCACACCTCCGGTCTCGGTCGACTGCCCGCCGGCCCCCCCCGTGCCGGCGACAATCGCGGGATCGGGTCGCAGGAAGATCAGCAGTACAAGACCCGCGCCGGCGAGCAGCAATGCGGAAAAGAAGAACGGCGCCGCGAGCGTCGGGACGCCATATCCCACGAGCGCCGTGCCGCTGAACGCGGCGAACTGCGGACCGGCGACGGCGCCGAGCGTCGTCGCCCACACGATCCACGACAGATGGCGCCCGCGCAGCGGCGCCGGCGCCAGATCGACGGCGGCATAGCGCGCCTGGAGATTGGCGGTTGTGGCTCCGCCAAACAAAAAGAACCCGGAGAACAGGAGGGGAATCGAGCTGCGCAGCGCCGCCACGACGACGAGCATCGCACCTACGGCAGCGACCAAGTACCCAGCCGCAAGACTCGGCCGGCGACCGCGGCGGCGCACGATCGCGGTGGCCGGCAACGCAAACAGCGCGGCACCCACCACGACGGCACTCCCGGCGAGACCTGATACGGCGACGCCGGCGAGGTCAGCGGCGAGCAGCGCTCCGACTGTGGAACCGGTCGCCACGCCGACGCCACTGATGATCTGCGTCACGAACAGCAATCGCAGCGTGCGACGCTGGATCGTCGAGGGATCGAGCATGGCGACCGCCATGGGCAAGATTCTATCCTTCCTTTTTTACTTCAGCGAAGCAAGCGAGCCTGTCATCCCGAGCGCAGCGAGGGATCTGCTTGTCAGGTCGCCCGTTGCCCAAGCAAAAGCAGATCCCTCGCTGCGCGCGCGTTTCCGCGCGCTCCGCTCGGGATGACAACGCGCCGTTTGCTTGCACAAGAAAAGGAGTCAGGGGACCAGGGTTTGGCTGGGAAACCAGTCCTTCGCCAAGTCCTGCCAAGTGGGGTTACGTCCCTCGACCAAGCTCGGGAGTCTACGGTCACCGACGCGTGAGGACGACGACTCTATCCGGCTGATCCGCATCTACCAGGCCAAGCGGAGCGTGTCATCCTGATCGGAAACCTCACGCACCAGCCATGCGTACGACCGCCCATGGAAAGCATCTCCACCCTCCGCCTCTACCTGCTCCGCGGTGTGTATCTCCTGATCGCCCTCGCCATGGGCGCGCAAATCTGGCCGCTCATCCTGAACCACCCGGCCAACCTCGAGCATATGCGCGGCGTAACGCGCAGCTTCCTCGGCGCGCTCACGCTCCTCTGCCTGCTCGGCGTGCGCTATCCGGTGAAGATGCTGCCGCTGCTCATCTTCGAGTTTGTATGGAAGACGATCTGGGTGCTGTCATTTGGGCTACCGCTGTGGCTCACCCACCAGCTGACCGCCGACACGAGGGAAACGCTCGTCGCGTGTCTCTGGGGCGTCGTGATTGTGCCGCTGGTGCTCCCCTGGCGGTACGTGATCCAGAAGTACGTCCGCGAGCCCGCCGACCGCAGCCCTCCAGGGCCGACCTCCGTTCCCCCTCTCCCAACGGGAGAGGGGGTCAGGGGGTGAGGACTAGCGCGGAGAAATCGCCACCGCCAGATCGTTGCTGAGCGGCCCACCCGCATGCTGCACGTTCACATACAGAATGTGCGCGCCCTTGTCGAAATAGATCCCCGTCGGCTCGGCCGAGCAGTCGCTCAAGCTCGCAAACCGCTCGATCGCGCCACCTGCACCCGCGCGCGCGACCCAGATGTCGCCCGGTCCGTTGTCCTCGGCAATGTAAAGATTGCCCTGGGCGTCGAGCGCCAGGTTGTCGGGATTCTCGAATCCCGACAGGTTCTGCACGTAGTTGGTGACGAAGGCCTCGTCGCCCTTCAGGTCGATTTTCAGCACGAGATTCTCGCTCGTGACGGCTACGTACATCACCTGCTGGCCGCCCGCGTTGTTGCCGGTGCTCGTGCCGATCTCGACGTCCTCGGGACGTCCCCAGCCGCTCGCGCCCACCGCCGCCGCCGCCTGATCGGAGTTGATTTGGGAGAGCGCGCGGTCGAGCGGCACCCACACTGCCTCACCGGTGCGCGACGCGTCGAGGACCTTGAGCGCGTACAGTTGCCCGCTGGACAGATCGCCGTTGCGATCCGGCACGAACTTGAAGATGGCACCAGTAGCCGTTTCGGAGATGCCATAGAGATTGCCTCGCGTGTCGAACCGCAGCCCTTCGTGCGAGCGCAAGCCCACGGCCGGCCGCGGCGCGACGACACCGCTCGCCGGATCGACCTCGAACACGAGCCCGCCGCCCGTTTCCTCGGCAAACACGACCGTCCGCCACGGCGTCCACGCGATCCCGTCGAGGCGGTTGTACGTCGGCGACTGCGTCACGAGACTCGTCACGCCCGTGCGCAGGTCCGTCACGGTCACGGCGCCGTTCGAGCCGACCTCGTGCGTGCGATAGAGCAACTTGCCCGCCGCGGGACCGGTCTCGTTCAGCGTGTTCATGTCGGGGAGATCGGCGCCCGCGCCCGCGACCGGCCCGAAGTCATCGAGCTGCGACGCGATAATGTGCTGCGAGTACCCCGCGGGAACGACGAACGGCTGGTAGCTGGCGAAGCCCGCAGCCGTCGCCGGCGGAGCCACGCACTGCGCGGAAGCGGGAATTGCGTCGAACTTGCTGAACGTGCTGGCCGTGATGGCCAGCGCAGGCTGGCTCGGCGTCTGGTCGCAGGCGGCGACGAGCACGGCGAGAACCGCGAGACTGGTGACATGCTTCATTGGGACGAGCTCCGTGTGTGAAGTGGTGCGGAAAGCCTCGCCCCCGCGTGTAACGAAATCCCCGGTCGCGTGTCACACGCCGGCATCAATGGTGTCTTGAGCAGGTTAGACAGACTGGCTCCGGCGCAGTAAGGTCTGCTTGGAAGTCTTAGGGGGCGTGCATGTCCGTGCGTTTCGTGAGCGGTTGTCTGTTAAGCTTCGTGCTGGTCGCGTGCGGTAGCGACGGTGGATCCGGTCCCCCACCACCTCCGCCGCCGCCTCCTCCAGCGCCCACCGTCGCGCTGGTTACGAACGCCACGGAGCCAACGCGGCTCGCGATCCAGACCGACGTGCTCTACTGGCTCGACGGCACCGACATGCCGTTCAAGAAACTCCCACTCTCCGGTGCCGTCGGTCCCGTCGGCCTGTTCCGCTCGCTTCCCGCCCCTGAGGTCGAGATCTCCGACGGCAGCTTCGTCTATTGGGTCGCGGGCGCCAGCCTGTACCGCACGAGCTTGGGCGGCACCAGCACGACGCTGCTCGATGTCGGCGGCGGCGCCCCCCTCGGTGGCTCGGCGCTCGCGCTGGACGCCACATTCGTCTACTGGGTGAGCAGCATCCCGCAGGGCTGTAGCCCCGACTGCAAATTCGCGATCCGGCGCGTCCCGAAAACCGGCGGCCCCGGGGGGGGCTCAGAGGTCGCGACGTCGGCGAACGGGATCTCCGGCATCACCGCAATCGCACTGGCAGGCGACCATGTCTTCTGGGAAGAAGAAGGCATCGGGCCGGTCGATAGCGCCGGCACCATTGGCAGCAAGATCATGAAGCGCTCGCTCACGACTGGCACGATCACGACGGTGGTCGACGGCCGCTTGAATGGCCTCATTCCGCCGCCGAGCCCGGGGTTCATCCCGGCGAGCTGGAGTCCGCGCGGCGGCATCGTCGCCGATACCGATTTCGTCTACTTCTCCGACGCCGATTTCTTCCAGAGCTATCGCGTGATGGCGGTCCCCGTGGCCGGCGGGACCATCGACATTCTCCTCGCCGACACGACGCACACGGCGAGCGATTTCGTCCGCGGCATGACGCACGACGACTCGACGCTCCACTGGATCGACGAGAACGACGTCCGCTCGCTCCCCAAGTCCGGCGGCTCCGTGACCGATCTCGCCGCGGCGCGCCCCCACAAGCCCAACAGCATCACGCGCGTCGGCTCGAACCTCTACTGGATCGAAGCGCACTGCTGCTTGACCCATGGGAAGAGCAGCCTCTACAGCATCCCGACGGCGGGCGGCACGCCCGCGGTGGTCCACGACAGCATCGTCACGCCGGTGAGCATCGCATCCGATGCCACGCATCTCGTGTGGATCGAAGGTGGTCCTACGGCGATATCGAGGGCTACGCCGGGCTGCGCGCCAGCGCGCTCAACGGGACGAACATCGTCACGCTCGTCGAAGCGGCCGGCGGCGGACCGTTTGGGGCCGACGGGAACGCGATCTACTTCGCGAACGGCTGGACGATCAAGAAAGTGTCGGCCGCCGGCGGCAGCCCGCAGCGCCTGGCGATCGGTGGTTTCACGGTCGAGGACGTCGTGACCGACGGCGCACACGTGTACTGGGTCGAGGATGGTCCGTTTTCCGTAGTTCGATCCGTACCGGTGACTGGTGGACCGATGACGACGCTGGCCTCAGGCCCGGGACCCGCGGGCCGGATCCGCATCGACGGGACCTACGTGTATTGGCTCGGGCACGACGACGAAATCCATCGCGTGCCGAAGGCGGGCGGAACTTCGGTCAAGCTCGTCGGACCGGTGCCGGGGCTGATCACCGACTTCGACGTCGACGCCACCAACATCTACATCTCGGAATGGGACACCGGGGTCATCTCGAAAGCGCCCATCGCCGGCGGCGCGCGAACTCCCGTCACGCCGCTCGGACCGGACCAGACGCGCCGCATCGCGGCACATGGCGGGAAGGTGTACTGGACCGATCAGCTGAATGTCAGATCAGTCACGGCCGACGGCGTGACCGTGGTCCCAATCCACAACGGGTTCTTGACCGACCCCTTCACGACCAACCAGCTCGCGTTCGACAACCTGAGTGTGTATTGGACGGAAGCGGGGCAGGACGCGATTCGGAAGGCAACACCTAAGTAGGTTTACCAGCCCCGTAGAAGCAGGTCCTTCGCGCCTGCGGCGCTCAGGATGACATGCTGCTCGGCGTTTCCAGAAAAAAGAAAAGGAGAGATGAAATTACCTCTCCGCCAAGTCGTCCCAAGTAGGGTTACGTTCTTCAATTAGCTTGATCTTCCGCGATCGCACCCACCCCTTGATCTGCTTCTCTCGCGCAATCGCTTCACGGATGTCCGCATGTTGCTCGAAGAAGACAAGCCGTGTAATCCGGTACCGCTGGGTGAAGCCGCCGATGAGGCTTTGCTTGTGCTCATTCACGCGCCGCCCGAGATCGTTCGTCACGCCTGTGTATAACACGCGCGAGCGACTCGCCATGACGTACACCCAATACGCGCGCATCATCTACTAGCATCATGGATGTGAGCCTAGAGACCATCATTGTTTTTCCCAACAGCGGCGCATAATCACGCGCTGATCTCCCCTCTCTTCTTTTTCCCTCTAAAAAGTGGACGCGCGCTTGTCATCCTGAGCGGAGCGCGCGGAACGCGCGCGTAGCGAAGGACCTGCTGTTGTCAGAGCCATCTGAAAGCAGGTCCTTCGCGCCTGCGGCGCTCAGGATGACATGCTGCTCGGCGCTTCGACAAGAGAAATAGGAAAGAGAGGTCAGGAAGGACCTGCTTTTCGGGGCGTGCCGCTAAAACGTCAGCACAACCTTCCCGATATTCCGCCGCTCGTGAATGTGGCGGTGCGCGGCAGCCGCCTCGCTGACCGGAAACGCGCGATCGACCCGCGGATGCAGTAACCCCTCGCGCGCGTAGCGCAGCAAGGCTTCGAACTGCGGCTGGAGGATCTCCTCCGCATCCCACAGGTGTCCGATATTCATGCCCGCCACCGTGCGGTTGTCACTCATCAGTTTGAGCACGCCAAACCGCGGCCAGCGCAGCGCTTTCCACGCGACCCGCAGCAGGTTGCGCCGTTCACCCAACAGCTCGGCGCCACCATAGCACACGAGCCGGCCCGTGGGCGCGAGCAGCTTGTATCCCTCCCGCCACGACTTGCCGCCGATCGGATCGAGCACGATATCGATGCCGCGCGGCGCCAGGCGCCGGACCGCGTCGGGCCAATGGGGATCGAGGCGGTCTAGCGGCTCGACATCGTACGTCCGCAGCACGTCGTGCTTGGCGCGCGACGCGAGCCCGATGACGCGCAGTTTGAGGATCCGAGCGACCTCGGCCACGGCGAGCCCTACCCCACCGGCGGCGGAGTGCACGAGCACCGTTTCGCCCGCTCGAGCCGCCGCGACGCGCACCAGCGCGTGGTGCGCGGTGAGATAGACGACCGGGAAGGCGGCTCCCTGCTCGAAGCTCCACGACTCGGGCAGCGGAAACACGGACGCTCGCGGCACGACGACGAGCTCGCTCTGCCCTCCAAACCTGGTCGCCGCCATCACCCGACTGCCGTCGCCCTCGAGCGTGCCGGCCACTTCATAGCCGACCACGAAGGGCGGCTTGGGAGCGTCGGGGTAGAGTCCCTGCCGGGCGAGCAGGTCGGAGAAGTTGATCCCCGCGGCGCGGACGCGGATGCGCACGCTACCCGGGACGACTGGTGGATCCGGCGCCTCGCGCAGCGTGAGGACATCGGGTGAGCCGTAGCGCGTAATGACGAGCTGTTTCACCTGCCCGGGTGGTACTCCCGCTCGAGGTTGGCCTTGATCTCCTCGAGCGTGAACCACGCGGGCCGGAACTCTCCGCGCGCATACAGCGGCGCCTGATCGAAGTAGTGCGGTGACGCGGGATCGCCGCTCGCACCCATCGTGTGCACCGCCAGCCGCCGCACCGTCGGGCCGAACTCGACGACACTCACGTACGAGCCGCCCGCCACGCCGTAGCGGCGCCGCTGCCCACGCACCGGGCGCGTGACGTAGCTGAACACCACGCCGTGCTGCTGCCCCGCGCCGCGCACGGCGATACTCGGCCGCTCGTCGGATAGCTGCTGATCGATGCGCTCGTCCACGCGTTGCAGGCGATTGAAATCGCCCCAGCGCACTTGCCACGTGCCCCAGTCGCGACTCAGCTGCGCGATCGCGCTATCGAGCGCGGGGAGTGCGTCCCCCCCCGCTCGTCCCCGCTCCATTGCGTCCAGCCAGCGATCGAAAAGTGTCATCGCAATCGACGCCGTATCGCTGCGGCGATTCCAGTGGCGGAGCGTATCCATCGCGGCGCGGTACGTGGAATCCGAGGTGGGTCGCCCCAGCAGGATGGGCAGCAGCGAATCGGCGGCGATCACGTAGGTATCGAACCCAGCCCGCACCCATTCGTCCCACGTGAACTTCGGCGTGGAGCCCAGGATGCGGCGCGAGACTAACCCTCGCCGATTATCCGATTCCTGCACCATGTAGCGCGGAAACGTGGTCGAGTCGGGATTGCCGCTGCTCGTAAGAAGGAAGGGCGTCGTGTTGCAGTTCTGCATCCACCCCGTTGCCGGATTCAAGAGCTGCGGCAGCTGGTCGATCGTGTGAAACCCCTTCCACTCGGTGGCGGGATCACTGCCATCGAGCAGGCCCGACCAGTCGAGCTTTGGATCGCGCACCGGGACGGCGCCGTTGTAGAGATACCAGGTGTTGCCGCCCGCGTCCGCCGCCATCACGTTGCCGAACAGCATGTTCAGCGGACGCATCGCGCGCTGCAGCTCCGCGACCGAGCGGGCGCGGGTCATGTTGTACCACTCCTCGAGCCAACCGTCGCCCTCGAACTTGGCCATGCGCAGCGCGAGGGGCTTCCCATCACGCCGGCCGACGATCGGCCCGTGGTGGGTTTTCATGAACGTCACGATGCGGCGCGTTACGCCGCTGTCGGTCTTGACCCGGATCGTGTCGGTCCAGCGTGTGACCGGCCGGAGATCCTTTCCATAGACGTACCACAGCGAGTCCCTGAACGTCTCGGCGTACAGGTCCGCCTGATCCGCGGCGTTATCCGTCGAGACCCAGCCGAGTGACTCGTTGTGCCCTACATAAGGAAAGGGAAACCCGAATCGAGTGTAGCCGGTAAAGTTCCAGCCGCTCTCTTTACTGTTGACGTGCCCCTCGTACACCTGTCCCGAGCCAAAAAACGGCAGGTGGGGATTGATGAACAGCATCGCATGCCCGGTCGCGCTCTTGCTCGGCCCGATGACCCAGCCGTTGGAGCCGAAATCCTTACTGCTGAAGTCATCGCCCAGCGCCACCTGGAGATCTTCCTGGCGAATGCCGGAGCCATAGAAGAATCCGTTGCGGTAGTAGTTGAGGCGAATGAACGCTAGCGCATACCAGGGCTCGAAGCGCGTCAGCAGGCGCGGCTTCACGTCGGGATGGTCGGCGAGATACGCGTTGAGCCCGGCGGCAAATCCATCGAGCACCGCGCGCATCTTCTTCGGCAGCCGGCGGTACTCTGCGCGCGCGAGCCGCGGGATTTCGAGCGTGCGCGTGCGCTTGTCGCCCACGAGCTCGCGCTCGCCCTCCACCTCGGCTTTGCGGCCGAGGGCGCGGATGTAGTTGTCCTCGAGGCGCCAGAAGTTGTCCTCGGCCTGTGCGTACGCGAAGCCGAACATCGCGGCGGCATCGGTCTCGCCGAAGACGTGGGGGATGCCGTAAGTGTCGCGGTAGATCGTGACGCGGGATCGGAGATCGCTCTGCGATCCCTGCGCCCAAAACAGGAGTCCGGCCATGGCCGCAACCGTATATCGTGTCATAGTGTCTTAATTCTACTCCCCATGATCACATCCGCTCTGCTGGTCCTCCTGGCGCAAGCCCAGGCCCCGGATTTCACCGGCCTCTGGGGCGCGACGCTGCGCTTCGGCCCCGACATCCGTGGCCCCCTCTTCATCTATAGGACGCCGGA
>Ga0137433_1001129_pt1 | contig 11879 bp, 16 predicted proteins | sample EasRivERMZT840_2_FD_102335 | JGI IMG/M metagenome (GOLD analysis project Ga0137433, IMG submission 102335) | Soil microbial communities from meander-bound floodplain in the East River, Colorado, USA - East River MetaG ERMZT840_2 | ecosystem: Environmental > Terrestrial > Soil > Floodplain ...
CACTCGAACGCGGCGCACTACACGGCGGAGACGCTCACCGAGGTGAAGGTGTTCGAGGGGCGCTCTCACCTGCTCCCCGCGCAGCGCGGCTGGGAGGAGATCGCCGACTACGCGCTCTCGTGGGCCGAGCGGCACGCGGTCTCGCACTACGCGGACGCGCAGGAAACGGCACCCGCGATAGCACGGCAATGAGCGACGATGGGCCTCGCCGAGTCGACCGCTCGCCTGCTTCGCTATCTCGAAGCAAAGGACGACATCTTGCTCTTGACGACGAGCAGCCGTTACCAGGAACACACCTGGGACACGCCGAAGTCGACCGAGCTCGCCGTGCGCATCCGGGCACGACTCGAGGAATCCGCGAAGCGAGTTACGCTGCTCGATGTCACAAGGCTCAAGATCTACACCTGCGAAGGGAACATCAGCGGCGGACGCGGCAACAATTGCGGCGTCCCGGAAGCAAAGCTCGACGACCCTGCGAAGAATCCTACGGGTCATCACCGTTGCTGGGCGTCGTTCAACAATCCGGACGACCAGCTGCATGAGGTGAGCCGCGCCCTATTCGGCTCGAGCGTGGCGATCTTTTTCGTGTCGGTGCGCTGGGGACAGACCAACAGCGTCTACCAGCGGCTGTTCGAACGCTTGAGCTGGATCGAAAATCGGGTGAGCACGCTCGGCGAATCGCCGATTCCCGAGTTGAAGGGTCTCGAGGCGGGGATGGTACTCTTCGGTCACAACTGGAACGTTCGGCGCGCCCTCGAAACCCAGATACGAAACTTCGAGTGGTTCGGCTGGAAGACGCCGGAAGCGCTGAGTTTCGCATGGCAGTACACCGACGACGAAGACGAAGAGTCTCCGGAGTCGTACCTCGGCGCCATCGAGGAGTTCCGCGAGTCTCTTGCGGGTTCGCCTTCCGCGACACCTCTAGCCGACGCCCATGTCGAAGCCGGGAGCGTGGCGAGCTTGCCTCAATTAGTCAAAGACGAGTTCTTGTGACGACGAGCGGATCGTTGGGCATGGCTCCGAGACCGTGGTGACGACGAGCGTGGCTCTCTGGCCAACAGCTGTTCCAAGCCAACGATAGCACCGACCGCCTAAACACCGCCGTCGGTCACGTATTCTATTTTTTCTGCGAGCAACGCGAGTACGGATTGGCGATTGCCCGTGCCTAATGCGGCCAGGAACTTGCTGAGCACGCGCTCGCGACACTCCGGGGTAATGAGGAATCGAGCCCGGCTGTCACGCAGGTGCGTACGTGAGCGATGAATCAACTGGCGGCAGGCGGGTTCGGATTTGCCGACCATCCGTGCCACTTCGGGATAGTCATAGTCGAAGACTTCGCGGAGCAGGAACGCGGCCCGCGCCTCCGGGCCGAGGCGCTCAATAACAGCCAGGAAGGCGGCCGAGACCTCGTCGGCGATCTCGCACTCCTCTTCGGGGGAACTGACGTGGTCCTCGACGATGGGGCCGGACAGCCAGGGCACCTTGTCCTGCTCGCGCTCCTTCTTCAGGTGCCGGAGACGGTCCAGGCACAAGCGCGTCGTGACGGTGACCAAAAAGCCCGTTGGCGACTGGATGTCGTTCCCCGCTGCTTCGTGCCAGCGCAGGTAAGCGTCCTGCAGCACGTCCTCGGCGTCAGCGCGGATCCCCAGCATGCGGTAGGCGGTACCGAACAGGCGAGACCGGTGCGATTCGAAGATGTCCGCCACCCCATTCAGCGTCACTGTCGTTTGCATTTCTTCACCTCGAGCATAGGAGAAGATGGGAGGACCCGCGCGCGATGAAGTCTCTCCGGGGTGGAGGCGTCAGAGGTAGGCGCGCATCCCGAACCCGCCGACTATGCCTTCGACGACGAGCGCTTCCTCGCTCTCGTCCCAGTCCAGCTCGGGCGGCGTGCGCTCGAGCCAGCGAGCCTCGTTCCTGTGCAGGGCATCCTCGACTTCCGGGCCGAACACGTCATCCAGTTCCATCGTCGCCTCCGTCCGTTGAAGTGGGGGCACCCGCCGGGAGCTACAGGCATCCACCGGAACGGGCACGGTGGCAGGATGCACCGCGACCATGAACAGGACATGCCATGGCGACCGCGTCGCATGTCGGTTGACACACGTAGGTTGCTTGAGTCACTGGCGCCAGCGGGATGGGCTCGGGGGAGCGCCCCGCCCGGCCCACGGATGCGTACGTGGCGCGCGCAGGCGCTTAACCAGTCGCTGCGGGCGGTGTATGCTGCCCCGTTCCTCATCCCGCGCGCCGGCCCGGAGTAACAGAGGTGCTCCCCAAGCGGTTTACCCGGAAGGAGCTGTTGGCGGCAGTAGCGCTGCGGTACGCGCTGGCGCCCGCCTGCGTCCTGCTCGCGGTGCTGGTGCATCTTTCGCCGGCCGGCTCGCTATTTCCTTACGGGGGGCTGTTCGTTCTCGCCGTGGTTGGCGCGGCGTGGTTTGGCGGTGCCGGCCCGGGATTCCTGACCGCGGCGCTCGCCGCCCTTACCCTGCCGCAGCTCATCGCGGTGAGCCACACGGTGCTCGGCGGCTACTTCGACCTGCCCCGCTTCATCGTGTTTTCCGTGATCGGGATTGCCGTGGGCTGGGGAAGCTCTCGAGGAGCCAGGAAGCTGCGCGAGCAGGAGCGCTACGCGCGCGCCATGGAGGCGACCGACGATGGTGTCTGGGACTGGATTCCCGCCGACGATACGATCCACACCTCGCCACGGTTGCTCGAGATCTATGGCTTCGCACGCGGCACGAGTTTCGCCGGCCGCAATGATCTTCTCGCGCATATTCCGTTCCACCCCGAGGATCGCCCGCGATTAATGCGGGCGTTCACAGAGCACTTTGCCGGCAAGACGGTGCGCTACGACGTCGAGACTCGGTTCATTCGGGACGGGGAGACGCGCTGGGCGCATCTTACCGGCATGGCAGCGCGTGATCCTTCCGGCGCGGTGGTGCGCTGGACCGGCACGGTGCGAGACATCACCGGGCAGAAGCGCGTCGAGGAGGCGCTGCGCGAATCCGAGCAGCGCTACGAGCTCGCCATGGCGGCGAGCGAGTCGGGATACTGGGATTGGAACGTGCTCACCGACCGCTTCTTCATCTCGGCGAGAGCGAACGTACTCGTCGGGTTTCCGCCCGAATTCACGTTTGCCAACAGGACCGATTTCCGTGCGCGCATACCGGTGCATCCAGAGGACTGGGAGAAGTGGGAGGCCGCGCGGAAGGATTTGTTCGCTGGCAGGGGCGAGCGTCTTGCCATGGAGTTGCGCTACATCGTCCGCGGCGAGACGCGCTGGCACGCCCTCCAGGGCATCTGCATGCGCGACGACACCGGGAAGGTCGTGCGGTGGACCGGGTCGTCAACCGACGTCACGGAGCGCAAGCGGGCGGAGGAAGCCCTGATCGAGAGCGAGCGCAAGCTGCGCCAGGCGCAACGCCTCGAGTCGATGGGCACGTTTGCCGGCGGAATCGCGCACGACTTCAACAACATTCTCGGAGCGATCCTTGGCTACGGTGAGATGGCCCAGCGTGGCGTACGCGAGGGGAGTCGCCTCGCGCGCGACCTCGCCAATATCATGATCGCCGGCGAGCGCGGGCGCGCGCTCGTGGAGCGCGTGCTGGCCTTCAGCCGCAGCGCAGTTGGCGAAGTGGTGCCGGTTCACGTCGAGGGCGTGGTGCGCGAGGTACTCGACCAGGTCTCGGCGAAGTTGCCGTCGAGCGTGACCGTGCACGCCAAGCTGCAAGCGGGGCCCGCGGCGGTACTTGGCGACGCGACACAGGTGCACCAGGTGGTGACCAATCTCGCCACCAATGCCATCCAGGCAATGCCAGCCGGTGGAATGCTTTCCGTTCAGCTCGCCATCGAGCGCGTGGAGGCTCCTCGCGCCGCGATGATCGGGACGCGCGGGGTTGGAGAATATGTCGTGCTCACGGTCGCGGATACCGGCGCCGGAATTGCACCGGAGATCGTAGATCGCATCTTCGACCCCTTCTTCACCACGAAGGAAATCGGCACCGGTACGGGCCTGGGACTCTCGCTCGTGCACGGCATCGTCACCGCACTCGGCGGCGCGATTGACCTCTCGAGCACTCCCGGCACCGGCAGTACGTTTATCGTCTACCTGCCGCGCTCTGGCAACGCTTCAAAGCCTCGCGATGCAAGGCAGTCGCCCCCCCAACGCGGCAACGGCCAGCGTGTACTGATTGTCGACGATGAGGAGCCGTTAGTGCAGCTTGCGACCCGCATCCTTGCGGATCTGGGGTATGCGCCGATCGGCTTCACTTCGAGTGCGGCTGCGCTCGCGGCTTTCCGCGCCGACCCTGGGCGTTTCGATGCCCTCATCGCCGATGAGCGCATGCCGGAAATGTCGGGCTCGGCGCTTATCCGGGAAGTGCGTGGCATGCGCAATTCCCTGCCCGTGGTGCTTATGAGCGGCTATGTGGGACCGGCAGCGGAGAGGGCGCACGGCGGCGGCTTGGTCGACGAGGTGCTGCAGAAGCCGCTTTCGGCGCGCGACCTCGCTATGAGCCTGGCCAAGGTATTACGCCTCTAGTTTCGTGATTTCAGTCACCGACTAGTGGAGGAGAATCATCATGCGAATCTTCCTGGCAGGTGGCACTGGTGTTATCGGCATTCGGTTACTGCCGCTCATGTTGGCTGAGGGGCATGTCATCGCGGCCATGACGCGGACGCGGGGGAAAATCGACGGACTGCGCGCCAGTGGCGTCATTCCGGTTCTATGTGATCTCTTCGACCAGGCGTCTCTTGTGGCGGCGGTCAAGGACTTCCAGCCGGATGTCATCGTTCATCAAGTAACTGATTTGCCGGACCAGATAGAGAAGCTTGCCGATTTCCTCCCTGGGAACAATCGTGTGCGGAGCGAAGGCACGCGGAATCTCCTGACAGCAGCGCAGGCAGTAAAGGCTTCAGGTTTCGTCGCCCAGAGCATTGCCTGGCGCACGGGGCCTGGCACCGGGCCGGTGCTCGACGCTCACGAGAATGAGGTGATCTCAGCGGGCGGGACCGTGCTGCGTTATGGGCTGTTCTACGGGCCCGGCACATTCTTCGAGAATGACCCGCCGCCGCCCCCCCGGATCCACGTCGATGACGCCGCACGGCGCACCTTGCCGTTCCTCGCGGGGCCGCGGGGGATTTTCACCATCACTGAAGAGGACCTTGCGCCATGATCGAGCAAACACGATCTGGTCGGCACGACGTTGCTGCCGACGCCGAGAAGCTGCGCAAGCTGCACGTTCCAGGCGATCCTTTGCTCCTGGCCAACGTTTGGGACCCGACGAGCGCTCGCGTTGTTGAATCCGCCGGCATGCGCGCGATTGCCACAAGCAGCAACGCGCTCGCGCCCGTGAACGGTTATGAGGATCACGGCCACCTGCCAGCCGATGTCGCGTTTGGCGCGCTGCGACGCATCGCTGACGCTGTGAGGCTGCCGGTCACGGCAGACCTGGAGGATGGCTATGGACTCTCACCGGAGGAATTCGTCGATCGCCTTGCCAAAGCGGGCGCCTGTGGGGCGATCCTGGAGGACAGCGACCATCGTGCTGCCGCGCTTGTTGACGCAGACCGGCACGCTGAACGTATTGCCTCCGTCAAGGCCGCTGCGCGTGCCCGCGGCTTCGACCCTGTGATCAACGCTCGGGTCGACGTGCACTTTTACAGGGCCCCTGTCGAGGAAGGCTTGAGGCGTGCCAGGAAGTACTTAGGTGCTGGTGCTGATTGCGTCTACCCGATCTTCTTGTCGGACGCGTCGGCCATACGGCAGTACGTCGCCCTCGGCCCGACCAATATCCTGTATGGCCCGGGAAGCATCTCGCTTGGCGAGCTCGCCAGACTTGGCGTGGCGAGGATTAGCGTCGCATCGTTCCTCTTCCGGCTCCTGCAAAAGCGGCTTGAGATCGCTACGGACGCGCTCCTTCGTTTCGACGATGGGGGCTTTGGACCTGAATGGCAAGATGACCTTTTGAAAATGAAGTTATTCGTGATTGACAATGGGTAGCCTCGACGCCTCACTGGCCATCGATTGACTCGGCTACGGCCGACAGCAGTTCTCTGCGCGTGAACGGCTTCGGCAGCACCTTGTGGACCCCAAGCTGGCGGGCCATATCGCTCGAGGAAGCTATGCCCCGTCTGAATCTCGCGGAAAGAAGCAGTATCGGGCTGGCATACACTTCCCTTATGGGCTTTATGATCTTCCAGGCGCTGCGGGGCGCCGGGACGTCGATGATGATGAGGTGCGGCTCTCCTCCCTCGACCGCGCGTGTCAGCCCCCGCGAGTCTTCAACGACGACGGTATAGCCCGCCTCGCCCAACCAGTGTTCGAGCAAGCCCAGAATCAAATCGTCCGATTCGATGACATGTATGCGTCCTTTCTCCTGCACGATACCCCTGCCGGGCGATTGCCCGATTCGGTCCCGATATCCGGGGGTTACGAGCGCACGCCTCCTGGTCAAAGAATGCATTTCAGCCGATGAACCAGTCAGCATCGTGTCGGCATGGTCCTTGATCTTGTCATTTGACACAATTGCATCCCGGGAGGACGCGTCGGTGCGATACTTCGCGTGCATCGTGCCCCCATGCTCGATGGGGCACCGACACAGGTGAATGCCACCCTCCCCGAGAACATGTCGCCTGCTCCGACGCACGTTCTAATCGTCGATGACGATCCCTCGGTACGTCAGATGGTCGTCGATTATCTGGGCGACAATGAGATACACGTCACGGCGCTCGCGAGCGGACGGGAAATAGCCGACGTGACTGCGCGCGAGATGATCGACCTTCTGATTCTCGACCTGAAGCTGCCGGGCGAAAACGGAATGGACATCGCGCGCCGCATACGCGCCGATTCCAACATGCCCATCATCATGCTGACGGGACGCAAGGAGGAGGCCGACCGGGTGATGGCGCTCGAGCTCGGCGCGGACGACTACCTGACGAAGCCCTTCTCGCCGCGCGAGCTGCTGGCGCGCATTCGATCCCTGCTACGTCGGTCGCGCGCCCACGAAACCGTGGCGGACGGGTTGACAAAAATACGCGCCTACCGCTTCGCGGGCTGGGAGTTGAATGTCCGTGTACGGCGCCTGAAGTCGCCGCAGGGTGAGCTGATGACGCTGAGGAATGCCGAGTTCAACCTGCTTGCGGCGTTCCTCGCCTCGCCGCTGCATGTGCTCACACGGGAGCAATTGCTCGGCATGTCGCACCTGCACAACGACGAGGTCTACGACCGCGCAATCGACACCCAGGTGGGTCGTCTGCGCAAAAAGCTCGAAGCGCAGGGAGGCGGCAAGTTGATACACACCGAGCGAGGAGCGGGATATGTGTTCACCGCACCCGTCGAAGTCGTGCGCTGATCGATGGATGCAGGCCACAACCTCGGTGGCCAGCCTCAATTCAAATCCCGGGACAGCCAGCGCGCGAGGTTCGCGACGTAGGCACGAACATCGTCCAAGTAGCTCGCATCAGTCAGCACCTGGTCGCCCATCGGATCGTCCACGAAGCTTGGACACCCGAGGCGCGGATGTCGGCGTCGATTGATCGATCGCGAGCGGTGACCGAGTAGACCGGCGCGCCATGGTCATCGCAAAGCGATTCGAGCTGCTGTAACAGCAGGGAGAAGCGTCCGATGTGCCAGTCGTCGTCAACGTGTGGGATCGTAGTCTTGAGGAGGATTCTCTTCATTTGACAAGCCCCTCGCTACCCAAGAACCAGTCAAGCAGAATCGGCTGTGCAATACATGGCGGGCACAGTCCTTACAAGACAACTCCGGATGGTCTCTTGTGACAGCCTAATGGCCAGCGGGCGTGGGAGAGCGCGCTCTCCTGGTCACGGCTTAACCGTAGACTATTGCGCCGACGAATACCGCGCCGTTCAGCATGATCCAGCCCACGCAGGGCAGGTAGATGTTCGGATCCTTTTGTCTCAATCCATGCCAGAGCCACAGAAACGCCGAAAGGAGATACGTGCCCCAATAAAGCACGGAGACGCCGGCGGCCTGATGGGTCACCCAGATGGTGAGAACCTGGGGGATGGTCATGACCAGCGTGAACACGGACATGCCTCCCAGGAGGCGCCGTAGCAGGTCGTCCGCCCTCGCACCGGTGCTGCGGCAGGTCATGGGATCTATCGTCATGATTTTCCTCCTATGAAATTTCTCAACCTGTGGGGTTCTATCCTCAAGCTCGGTACGCACGTGAACCAAGTTCGATATTTGGACATGCATTGACTACGGCAGCCCGGCCGAGCCAGCCGTTTGCATGCCGACGGCAGGGGTAATTGCCTAGCCAGCGGCGTCGGCTGCGTACTCGATCTCTTCGGCCAGCAAAGCCTGCACGGCTTGAGGATCTCCCGTACCTATCGCGGCGAGAAACGTCTTGAGCATGCGCTCTCGACATTCCGGGCTAACAGCGAATCGAGCGTGCGAGTCTTGCAGGTGCGTACGTGAGCGATGGATCAGCTGACGGCAAGCAGATTCGGACTTACCCACGACCTTTGCCACTTCGGGATAGTCGTAATCGAAGACTTCGCGGAGCAGAAACGCCGCCCGCTCCGCCGAACCGAGGCGTTCGAGAACGGCGAGAAATGCGACCGAGACGTCGCCGGCGAGCTCGTGCCGCTCTTCGGGGGAAGGAACGCAGTTCTCGACGACGGGTTCCCGCAGCAAGGCCTCCGTACACTGCTCGCGCTCCTTCTTCAAGCGCCGGAGACGATCCAGGCACAAGCGGGTCGTGACGGTGACAAGAAAGCCCGTTGGCGACTGGATGTCGCTCCCCGCCGCTTCGTGCCAGCGCAAGTAGGCGTCCTGCAGAACGTCCTCGGCGTCGGCGCGGGTTCCCAGCATGCGGCGGGCGATGCCTAGCAAACGAGATCTGTGAGACTCGAATATGTCTGCCGCTCCATTCGTGCCGGGTCTCATAACTCGGTATTGAACGCCTGCAACGTCGCAGGCCGTCTGCAAGCTTTCATCAGTGAATGGCGTTGGTGACATGGACGAAACGCTTGCTGCGGCACGAGGCGCGTCTGTAGCATGTGTAACCTGCAACCATCGGTGCGAACGCCCGGGCTTTCGTGGGTCAGCGTTCACCGGAGCGCGCACGATATGAGGATGCACCGCGAGGGTAGGCGGAACATGTGCCGATCGCCCGCACTCTTGCCATTTGACACAATTGCTTCCCAGGAAGACATGCCAGTGCGATGCTCCGCGCACATCCTGCCCCGATGCTCCATGGAGTGCCCTCCGGTGAAGAGCAACCTGTCCTGAGCGCAGGAGCGTCAAGCAGCGCAATTGCCTGGTTCGATCGGCGGTATCCCCTCGTTGTACTGTGGACTGCGCATCTCGCTGAGCGGTACGTGCGTATCGACGCGACCAATCCAATGCCTGCGCTTTTCCCCCCTCCCTGGGACGATACGCAATAGAAGGCATGCAGTACCTGGGCCGTCCACGCACGGCATGCCTTTGCAAGCCGGACAAACTGACCACGTCGTGGTACGCGAGCTCGGCGCCTGATTCCCTCCCGGTCACAAGAGTTGTTCTCGGTTCGTCTTGATGGCAGGAGGCCGGTACTTCCGCCGACCAACCATCAATAGAGGAGTCGACCATGATGACGAAACCAGAGGCAGGGAAATCGCAGCCCGCAATGCCAGGCGAAACCAACAGAACACCGCGCAGTCTGCTCAAGTACGCGGCATTTCTGCTACTGCTAATCAGCGCGGCCTGGGTGAGCGTGCCAGATGAAGACACCGAAGGCGGCGACGTCTCACCGCTCACGGCGCGGGCGGCCGAGATGCGTGACAGTCATGTCAGCGCCGTAGTCGAGGAAGTCTCCGGAAGGGACGTCGGGGTCTACCCTGATCCGTACTACTGGTACAGGGAACCGCACGACGACGGAGGCTATTTCTATTATGGGTGCAACTCGGCAGGTTTCGTTCACTATGCTGGCTGTCACTGACCGGGGAAGCATGCGCGTCGGCAAGCAGCCATGACAGAAGCTCACAGCATGAAGATCGTCGTGATTGGCGGAACCGGGCTCATCGGAACCAGGGTTGCGAACAAGCTCCGGGAACGGGGTCACGAGGTGGTGGCGGCGGCGCCGGCCTCCGGCGTCAACACGATCACCGGCGAGGGCCTCACGGAAGCGCTTGCCGGCGCTCGCGTCGTCGTTGACGTGGCGAACTCGCCGTCGCTCGAGGACAAAGCCGCGATGGAGTTCTTCGAAACGTCGACCCGTAACCTCCTGGCCGCGGAAAAGACCGCCGGCGTCGGGCACCATGTCGCGCTGTCGGTCGTCGGAACGGAGCGGCTGGTCGAGAGCGGCTATTTCCGCGCGAAGGCGGCGCAGGAGAACCTGATCAGGGCTTCCAACGTGCCCTATACGATCGTCCACTCTACGCAGTTCTTCGAGTTCCTGAGCGGAATTGCCGGCTCTGCCACCGACGGGCAATCCGTTCGATTGTCGCCGGCATACGTGCAGCCCATAGCAGCGGACGACGTGGCTGCCGCGCTGGCGGATGCCGCGTTGAGCTCGCCGGCCTTTGGCACGGTTGAAATCGCCGGGCCCGAGAAGACCCGTCTTTCCGAGCTTGTTCAGCGCTTCCTGACGGCCAAGCACGATCCCCGCACGGTCGTCGAGGACGTACACGCGCGCTACTTCGGCGCAGAGCTGAATGAGCAATCGCTGGTGCCGATGGCTGGCGCGCAGCTCAGCGCGACGCGATTCGAGGATTGGCTCGGCCGCTCTTCCAATCCATAACGAGGCTCTCGAGTCAGCACATGTTTAACCCTTGCTTGCCGCCCGTCGCAACGAAGATGACGGGTGCCAGCTTGTCGAGGAGGCTGCAATGGGTCGTGCACTTTCCACCCGTTCGTGCACGGGACAACCCACGTCGGCGCGGCGTCCCCGCGGAATTCCGATCAGCCACACGACAAGGCGACGGGCGGGAAGCGATTCAGGGTTCAGTTCAAATCACCGAGATCGAGGTGTAGCAATGACGGGCAAACCGGGAACGCCATTCGAACTGCCCACGTCGGACAGCGTTAGCTGTTCTGTCTGCCTGAGCGAGGTGCCGTTTACCGAAGCCTTCGTCCCGGAGGCCGCCGATTACGTAGTCCACTTCTGCAGCCTGGACTGTTACGAGCGCATGCGGACTGAGTCTCAAAACAAGGGCGGAAATGCCGGCATGACCTGAAAAAAAGTGAACCCGCCCCCATTTGTCTTGTAACGACTCTCGAAACCGGGCGCGGCGTGGAAGACGTGATCACCCGCGAAGCCATAGACCTGCTGATCCTCGATCTGAAGCTTCCTGGCGAGGATGGGATGGAGATCGCACGCAGGCTGCGCAAGGACTCCGGCCTGCCGATCATCATGCTCACCGGCCGCAAGGACGAGGCCGACCGGGTGATGGGCCTGGAGCTCGGCGCGGACGACTACCTGACCAAGCCATTCTCTCCACGCGAGCTGCTCGCCCGCATACGCGCGCTATTGCGCCGTTCGCGCGCCCAGGAGAACGTGGCTGATGGGTTGGCGAAGATCCGCGCCTACCGCTTCGTGGGGTGGGAGCTGAACGTGCGCCTGCGGCGCCTGAAGACCCCGAATGGCGAGGTCGTCGCATTGACCAATGCCGAATTCAACCTGCTGGCGGCATTTCTTGCGGCACCGCAACGGGTGCTGACCCGTGAGCAACTGCTCAACCTGTCGCGCCTGCACAACGACGAAGTCTACGACCGCGCGATAGACGTGCAGGTCGGACGCTTGCGCAAGAAAATCGAGCCGCCCGGAACGCAAGAGCCCCTGATCCGCACCGAGCGCGGCGCGGGTTACGTCTTCACCGCAACCGTGGAAACCGTGCGCTGATATACAGAAATGCGCCTCTAAGCGGAATCACCC
>Ga0137433_1001130_pt1 | contig 11870 bp, 5 predicted proteins | sample EasRivERMZT840_2_FD_102335 | JGI IMG/M metagenome (GOLD analysis project Ga0137433, IMG submission 102335) | Soil microbial communities from meander-bound floodplain in the East River, Colorado, USA - East River MetaG ERMZT840_2 | ecosystem: Environmental > Terrestrial > Soil > Floodplain ...
CGCTGCCGCGGCGCCCGCTGTGAGTACGGTGCGTCTAGTCAAGCTCATGATCGGCGTCCTCCTCATCTATTGATTGGAATCGCTGTTGCCGCCAATTCTACCTGGCGCTAAACGAAATCGAAAGCCGTGCTCTACGGAAGACGCGAGAGAAGCGCTATCTCGGGGTCGCAGGATCTACCGGCTCGTACTGGACGCCTCCCTTTATGACCTTATAAATCCGCGTTACGTTGCGGATATCGTCGAGAGGATTCGCGTCGAGGATGACGAGATCGGCAAACTTGCCGGCTTCGACGGCGCCGAGGTCGCGTTCTTTACCAATCATCCGAGCCGCGTTAATCGTTGCGGTTCGAAGCGCCTCGGCTGGCGTCAGGCCGGCCTCCACGAGCAGTTCGAGCTCGATCTGCGTGGCCACGCCCAGAAACACACCGAAGAATCCGGTGTCGGTGCCGAGCACCACCGGCACACCGGCGTCGAACACACGCTTCACGTTTGCTCTCGCCACTTTGAGGCGCTCTTTCGTGAACGCGGTGTTGTTGAGGAAAGACTCAATCTGCCGGGCGCCGGCGGCGTTCGTAAAAGGCGCGTAGATCGCCGGCGGCTGGAATTTCGCCCGGTCCCAGTTCACGGCCTGGCGGCGTGCAAATGCGGACACGTCGGCGACGTCCTCGAAGAGCGCCAGCGTCGGCACATATACGGCGCCGTTTTTCTTCATGAGACTGAGAAACTCGGCGTCGACCGGCTCGTCCAGGATGCCGTGCATCATGCCATCGACGCCGACGCTGAGCGCTTCTTTCGCCAGCTTCAGTAACGGCGCGTGCGCGTAGACTTTCAAGCCCTGTGTGTGCGCTTCCGTGACAGCGGCCGCGAGCACTTCCAGCGGCATCACAGTTCCGGAACCCTTGACAGCCCAGCTCAGGTCGTCGCGTTGGATCTTGATGGCGTCGACGCCCAGAGCCTTGAGATCCTTCACGGCTGCCTCCGCCTGCGCCGGCGTTCCGGGCATTGGCGCGTCGGCGTCGGCCATCGCGTCGCCTTTCACAGTGAACATCGGGCCAGTACCGAAGAAGCGGGCGTAGGCGGATGAATCGGGCGCGGCGGCGGCTTTCAAGCGCGCGAAATCCTGCCTTCCGATGGAAGGATCGAAAACCGTGGTGACGCCAACCGCGAGCATGCGCCCGAGATTGGGTTGCAGGTTGGGCCGAGGGGGGAAGCTGCCGCTTAGCAGGTGATTGTGCATGTCCATCAGGCCTGGAATGACAAACTTTCCGCGGCCGTCGATGATCTGGGCTCCGGCTGGAATCGTGATGGCGTCCGCGCGGTCCACGGCCGCAATACGGCCGCCGGTGATAAGGATCGTCATATCGCTCGTCGGCGGCGAATCCGCATTGATGACAGTAACGTGATGTAGAACCGTAGGAGCTGGGGACTGTTGCCCGCCGTAATGGCTTGGAAAAGACGTGAGGAGCAGCACGGCCGCGATGATTTGCTTCACACTGGTTCTCCTGTCCCTGCTGGTTTGCGCGGATTAGACGCCTCTCCGTCACGAATGATAGTTTCCGATTTGCGGACTTGAAAGGACTACCGCCGGCGCTATACTCGCCGGCTATGAGAACCATTTCCTTACTCGTCCTTCTGACGGTTTTCACAGCGGCGTTGCTCATCGCGACAGCGTCGCTCGGCATCGCCGCGCAGTCGCCGCCGAAATCGCCGCAGTTCAGCGTCGATCCGAATTGGCCGCAAATTCCGAACAACTGGGTTCTCGGCGAAGTGACATCGATTTCCGTCGACCGAAACGATCACATCTGGGTGTTGCATGTGCCGCAGTCGATTCCCGAAGCACAGCGCGCCAACGCGGCTCCGCCCGTGCTCCAGTTCGACGCTGCGGGCAAACTCCTCACCAGTTGGGGCGGACCAGGCGGCGGCACGGTGTGGCTGGGACGAGAGCACGGCATCTTCGTGGATGCGAATGACTTCATTTGGATCGGCGGCCGCGCCGGCTGGCCGCGCCAGACAACACCCGGCGTCAGCGACGACATGATCCTGAAGTTCACGATGACGGGGAAGCTGGTCATGCAGATCGGTCACAGCGGCCAGAGCAAGGGCAACGTCGACACCGAGAACGTCCATCAGGCGACGGATGTGTTCGTCGACACGACGGCTAAAGAGCTGTACGCCGCCGACGGTTATGGCAACAAGCGCGTCGTCGTGTTCGACTCTGAGACCGGAAAGTTCAAGCGAATGTGGGGCGCCTTCGGCAACGCGCCGCCGCCAACGCTCGCGGCAAACCCCGCCACGCCGCAACCGCAGACGACTCCGGACGGTCCGCCGGAATTCGGGCTGCCGCATGCCATCAAAGGCTCCCGCGATGGAGTCGTCTACGTCGCCGATCGCATCAACAACCGGATTCAGCTGTTCACACGCGAAGGAAAGTTCGTCAAGCAGGTGCGCGTCACCAACGATGGCAGCGCCGTCGTCCCGGTCCCCGCCGGCTTCGCGTTCTCGCCGGACGAAAAGCAGCAGTTCCTATACGTGGTGGATTCGGGGCCGATGCGCGTCGTGATCTTCGACCGCGCGACGATGACGCAAATCGGCGTGATCGGAATGAAAGGCTCGCACGCCGGAGAGTTCGACATCGTCCATCACATGGCGGCCGACTCGAAGGGCAATCTTTATACAGCGGAGATCGTCAACAACCGACGCGCGCAGCGATTCGTGCTGGAGAAGAAGTAAATGCGACGTTTGTTTCTTGTGTGCGTCTTTGCGGCCGCGATCTCGACGAGCCTGTACGCTCAGTGGCCCACCTTCTTGCGGCAGGACACACCCCGTACTCCGGATGGCAAGCTCAACCTCGATGCGCCGCCGCCGCGTCTTGCCAATGGCAGAATCGATTTCTCCGGGACATGGGAGAGTCGCCAGCCGCCGAGCGGCCGGCTTGGCGGTCCGATGGTTCCGAACCTCAATCCCGCGACCGATCCGCCGCTTGCGAGTTTCGCGAACGTCGGCCAAAACTTCAAAGGCGGACTGCCGTTCACACCATGGGCCGCAGAGTTGCGGAAGCAGCGCATGGCGACCAACTCGAAGGACAACCCTGACGCGCACTGCCTTCCACTCGGATTCATGCAGCTCCATACGCATTCGCAGCCGCGGAAGATAGTGCAGACAGTGAACGACGTGATCATCATGTACGAGGCGAACAGCGGGCTTCGCAACATCTTCACCGATGGGCGGCCGCTGCCGGCAAACGATCCCACGCCGTGGTGGTACGGCTACTCGATCGGCAAGTACGAGGGCGATACATTTGTCGTCGAGACGATCGGTTTGCGGGACGAGGGATGGCTGGACGTCCAGGGCGCGCCCTTCACGAGCGGCGCAAAGATCACCGAGAAATTCCGCCGCCCGAAGTACGGGCGCATCGAGATAGATGTCACGATCGACGATCCGAAAGGCTACACAAAGCCGTGGACGGTCCGCGTCAACTGGCGGCTCGGGGAAGACGAAGACCTCATCGAGTTCATCTGCCAGGAGAACAACCGCTTCCTGAAATAGTGTTCGGCCGCATCCAGGGTTCGAAATTGCGATGTTCAATTCACTGAGCGGAGCTCGCGCGCTGGAGAAAGCGGAAGAATCGAAAGACCGGAAAGTAGGCTAGACGATCGGCTGGAGCAGCGAGTCTTCGATCATGATTTCGAGTTCCGCAAGCAAGATGTCGTTCGTATTCAGACACTGCGCTTCCGGGAGTGAACTCAGATCCATCGAGGGATTCGGTTGAAGGCTCGCGCCCATTTTTGCCGCTGCGGCATCGGCAAGCCGAACGGTGACAAGTGGAATCCTCTTGGAATCGAAATCCTTCGCGTGATGGTCGCGGGCGATCTCGCAAAACACATCGGGAATACCACACTTCTGCAGGAAGCTGTAGCCCAATACGGGGTGTGCGGCCGTCATGATTTCGTCCACCAGGCGCGGAGACAAAGCGGATGGGCTTGTACCCGCTTTCTTGATTTCATCCAGGGCGCGGAGAATGATCAGTTTTCCGACGTCATGAAGCAGTCCGCCCAGGAAGGATCTGCATTCCTGCTCTCTATCGAAACCCAGCCTGCGGGCCAGCCAGCTTGCTGCCGTAGCTGTGGTGCTCGCATGCGTCCACAGTCGTTCGATCATCCCGCACAGAGAAGGATCCGCGGCATCATATTGAGATCGGTTCGCCGTCAGAATAGCCAGGTGGGAGACCTGCATTAGACCGAGCCGGATAATGGCGTTTCGAATGGTATTGATCTGGGATAGCCCTCCGAACAACGACGAGTTTGCTGCGCGAAGCACCTCCGCTGTTAGAACCTGATCCGACAGGATGAGATGCTCCACTTCCTTTGCATCCAGTTCCGAATTGCTGAGGGCCATGAGCTTTGCTGAAGCCACGTTGAAAACCGGCAATGCCAGGTTTCCGGATTCGATCTGTTGGTTTAGCTGGTCCAGCAACGAAACGTTGTCGGTCACTGAATCTCTCCCAGTAATCGGCGTATCTCACCGATTGGTCGCGGCGCATCGAGTCGCGGGATTTGGCGCATGATTTCGTCAAATGAGGTCAATCCCTGTGCGCCCTTGTAAATCGCATCTTCGAGCAATGACACCACGCCGCCAGCTTCCATGCTCATACGACGCACCTCAGACGAGTCTTTTCGGCTGATCGCGGCATCCTTCACGAGATTGTCGAACGTCAGCAATTCGAATACAGCGACTCGGCCCTCGTAGCCTGAAAAGTGGCATTCGCTGCAACCCCGGCCAACCTTGAAGTTCACGCCGTGCAGATCCTTGGCTCCATATCCCAAACTGTTCAACTGATGGGTTCCGAGCGGTTGCGTTTCGGCGCAGTGACTGCAGATTTGCCGCATGAGACGCTGGGCCAGTATCGAGATATTTGTCTGCGACGTGAGAAGAGCGTCGGCATCTTTGAGAAGCTTCAATAGCCCATTGATGCCGTGCACCGTTTGAATCGTGCCCAGGACTCTTTGTCCCGTTGATGCCGCCTGGACGGCGGTTTCAGCTGAGAACGTGTCTCGTATGTCCCCGATTACGATGACATCGGCGTCCTGCCGAATGATCTGTTTGAGCGTGTCCTCATAAGTAAGATTGATTCGGGGATTGATGGAACACTGAGTCACCCCGTCGATGAAGCATTCCACTGGATCTTCTGCAGTAATGACGCTGGTATACGAATGCTTGAGATGCTGCAGGGACGAGTACATCGTCGTCGTTTTCCCTGAGCTCGTCGGCCCCGTGATAATCACAATGCCTGCAGGGGTGTCCAAGGCTTTTTCAAGATAACTGTGAAGCATACGGGGCCCCATACCCAGCTGCCGGATATCCAGCAAATGGCTGCGTGTTTTGGGCAGCCGCAGAAGAATGGTTTCCCCGTAGATGGACACATAGGTGAACATCCGCAGGTCGACATCTATGCCCTTGTCCTCGAAGACCAGCCTGCCTTCTTGATGCCGTCGCTTTTCGGCCGGATCCAATTTGGCGAGAGTCTTGAGACGGCTGACTATCGCCGGCGCCATTTCCAGGGGAAAGGTCTGATAGTTTATGAGGACTCCATCCTGGCGGAACCGCACCTGCAAATCGTTCCTTTGGGGCTCCAGATGGATGTCGGAGGTATTCCCGGCAGCAATGGCGTCACGCAGGATTTGATTGACCTTCTCGACAATGACGTTTTCAAATGCCTTCGGTTTCTGGGAATTGGTCCGGTCGATGGCCGCGTGTATTTCGTTTTTTGCGGCGATCCCGATAATGATGTCTTTCCCAAATGTTTCCCGCGCGGCTTCGATATGGTTGGGATTCAAGGGATCCGCAAAAGCGATAACCAGGGCATTGTCACGTTTGCCGATCGGGATCAGGTCGTTGGCTCGAAGGCACGTCGAATCTTCCCAAAGCGGGGGTACGCTCAAGGAGAGTCCGGTCGTGGCGCCGCGTGGGTCGAGTCGCTCGATTCCCAACTGGAGCGAAAGGATTTCGATGAGAATTCCTTCGGAGAGTGCTTGAATCTCAACCAGGAGAGAACCGATCTTTTGACTGGGACGTTCCTGCTGAATCGAGAGAGCCAACTTCACGTCCGCTTCGCGGACGTATCCGAGCTCGACGAGCAGGTCACCCAGTTTGACAGGAATATGGCAATTCTTTGCCCGGCGGCGGCGATGCTCCGTCCAAGCTCGTTGAATTCATCCGTCCCGCCTCTCAGTTGCCAGCACCCACCTTGCGATCGATACTAAGCAACTGAGTATTCGGCATTCCGGCGGCCGGACTTTAGACGGTTTGGGCCCTTACATACTTGGCATTGGAGCGTCTGTGCAGCGGCTTAGACTCTCTGCGCCGCGACGCGACTGGCTGACATAATACCTACACCGGGTCCTTCTCTATCGCCTGCTGGAAAGGCTCCAGCACCTTTTTTATCAAGTCGCTCTGAACCTGCGTAGAGCTACACGGCAACCGGCGGAGGAGTGTTGGACGTGTCTGTCATCTTACGAGGCTGCCGGCCCGTGGCGATTCGGATCGTGTGGCTCTTCCGGTCGTCCTCCAGCCGGATGTCATGTTCGGAAGCTTCGCCCAAGTTCTGGACTTCAATCCGATATTCAGTTTGCCCATACCGGAATGTAACGACGTAGCCGGGCCAGTCTTCGGGCAGATTAGGCTCAATTGAAAGGCGATTACCGCGGAGCTTGAACCCCAACACTTCTTCGAGCCACACCCGATACATCCAGCCGGCTGAGCCGGTGTACCAGGTCCAACCGCCACGGCCCGACTGGCTCTCCAGAGAATACACATCGGCAGGCACAGCGTAAGGCTCCGTTCGATACACGGCACAGTCCTCCGGTGTGCGCGCATGCTCAATTGGATTGAGCATCTGCAGAATCTCCACAGCTCGCCCGCCCTCTCCCATTCGGGCAAAAGCCATCGCGACCCATAGTGCTGCGTGGGTATATTGGCCACCGTTCTCGCGCACACCGGGCGGATAACCCATGATGTAGCCGGGATGCGGCTTCGAATGGTCGAATGGCGGAGTAAAAAGGTATACGAGCTTCTCCTTGTCTCGGATCAGATACTTCTCGACGGAACTCATTGCCTTTGCGGCCCGATCGGAGTCGCCTGCGCCGCTGATGACCGCCCACGACTGCGGCAGCGAATCGATCCGGGCTTCCGCGTTCTGTTGCGAACCCAAAGGCGTTCCATCGTCGAAGTAACCGCGCCTGTACCATTCGCCATCCCAGGCCGTTTGTTCGACTGTGGCGCTCATGTCGCGCGCGCGTGCGCGATACTCGTCCGCCAACCGCTGTTCGCCACGGCGATCGCACAGACGGGAGAACTTCTGCCAGACATCCACGAGAAACCAGGCCAGCCAGACGCTCTCGCCTTTCCCTTCAGCGCCGACGGTATTCATCCCGTCGTTCCAATCGCCAGTACCGATCAGGGGCAAGCCATGGGGGCCGTGGGATGACGCCTTATCGATCGCCCGGCGGCAATGCTCGAACAGGGGCGAGTGCTCGCTCGAAACTGCCGGACTAAAGTGGGCTTCGAGCTCATCATCCTTCAACTGCGGTCCATCGAGGAAGCTCACGGTTACATCCAGGATCTTGACGTCTTCCGTAATATCCACGTAGTGGCACACGGCGTACGGAAGCCACAGCAGATCGTCCGAACATCGGGTGCGAGTACCTTCACCCGAAGGTAAGTGCCACCAATGCTGCACGTCCCCTTCGATGAATTGCCGCGAGGCAGCCCGTAGAATCATTTCGCGCGCGATCTCCGGAGCGGAATAAACAAGTGCCAGCGAATCCTGCAACTGATCGCGAAAACCATAGGCCCCGCTCGACTGATACAGGGCGGACCGCCCCCAGATGCGACAGCTGAGCGATTGGTAAAGCAGCCAGCGATTCATCATCAAGTCCACGGACAGCGCGGGAGTCTGCACCTGGATGGTGGTCAGGAGTCCGTCCCACCATGCGCGAGTCGCTGCGAGCGCCTGCTCGACAGTGGCTGGATCCCGATAACGTTCGACCAGCTGACGCGCGTGCACTGCATCATCGGCTTGCCCCAGCAGCAGGATCACTGTCTTCTCCTGGCCGGGAGCAAGTTCGAATTTCGTCTGCAATGCCCCGCACGGATCGAGGCCCGCTCCGGTTCGATTTGAAAGCGACACCCGACGCAGCGCGGCTGGGGCCTCGCTCGAACCGTTGCGGCCCAGGAATTCCGCGCGGTCGCTGGTGTACGACACGGCTTCGGGAGCCAGCGCTGCGAATGCGATTCTCCGGCCATAATCCCGATGATAGGGATTGCGTGCGAACAGAGTTTTTGAGCTTTGATCCCAGGTGCACGTGACATGCATCTGCGTAGACTCGCGATTCGTACCGAGTACAAACTCCGAATAAGCGGTGACGGACAACCGTCGCATTTGCGATGAACTGTTCCTGACCTTCAGCCGCTGGATGCGGATCGGATCCTCCCGCTCTGCCTCAAGTGGCACGAATGTCAGCAGCGTTTGTTCCAGCGCATTGCTGTTGTGCTCGAATTCTGTATATCCCTGCCCGTGACGGGCTCGATAAGCATCGAATTCCCTTACGGGCAGCGGGGTGGGTGTCCAAAAGACGCCGCTGTCTTCATCGCGAATATAGACGGCCTCGGAAGAAGGGTCCGAAATCGGATCGTTGTTCCAGGGCGTCAGACGATTCGACTGACTGTTGCCGTACCAACAACAGCCCGATCCGGATTCGCTGACAAGCGATCCGAAGGACGGATGCGCCATCACATTGATCCACGGGAGTGGAGTGACAGCTTTCGGCCCGAGGTAGATGGCATACTCGCGGCCGTCCTGCGTAAATCCACCGAGGCCGTTGAAATATGGAAGCTGCAGGAATGGCAAGGGAGTTGAAGGCTGTTCCTCAACTCTCTTGCCCTGCAGCATCGGCGGCAGCGGGGTTCCTTCCCCAAAACTGCTCAACTGCTCCGAAAGCGGTCCGCGAATCAAGCCGAGCGTTGCCTGGGCGACAGTGAGAATCAGATTAAGATCTTCCTCGGGGATCTGATCCACTTTGCGTAGGAATACGCCACCAGGTTGATCTATGCCGGTGTGTAGTGAATGCGCTTCCACCAATCGTATGAGTTGCTGATGGAGCGGCTGTTCATAGCTCGCCGGCTCGCGATTCAGAATGACGAGGTCGGCCTTAAAGCCGCGCAGCCGCCAGTAGGTATGGGCGACCAGTAGTTCGCGGGTCAGAACCAGCCCATGGGAATCGGTAACCGAAACGGCTGCAAGCGGCAAATCTCCGGAGATACCGTGGGCCCATAGTCTCGATTGTCCCAGAACATTGCGGCGCAGACGCTCGACCGGCGCGCGAAGCCGGTTGTTCGGGTACAACAGGTTGCCGGCAAGTTCATCGAAACGGAACGCCGCATCGCCTTGAATGTCGAGGTACCGGTACTCGAGTTGCGCGTGCGACCAGGCCAGCTCAAAAGTTCGGCTGCAAATGTCGGGGTCGCGATATTTGGCGATCAAGCGCATCAGGTCGTCACGAGACTCGGCCGCGGCAGTAATGAACGTGATCTGCCGCTGACGCCGGGGTTCGAGCGAGAACCGCCGCTTGATTGCGAATACGGGATCCAGGACGTAGCCTGCGGTCCGTTCCATGGACATCGCAGGGTCCTGCCAACTGCGTCCACGTCCAAGGAACACGGCGCGATCGGTTTCATAGTCGAAAGATCCCTCGGCCGGAGAGCTTTCAATAATGAACTGTGCCGTCCAGACCGGCCGATCGTCAGCAGATCGCGGGCGGCGCCATGCCAGCAGCGCCCGCAGATTGGGTTGCGCCTCAGTCTGTAAGAAGAGTTTGTTGAAAGCCGGATGCGCACGATCCGCATCATGAGGAGCAAGGCTCAATTCGGCGGCGCTGATCAGTTCCAGTTTCCGCGTGCGCAAGCCGTGGTTGGTCAGGGTAATGCGGCGAATCTCCACGTCGTCTTCCGGTGACACGGTCACTTCCACATGGGATTCTATGCCTCGCGTGCGGCGGCGAAACTCGACGCGATCTGCGCTGAAGATCGCGGTGTAAGCCGGATCCTTCACATTCAGTGGCTGATGGGTTGCTGACCAGAGGGCGTTGTTCCCGTCCTCCCGCAGATAGAAGAACATCCCCCAGTTGTCGCGAGTCGAGTCCGCCCGCCAACGTGTGATATCGAAGTCACGCCAGCGGCTGTAGCCCGCGCCGGAATTGGTGATCATCAGCGCGTACCGGCTATTACCGAGGAGATGAACGCGCGGAACCCGGGTGTCCTCATCGAGCACCCGGTACGGAGGCGCGGACGGTTCCGATACAGGCCGAATGGCGCCGTGGTCGGATGGACGGTGAACGAGCCTTGAAGCCTGTGGCGGTATCCGCTCAAACAATAACGGTTCCACAGCCTTGATCCGGCGATCCGCATGAAAGCGCTGTCGCATAATGCCGCCGTTGAGGACGTTGTCTATTGCCATAAGGCTCATACCCTGGTGATGGGCCATGTACGTATAGACAATCACTCCATTGCCACCCTGCCTTTCCTGCTGGCGGGTGTAGTCCAACGATTCGTAAAAACCCATGCGCCCGTACATGCCGGCCTGATCGAGGCGCTTGAGATTCCTGATCGACTCTACAGGCTCGACCAGCAAGGCGAGCGCAGTCGCGTAAGGCGCCACAACCAGGTCTTCCTCCAACCCGGGTTTCAGGCCGAGCGACGGAACACCGAAGGCGCGATATTGATAGATCTTGTTGATATCGAGCCCGCTGTATGCCGATTCGGAGATTCCCCACGGGACATCCCGCTCTTGAGCGTATCCGATCTGCTGTTTCACCGCTGCCACGCATGCGTTCTCGAGGAGGGAATTCCGGAAGCTACGCGTGAATAGAAGGGGCATCAGGTACTCGAACATCGTCCCGCTCCATGAAAGCAGAACCTGTCCGTTCGACATCGTATAAGGGCGTCCCAATGCCAGCCAATGGTGAACAGGGACATCACCTTTGGCGATCGCCACCAGACTGGTCAGCCGCGCTTCGCTCGCAAGCAGATCGTAATGGGCTGAAAAAGTCACCGGCGCTCCCACCTGATATCCAATTGCGAAGAGCCGCCGGTCGGCATCATAGAGGAACTGCATATCCATCGCTGCGGCAAGATCTTCGCTTGCCTGAGCCAGGCGTCTGTTGCGCGCGAGCAAGGCGTCTGACGCTGTGCGCGCATTCTGAATCTCAGCCCTTAGATCCGCGAGCCAGGTTCTGAGTCGCACCGGCAGCGCATCTTCACTGCCCCGGTCCTGCAGGATGTCAGGCAGCACTCCATCTCCAAGAGCCAGATCACTCCAGGAAGGCAAATGGAAAAGCAGGCGCCGGCGTTCCAGAATAGCCGCTGTTCCCAATGGGCGAAGAAACTCTTCTGGAGGAGCCAGGAGCACATCCGCCCATCGCAAATACCGATCGAAGTATTGGATCCAGTTCTGGACTTGCTCTTCCAGCCGGGTAAACCAGTAGGTTCGTTCCTTGGTTTCCGAGGTGCTCCAGCGCAGTGATTCCGTCAATTTCCGTGCAGGTGCGGCAGCCAGCCGGATGCGCTCCATCACACGAGTGCCAGACGATTCCTTGTGGAACAATCCTCGCAACGTCTCGAGAGGAATGGCGGTTGCATGATCCGCCGGAAAGCGAGCCATGACGATCGCAAGAGTGTCGGCCAGCCCCCGAAGCGCACGGTGATCGACTTGTGGCTGTGCCTCCAGTTCCTGACAGGCCTGCTCAAGCACCCACAGGCTGGCGATTAAATTTCCGCTGTCGACAGTGGATACGTACCGGGGCTTCAGGGCCTCGAGA
>Ga0137433_1001131_pt1 | contig 11867 bp, 12 predicted proteins | sample EasRivERMZT840_2_FD_102335 | JGI IMG/M metagenome (GOLD analysis project Ga0137433, IMG submission 102335) | Soil microbial communities from meander-bound floodplain in the East River, Colorado, USA - East River MetaG ERMZT840_2 | ecosystem: Environmental > Terrestrial > Soil > Floodplain ...
AGGCCGGGTTCGCCCGGCGCTCCCGGATCCCCCTTGTCTCCTTTTTCGCCCTGTGGGCCGCGATCGCCTTTGTCGCCCTTTTCACCGACTCCGATCGCGACCTTCGGTCCATCGAAATAGGAAAAGCCATCCGGTCCGGCCACGAAGCCGCCGCTGTGCTGGTGAAATCCTGAAGTCGAGAACAGGGAAGGATCCTGCACGGCGGTCAGCGCATTGTTGACGGTCTCGAGCCGGGCAATGATCAATGAATCGGCATCGGGATCCGGAGAGCCTGCCGGTTCGACGATGATTTTCGTTTCCAGAAGAATCAGCGTCGGCTGGTCGCCGACCCGCAACCCCTCCCGATCGCTTTCGACGGCTTTGAGGATGACTCGAAACGGAGGCTGACCCGCCGGCAGATTGACCTGCGCGAGCGAATCGACACTAAGCCGGGCGCCCTGAGGCGCAAACGCAACTCCTGGCTCTACCGTTATCGTGTTTCCCTGTACGGATACTCGAAGTCCCCACGCAATCCGCCGAAACCCGACCACTCGCCGCAGATCACGGACAGCCTCCTGCAGCCGCTGCTCGAGGTGATCCATGTGGTCTGCGGTAACCCGCATCCCGTCGATGAAGATTGTTCTCGCGTCGCCTGCCATTTTGCTTCCCTCAATTGGTCGACACTATTTCCACGTCTCTCAACTTCAGATTTCCCGAAACGAAACTCGTGATCTTCAGTTCAGTGTGCCCAGTCTGCGTAGCGGGCTGGCTCAAGGTCAGCGCGGCGCTCACGCCTTTGGGATTTGGCGTAAATCCCTGGCCCGATGTCGGGACGACCGAAATCGAATAGGGATCGATTTTGACGCCGCCCTTCGGAGTGCCGATCAAACGGACCCGGCCTCGCTGGTCCGCCAGGGCCGCGGGCAAAGGCCTCCATGGACCTGCGGGAGCGCCCCACAGCGTCGTAGCCCGGATGGTGTCGGAGCTCGAGGCCGCGAACTCGAAGTAGGCCTCGCCGCGATTGATCGTCAAAGCCGCCCATAAACCGTCTTCGAGAATTGCGGCAGGCTGGCTCCACGTGAATGTGATCCACTCCGCATCGTCGCTCTTGCCGAGTGTTGCCGGATCGCTCGCGCCTGCTTCAATGGGCTCGAGGGGTTGATTGTCCGGGCTGTTCTTCCATAAGACGATTCGGGCTTCCGCGCCCGAGGCTCCAACTCGCAGCGGCCAGCGCATGCCGCTGAGCTCGCCGATCGGCGTCGACGGATCGAGTCGAACGATCAACGCGCGTTCCGGTGTGACTCGAATCTCCGCCACGCCCGATGCGTCCGGCCCGGCTGCGGGCACCACACGCGTTGCAGGCACGGTGGCGGATGCGTTCCAGCGCACCTCATCGACGTTCAAGCCTTCGGGAAGGCTCTCCAGGCGGATCGTGGCCTGGCCTTCATTTTTGAATTCGAGGTCCTTCTCGGAAGCGCCGTCGAATGTGGCACGGCGAATGAATCGAAGCTCGCGAGCGTGCTCGCTCAGATCGAGAAATCCGGGAGCGCGGCTGGTAAGAGTCAGTTTGAAGGTGACTTCTTCGTCGTGCGCAGAGTCGCCGGTAAGTTTGGCGAACGCGCCGGCAAGATGGACTATGCGCCGCGCATCGCTCGACCACTCGGAATCGCTCAGGACTGTTTCCGTTCCAGGTTGCACGGGCGACGGATGAGTGAAGACCGGAGCCCCATCGTCGATTCTCAATTCAATGCCGGAAGGCAGGTCCGGCATCAGGAAAAACATCTCCGTGGCGAGCCTGGCCGCATCGACCGAACCATTCGCAGTGATTTCGATCCGCTCGGTTCGAACTTCCGAGGGAAGGCGGGCGACCCGTTGCGCAACATCGAAAAAAACGGAGTCCGCGAACTTGGTGCCGATCCACATGCGGATTGTCGAAGCCGTCATTCCCTCCGGAAGCATGACCGCCGCAACAGTTCGCAGCGCTCCGAAGTCCACGACGATGCTCGTCTGGCGCCCGCCCTGTGATGAAGTGCGAATCTGCCCGGCGACTCCCGCAGCAACCCGCGATGCTGAAGTCGCCGTGACGACGACGTCAAGAGTGCGGACGAGAGAATTTCGCCGAAACGTGATGTCCAGCGTCTTCGTCGTTGAGCCCTCGGCCAGCGTGGAAACGACAGATTGCATCGTTTCGTCGCCGAAGTCCGTGCCGAGAATGCGCACGTTCCTGATGAGGTCTTCGATTCTCGGAACGATATCCGGGAAGCCGCCGGGACCGAGGTTCGCCGCCATGAATCGTTACTCCTGAAATGCCATGGCGTTTCGCATGCTGTTGAATGCAGCGTTGAAGCTTGTGTCGGTGCTCGTTTCGTCGATAGGCACCTGGTTTTGATTGAACACCTGGGTCAGAAGAGTCTTTTCCGCGGCCGGAATGTCCTGCGGATTCTCGTAAGTCAGCAGGATCTTGCGCGCTTCGGCATTGGTCGCGATAGGGTCCACCTGATCGACCATCTTGCCTTTGAACGACAGGTGCACACCTTCGAACAAATCAAAGGGAATTGCCGATCTCGGAGCCAGCACGAGATCGACCGAGGTGCCAGCGGAAACCTTGACTCCTGCCTGGATGCTCTGCGAAACCACTCGCGGCAGAACTTTGGGATCGACGGCGATCAAGTCTCCGATCACCTGCTGGACTTTGGTGAGGTCCACTTTAACGGCCGGAACCTGAAATCCACGGCGGACGATCTGAGCGGATTTCACCTGCTGCGTCAGGTCGATAAAAACCTTCTCGGATCTTGCGGCCAGGTTTGCGGCGTTGATCAGGGCGTTCGGGATCCTTATGGACATGAGTATCTCCTTTTACTTAGCGTCGGGCCCACCCCCACGCGTTTCCGGACTATCTCGGCGCTGTGTTGACGGCTTTGCCCAGCTTGAGGCCGACGTTCTCCAGTGCTTTCTGCGCTTCGGCGAGCGTGAGACCCGCCAGCGATGGCACCTCTACGGCCTGTTCCGCTTCGAGCGCCGCAGACACGACAAGTTGCGCGCGGCCTTCGGGAGCGATTGCGGTTCCGGCGGATGGAAGCTGCATCAGCACCGGCTGACCGACGAACGCGGGATCGGGATTGGCGGGAGCCACATCGCGTCCGACAACGTCGAGCACGCGTTCGACGGCAATGTTGCGATTCTTCAATTCAAGCAACGCGCCGCGCAGCGTGAGACCGAAGAGATCGGGCATTATCGATCCGCTCGAAGTCAGCGAGACTTCAACAGGGTTTGCAGAAGGCGCAGTGACGTCCACAACAGCGGGACTGAAGCCCGGCGCTTCCGCGCGTATTTTGTAAGCCCCTGCGTTCAGGCCGGCAAAAATGTATTGCGTTCCGGGGGGCACCGGAGCGACGGCTTCAAACGTAACGCCGTCGTCGCGCGTGGCGGTCACGCGGGCCTCGGTGACTCCCGCATTCGTGACGACGACGCGCAGGCTGCTCGCCTCAGAGTTGTTGATGTGCTGGATGGATGCATTGATCGCGTTGACGATGGTGTTCCATCCTTCTGCTGTTACGGGCTCGCCCGCCTGCACTGTTTTTGGAGCGGGGACATCAATTGGCATACAGATTCACTCTTCTTCCGGAACCTTCCACAGTTCCATTCCGATGCCGGGACCTTGCTCCGGAGGCTGATGATCGGATGTGAAGATCACCCCACGGCCGAGAACCCAGCGGTTATCGATAAAGTCGACGTCGAGGCGCACGCCCGCCGGCCGGAACCTTTCGACGGCCCTCAGCACCTGTCGGCGTGTCGCGCGTCCTTCCTCGTCATCGGGCGTCAGTTGAAGAAAACGACTGGAGATCCAGATGCGCGCCCGGTAGGCACATCGTTCCAGCCAGGACAGCGACAGCAGCGCCGCAGTCTGGCGCTCTTCACCTTCGCCGGCCGCGAACACCGATCCGCCGGCGAATGCCACCGCAGGGCGGGGTTCCACACGTTCAATGGTTCCATCCGCCTTCTCGTTCGAAAAGAACCCTTCCTGGACAAAGAATGCGAAACGGTTCTCGCCAACATCGAGACTGAGCGCCGGAATGCTTTCACCGGCGTGCGGAAACGTGAAAGCAGAGGACAAGCTGCCTTCCGGCGTCGGCACGACGTACTTCGCCGCGCGATCCGCGGGCGTGCCTTCTCCTGCAAACAGGAAATCCCTGCGATGAGGCTGCGAGCCGTCCGCAAAGCAGGCTCCCTTCCAGCCAAAGGCGCGCGACGTCGCATCCATTCCATCCAGCAGCGCGCGGCCCTCTTCGTTGATCACCAGAGTGCTGCCTTCCGGGACCGTGCCCGCGAAACCGATACCTTGTCCATCGTCCCTGTTCACAACCATCGGGCCGATTGTTCGACCACCCGTGCCAGTGATGATGGCGCGAGCCAAAACTCGCTCGAACCCGCGGCGCGGCACGGGAAACAACTGGGCATGCCGGCGCGGATCGGCTCCTGTTTCCAGCCGCTCGAGCGGATTCTCTTCGATCAGGAGTTCTTCTTCCGCAGATGGAAAAGCCGTCTCCACGACAGCGCCTCCCGGTTGAACAGCAGGAAAAGTAAGCGTCAGGCGATCGCGTACTTTCGCGCGATGGAAGTAGCGATCGGTGCTGTGGGCCATACTCACGAGGTCGCAGTCGAGAGCGTTTGCCGCGGCAGTCGCGAGCGCGTGGATTGTTCCGTTGCCTTGCACATGCGTCTCAGCAACGGTGGCGATCCGGCGCCGCAGCGCCGCAGCCAGGGCGGCAGCGTTTATCGACTCGCGCGCAGCTTGAATAAAACGCGCGCGCGTCTTCACGTCCGAGGGAGGTTGATCGACGGCGTAGCGCTCGAGCTGGAAGCCCGGAGGAGCGATTCCAAACAGATTACCGACGGCCGATAACGACCCGTCAGCCGAGTTCGCTTGTTCGACCAGCTTCGATGTCAGAGCGAATCGAGTAGTCAGCACAGCCATTTCGTCTGCGCGAATGCCATGCAAGCCGGCCAGCAGAAACAGGTCGCGGGCTTCATCGGCCTCCGATAGCCGATGGGCGCGCCGCACGCGTCCAACCGATGAAGTCAGCGTGTCCAGATTCTGCGCAAGGGCGTCAGTCACATTCGTCAACGCCTTGCCTGCTCGTGACGCCTCCATATGCGCAGGAAACCGCGACAGGATCTTTTGTGAACGCGCGCTCACTCCGCCTCCACGTGGACGTTGCGAACCCAGAGCTGATCGCCGGCTTCGGGTAAGACGGTGACGTTCTCCTGCTGCATGCGTACGCCGGAGTCGAGAAACTCGACGTTGTACCGCAGCGTCTTGATGGTGTACTGCTCGGAATCTCCCGCCAGCGCCCGCAGGCTATTCACAGTGACCTGCGCCGGCAGCTCCACTCGAAACGCCGCATTTACCTTTTCGAGAATCTCGGCAGCGGCGGCTGAACTCACCGTCTCTTTCGGCGTTTGAAGAGCGGCTCCCTGACGCGTCACGGTGATGTTGAGATCGATCACGATCAGCGATCCTCCCGCCTGCACGTCGATGTTTCCGGCCACCGGCCGTACCATCGCGCTCGAAGGCACCAGGTTCTTTCGTCGCGGCCTTGAAGGGTCGGTTTGCGGAAACATTTCGACTTCGACGTCGATGACTCCGGTCATGGACATCAATCTGGCGACCAGCTTGTTGTAGATGACGGTTTCGCCAATGCCGGCTTCGTCCATGAAACTCCGGATAACCTTTTCCGCATCGCGCTCGAGCGCGCCTCGATCGGCTTCGGAAAGCGATCGGAGTGCAGGACGAAGCCGCACTTTGAAATCCACCGGCAGAAAAAGCTGACCGGGCAAAGCGTCGCCGAATGCGACCGGATTGCTGTCCGCGGCAGGCTCGGTGCCCGGACCGGGCTCTGCCACTCCCGCGGGCCGCGGGGCGTCGACATTGTGGAGAACGCGAACACCGACCGGACGGGTGTCTTCGATTAATTCCGCTACCTGCCTGAGGATCTTGACCCGCTGGTCTCCAAGCGAAGGCGGCAGAGCCACGTTGACCTGGATCAGGCCGGGACGGGCGATCGGATCTTCGAGAATCTGGATGTCCTTCTCTCGTACGCCCGGAATCGACGTCAGCGCCGACACGAGCGCTCCCACGGTGGACCGCCCCGCGCGCTCCAGCGAGCGGCGCGCCCGCTGCCGCAGTTGTGGATCGGTCTCGGAGTCGCTGCTGAATGCTGTCGGCTGGGGATTGTGCGCGGTCTCCACTCCGAGGACCGGCTGGTTCATGATGGAAATCACTTCGGCGCCGACGATGCCGGCCTGTCCGGGTTCGAGGGATTGTATCGGCGCTTCCACGCTGAGGCTTCCTCGCCGCAACGTCGCCGACTGCGTCGTTTCGAAAACGGCAACCGGCGGCTGAGAAGTGGACAACCGCATTCCTGCGGGAAGAACGATGTCTGCCGGAGCAGGCGTCGAACGGCTGAATACGACCGAACCCACCGCGAACGTCGGCGTTCGCCGTTCAATTCCGACGAGCGCAGTGACCTGCTCCAGGTCGCGTCCTTCCGCTGTATCCAGGAATCCCGCTTTGTACACGGTATCGAGCTGCTTCGAAATGACGGCGTACTCGCGAGCAAAGCTCTCCGCAAGCAGCCTTGTCACGCTTCCCGGATTGCGATCGGTCAGTTGCGGCTCGGCGCCCGGCGGCGCGGCGTAATCGAAGTTCGCGTAAAAATACGTTCCCTCATCGGGCAGTACTGCGCCCGCGACGGGTGTTCCGTCCGGCGCCGCCTGCCACTGAATCGTAGAATCCGGAAGGACCTTGTAATCGATGCCTACCTGGAATCGGCGGAACAGCGCGGATGCCTGGCCGTACACCCGAACGGAAGAAGCGATGATCGAGCCGGGCGCGCTCAATCGATAAGGTTCTTCCTCCCTGAGAAAACGAAACTCCTGGCGCGAGAGGCCGCCGGTCAGCGAATTCAGCAGATCGTCGACGAACTGGGCGTAAGGCTCAGCGGCAAAACTCACAGGCCCACTCCCAGTGAAAATGGAAGGACAAGATTGAGCGGCGACGGCCGGTCCAGCACTCGCAGCGAGAGTTCCAGGCGGACCGTCTCCCGCGGAGGATCATGTTCGGCGCGCACGACTGCCCTCAAAACGCGCTCGATGCGAGGTTCGTCTCGAAGCGCCTCCAGCACGTAAAGCTTCACGAGATTGCGGGTGCGCTCGACGTTAGGTTCTCCAACCAGTTCGTGATGCCGCGATCCGTATTCCGGATGTCCGAGTGACGCGAGTTCCCCTTTTCTTGTCTTGAGGCGGTTTGCGATAGCCTGAGTCAGGTTTTCGATGCCGTCCGCGAGTAAGAGATCGCGCCCTCGAGATGTCTTCGCTGAGGAGAGGTCGGCATCCTCGAAGAAGCCGCCGCCCTGCAGGTAGTCGAGCAGAAGATCGCGTCCGAGAAATGGAGCAAGGGATTCCGCCGTTCGTCGAGACATCAGGGTGCTCCTTGATCGTTGAGGAACGGCGCGGCTGGAGGTCCGAGAATCGTCAGGATGCCCGAACCTGCGGGAATCCGGTCGCCCATTCGAATGAGGCCCGCGCCGTTCACAGTGACTGATGCCGGGCCTGTTGCCGGGATCGGCAGCGGATACGGAACGCCGCTTACGGAATTCACCATCTGGCAAACGCTGCCGGCTACCGCAAACGGCATCCCGCCGACGCCTGCGATCGCCTGCGGAATAACGGTGATGAAGCCGCTATCGGGCGGACCCGAGGCTCCGGGACTCAATACGACTGCGCATCCGATGGTGACTGGGGGGCCTGGCATCACATCCTCACGAAGAACTGAAATTGGTAAAGCCGGCCAGAGAAATCTGCGGCCCTTTGACACCGGCGCTCGCCTGGCCTTCGAGCGTTGACGTCAGCCCTTTGATGGTGACGTTCTGTTGGGCCGTCAACGACAGGTTGCCTTGCGCGGAAAGCTCGATATCGCCTTTGGCTTCGATGCTTACTTTCGCGTTGGACCGGATGGTCACGTCGCCGTCTTTGGCGACGATCACCTCGGTGCCTCCGCATTGGATCGTGAACTTGTCGTCGTCAAACGTGATCGAATTTCCGCTGGGCAACTCGACGTGCATTCTGCGAACCGAAGCATCCTCGTCGTCCGGCGGCTGATATACGAATTCGAGCGGACCTGCTTTTGGTGGATGCAATTTGCTGCTGTAAACGGCTCCCACGATTACGGGAGCATTGAGATCGCCTCCGTCGAATGCGACCAGCACGAGGTCGCCCTTTCTCGGCAGCGCGGAAATTCCGGCGCGACTTACAGCCACCGCCGCCCGCTGCAATTCAACGCCGCTGCCTCGAAGCCTGACGTTGACTTGATGGTTGTCCTGGCCGGAGTCATCCGCTTTTGGAAACACGTCGGTCACGATGCCGAGCTCGGTGTGCCTGTATCGCGACATCTCGTCCCGCACGATTGACCGGAGTGTCTGAATGACGTCGCTCACGACAAACCTCCCGGCAGAGAACTCACGCCGAGACCAGCGCCGGGCCCCTGCACCGCCACGTCCGTCCAAAAGCCACGGGTTCCGCTGAAGTGATGCGTCACGGAGCGGGCGCGCAAATCGCCGGGACTGCCGCCGGGCAGGTTTTCAAGCTTGAAAACGTCGCCCGCGCGCAAGTCGTTCGCGCCGATCAATCGCAGTCTTCCTCGCACGACCGACTGTTCCGCCTGCGCGGACGCGGCGTCGTTCAACGCGTCAGCCGAAGCCTGCGACTGAAACGCTCCGACAACCGTTGCGGGCCCGGTGGACTGCTCGCTGATCCAATGCCACTTTTCTTTTCCGGCCTCGCTCGCCGCGCCGTGAACGGCATAGACTGCGGGTACTCCGGCGTTTCCCGAGCGCAATTGCCAATCGAGCAGGTTCACGCCGTAACTGAATTTTTTCGATGCGGGGACTTCGCGCACTTCGACAAAACGCAAGCCCCCGGACGGGCTGATCGTGATCTCTGCGCCGGCCAGGCCTGCCAGGTCCGTCAAGTGTCCCCACACACTTCGTCCCGAGTCCACGGCGTAGTAGTCCAACTGAAGGGTTGTATCCACATCATCGATAACGACGCTCGACGCCAGATCTCTCACGACGTCCGCGGCGCTCTGGTTCACATAGGTCTGCGACTTTCGCTCTCCGGTCAACGCCGCAGTGGGAGCCAGTCCTTCGATGACCATGGCTTCGGGAGTGAAATAGACTGCGCTCACCTTGCCGGTCCAAACCACTTTCTCGTCGTCTTCAACACCCAACTCGATCTTCATCTCGCTTCCGATGCCCGCCGCCGCGAATTTCGACGAAGGCCACAACACCAGCCGGCTGTGGTCGTGCGAGAACCGGCCGAGTGAGATGGATAACCCGGTCAATCCCGCTTCCGCTCCGGACAAGCGGCGCGCGGCAATGGTCACGTGAGTAACGGGACGTCCGGGCTTCATCGAATTCGTCCCTCCGGATCCACACCGCTGCGTTCGGCTTCGACGCGCAGAGTTTCGGCAAGCCGGGCGGCGAATTCTTCATCCGGAAACTCTCGGTGTTGGCGGTCCAGGGAGTCGTCCGGCAAGGGAGTCGATAGAGTCGGCACAACGGAAAACAGACGCTCGGTGGAAGCAAGACCGGCGAGACGCCGGAGTCCCGAAACCGCTTGAGCCGGGCGATCGAATCGCGGCGATCCGATTACGGAAGCCTGCCGCTCGACTGTTCTCGGCGGTGAAAATTCATTCTCAAGCGACACGGTTTCAGCCGGGCTCGCCGTCCTCGAAGCCCTTGCCTGAATTTCGAGCCGTTGCTCGCACGCCTTCTCGGCCCGCTCCACAACCTGAAGCAGCCGCATCGCAACGACATGCGCAGGCTGTGGCGATGCAGGAGAAATGACTCGCGGAACTTGTGAAGGTGCTGCCGGCCGCACGGGCGATTCCTTCACGTACAAGCTGAGCGCTGTACTGAATTCATGGAAGAGATCTAAGGATGTTTTGGTTTCGCCTGAAATTGGATTGCGCGCTCCGGCAGTTGCGGCGTCCGGCTCCGCTCCGCGAGAGGTCTTTGACGTGGCGGGCTGCGTCATGGAGACCGAGGCGCGAGTATCCGTCGAATCGGCACGCAACCATTCGCGCCAGCCGGTTTTCCTGGCTGATGAGCCCGCATCCCGTAAATCCTCCGACGCCTGCTCCACCTTCTGCACGGCCTCTTCGATCTGCGAGCCGAGAGCCAGTTCATGAACGAGTGGATGGATGAAGTCCTGCGCGCGCAGCAGCGGAAGATCTTCGAGCTTCACCGCAAAACGGGTGATCGAATCATCAGCCGACTGTAATGCCTGCATCACGCGCCAGGCTCGACGCGCTTCGTTGATAATCGTGCGAATCAGAACAGCCTCAGTCACGCGATCGTTCCCGGTGTTTCGCCTTTGGCCAGCATTTCCAGGTAGGCAAGCATCTGGCCGACCGTCAAATCCGCGCATTGCGCAGGACTCCATCCAAACTCCCGCGCGAGAAGAAAGCAAGCTCTGCTGAGCGGCGCTCGTATCGTCTGTTCGAGTTCGTCGGGTTCCAGGGCCATGCCGCTGATCGTATTGATTCTTTGCAGCAGGAATTGCACGACGCCCGCAGGAAGCGATCCCGCCTGCTCCACAGTCAGCTTCGGCCGGATCAGCGCCTGCTGCACCATCAGCACGCTGGTCAGCACCTGCTGTTCTCTGGCCGCCTGTGTGATTCGTTGCAGATCGCGCACTGTGAGCGGGCGCATTTCCACCTCGCCGCCTTCGGTTGACATTCCTTCCGGTTCGAGCACCCGGCCGGGGATAACCACCTTGTACGTGGTTCCCGCGCCGGCCATCAATTCTTCAGCGCTGAGAGAACGGACCATGACGAACTCCTGAATTGTGCTTAGCTGCTCTTGTCTTCGACCTTTACCCAAAGCGCACGAAACGCGACGCGCTCCATGGCGAAATCGTCTTCAGGCAGGTCGTAGTTCCATTCGTTGATCTTTACGCCCATGACCGTCACGGTGGATGAGATGCCCTGCACGGACGGGTTCTCCAGCCGGACCGCCAGATTGAACGACGGGCTCACGAAAGTGCCGGCAGGGCGGGAATCCGCGGCATCGCCGAGCATCAAGCGCAGCAGCGCGCCGTTGATGTATGCGCGTTCGATGGTGCCGAACACATTGATGTTGCCGGGGCGCAGATCGGTCGCGATGCGCTGGCCGAGTTCGTGAAATGGCGCGACGTCATTGGTGACGCGAACCGTGACGCCGGTGACTCGGCCGATCGGCGTCAGCGAAAACTGATCGTTGATAACCCCGGCCTTTTCGCCTTCCGGGCCTGCCTCAGTAGCGAGCGAAATCGTTCCATCCGAACCGCGATAGACGGTTGTGGGCATACCGGACTCTCCTTCCGACTGTTATTCGAGATTCATGATCACCTTCACGAAATCGATCGAGAAGGTGGGTTGCAAGGTCATCGTGACGATCGCCTGACCATTGATTTCCTGCGCTCGCGTGGCCGAAACATCCAGCTTGTAGGCCACCAGCATTTCGTCGAGAACCATGCCGGACAGAAAACCGTCCAGCGTCGCTTTCAGAGCGGCCCGGACGCGCGAGTTGTTGAGGCGGCCGATATAGGGATTCGAACCGATTCGCACTCCGGACTTGGCGTAATCGACGATCCGGCGTACGGAAATCTGCCGGAAAGCCGCGTCATCGGTCGTGACGCCCTTCAACACGCGGATCCCGAGATTTTTCTGGAGAACCAGCACACGGTTATTGAGCAGGTTCTTCTGCTCGGCACGCGTGTATTCCCGCGTGAGGTCGTCCGCAGCGACATTTTTGTTCGTGAGACTGACGTGGGGCGCAAGCGTTGCC
>Ga0137433_1001132_pt1 | contig 11857 bp, 17 predicted proteins | sample EasRivERMZT840_2_FD_102335 | JGI IMG/M metagenome (GOLD analysis project Ga0137433, IMG submission 102335) | Soil microbial communities from meander-bound floodplain in the East River, Colorado, USA - East River MetaG ERMZT840_2 | ecosystem: Environmental > Terrestrial > Soil > Floodplain ...
GATCTGGAGACGATGGATCGGAAGCAGTTCGCCAACCATCTGCTTGGGAAGTTGAAAGGGACAGTGGAAGGCGCGTTGCAGCCTCTGTCTGAACGGTTCGGCCAGCTGGACGAGAAGATCGACGGCCACACGCTGGGCGCAACCATCAAGGAGTTCACCAAGGACCATCCGGACTTCTTTGAGTGGAAGGATGAGATTCGGGCTCTCGTGAAGGAGAACCCGACACTGAAACCCGCCAGGCTGTACACGCTGGCTAGGGCGGAGAATTCGGAGAAGGCGAAGCGCATCGACGAAAAGTACGGCCTGAATAAGGCCTCCCAAGACAAGGGCAGCGAGGACAAAATCCTCAGTCTGTTCCCCAGGGCCGGCAGCTCTACGACGAAGAGTGGTACGGGCAAGATGAGTCCCAAACAGGCGGCACAGGCTGCCTGGGATGAGGTAATGTCCAAGCTCGGGTAACCGAGAAGAGGGCTCGCCACCTTTGTAGTATAGACTGGAGAGACGACCGTGCCTGGCTCACTCACGGAAGTACTCGACAACCTCTACACTACGACTTGGCAGAACATGAAGGAAACCGTCGTGGACAACATCTTCGACGCCACTCCCTTCTGGTTCTGGCTCAAGTCGAAGGGGAAGATGAGGACTGTCGAGGGCGGGCGGTTCCTGACGGAACCCCTGCAGTACGACAAGAGCGACAACGTCAAGTGGACTGGTAAAGGTGGGCAGATGCCCATGAACGACCAGCAGTTCTTGACGATCGCCAAGTATGACTGGCGTTATCTCGCCGGCTCCATCGTTCGCTTCGGAGTGGACGATCAGCAGAATCGGGGCAAGAACGAGATCATCAACTTCATGAACGCCAAGATGGAGAACCTCAAGAACGCGCTGATCTCCGAGATGGAGACGCGCCTGGCAGGGGGCTCCGGAGCGATCGCCGCGGGTACTACCGCGGAATTCCCAGCGTTCGACGGCCTGCAGACCTTGGTCGCAGACGTGCCCACCGCGGAAGTGGGCGGCATCAACTCTGGCACCGACACCTGGTGGAAGAACAAGGTGACGGACATGACAGGGGAATCCTTTGCCACCTACGGGGTGACGAGGATGCGGACGATGCTGAACAACACGATGAACAATCTGAAGATGGACATGCCAGATATCATCGTGACAGGGCAAACCCCGTATGAGTTCTACGAGGACAACGTCCTGCAGTACTACCGCACCTCGAACACGAAGCTGGGAGACATGGGCTTCCAGAACATCGAGTTCAAGGGCATTCCAATGGTCTGGACGCCGAGCATCGTCAGCAGGATGTACTTCCTGAACACGAACTTCATCTCGTTCGTGTACGATCCGATGATGAACTTCGACCTTACCGAGTGGAAGGCCATTCCCAACCAGATCAACGACCGAACTGCGCAGATCGTCACGGCCTGCGCGATGACCGTCTCCCGGCGCCGCTGCCAGGGGGTGATCTTCGGCGTTGCCACTCAGTAAAGGAGGCTGACATGCTTCGTTCTTTCCAAACAGCCCTCGACGAGGTCACGACCGTCAGGAAGGACCAGCTCGGCGCTCACCGCTACGAGAACGGGAAGTGGTATAAGTATCTCGAACTCAAGAACGTCACGGCCACTGTCGCCGGCGTTGCTGGAGACGGTGTGGCCTACGGTGCCGCTGGAGGTTACACCGCCAACAAGGGGGTGCTGGACCTCTCCGACGCTGACGGTACGAAGGCGCTTGCCGCAGGTGTTCTGGTCGGTGCAGTCCCTGGTGTCGCTGGAACCAGCTACTTTGGCTGGGTTCAGATCAAGGGACATGCCACCCTCTCCATCGCTGTCACAGGCGGTGTGATCGGCCAGGCCTTCAACCTGACGACGGTGGACAAGACCTTCGCAGTTCAGGCCGCGGTGACGGATCAGAAGGCGGGGTACAGCATCAGTGCCACGACTTCGGTCTGCCTCGACTGCCCGTTCTAAGGAGACGTCATGGCTGCTTATGCCGCTACCGTGACCCTCGCCCAGCCAACGGTCCACAAGATCGGGAAGCTGGGCGTGCTCCGCGGGGTGATCGACGTTACGAACTACAACTCCACGAAGGTGGCGATCGCGGCCATCACTTCCCGGTTCAAGGGAGTGCCGACGGTCCTCCTGGGTGGGTGTAGTTCAGGTGGTCACCTGGTGTTTTGGGACGCTGCTACCTCTTCAGTCAAGGCGTTCAACCCTGCCGGAACACTGGCGCAGGAAACTGCCAACGACCTGAACGTGGGGACAGTCCCGTTCACCGCAATAGGGGTCGCCCCGTAACTACTGTTCCAATTTGGAACGGGAGTGATGTATGGGTACGCTGACCCTCGAGGAGTTGAAGGCGGAGATGCGTGCCAGTCTCTCGAACAGGACTGACCTGAACCCGAGACTGACACGCTTTCTCAACCTTGCCCAGCAGCGCGTTGCGCGCCTGCATGACTTCGATGAGATGGAGGCAATTTCCACCTCCACCTTTCCCTTCACACAAACCTCCCAGGACAAGTACATCAGGCTACCTGACCTGCGGGAGCTCTACTCCCTGAAGTTGATCGACGGGAGTAATTCGAAGAAGCTGACGCAGTTGACGCAGAGGAAGTGGAATCAGCTGATTCCCGCTTCAGAGGAGTACACAAGGAGAAGGCCGCAGTACTACACCATCTGGGCGAGGACTTGTGTCCTGAACCCGTTGGCAGATGTGGCCGGGATAGAGTGCGAAATCTGGTGGACCAAGTGGCCCCTTCCCCTCTCCGACGATACGCCTGAGGTGGCATCACAGTACAATCAGAAGGATGAGATTCTGATTGAGTTGGGTCTGGTTTATGCGTTCAACTCTCTCGGGAAGCAGGAAGATGCACAAAAGCACTGGGTGAGAGCCCGTGGTCTGTTGGCAGAGGCTGTCAGCACTGATATGGAGAAGCCAGACCTTGATATAACCCCTGGCCCAGGATCAGAGCAGATCGACAACCTCATGCCGAGGGACTACTGGAACGATCCCTTTATAAGGAATAGCCCCTAACCAACGGAGGTAGTCATGCTTATCAGGATCGAAGTACTAGAAGGCTCGGTGAAGGTGGTCTCGGACAAGAGTGGGCATGAGTACATCCATGCCGGCGGCGGGATCAAGGAATTCCGCACGCGCTACATCGCGCTGGCCGACGATGGCATCGTGCAGTCCGGCGATGTGCAGCCCGCCGACAACGCCCTGAGCCCGGAAGACCTGGCCACACGGCGAGCGGAAGGTATCTCCGAGCGCAGTGCCACGCTGCGGGATGGCAACCTGGCCACGCAGGACAGCGATCGTCCCGGAGGCGGGCGAGACCTGACCAACCCCGTACCCAGCGAGCAGGTGGTTGGCAATCAGGAAGGTGAAGAGGCCGATGCTGCCGAGAAGGCACGCCTGGCAGCCGAGGACGAGCAGGGCAGCCGGCGCGGCAAGCGTAGCCGGTAGTTATGTCCAGCCTTCTGTGATTAATCGTCCTGCTGGTCATCATATGGATCGTGATGTACTGGGTCCCTATGGCGGAGCAGATGAAGCGGATCATCTACATCGTGATCTGCGTTGCCCTGGTGTTGGTCTTGGCCTACACCCTGTTGGGAGCCCCTCCACAATTGAGGTAGCCTATGCCTGAAGCTACTGGTGGTGGACAGACCAGGGGTGATCCCAGTGGTTGGTCCACGGACACGCTCAAGGAGTATATCCTTGGCCTCATGCAAGAGCAAGATAAGCACAACGCTGCCAGTGTGGACAACCTGAAGGAGTTCATCACTGGCCTCATGGCGGAGGCGGACAAGCGCAACGAGCAACGCTTCATCGCCCAGCAGAAAGCGGTGCAGGATGCCCTTCAGTCGCAGGAGAAGGCAGTGGGTGCTGCCCTGGCCGCATCGGAGAAGGCGGTGCTGGTAGCTGAGGCGAACGCGAACAAGTGGCGTGAGAACGCTAACGAGTGGCGAGGCAGTATGAACGACAGGGAGAAGAACTTCGCCTCGCGGATTGAGCTTGGCTCGCTCAAGGAGCGCGTCGATCGGATGGAGGGAATAGGCAAGGGAGTTAATAGTGCCTGGGTCTGGGTTGTAGGAGCGGTAGCTATTGGTGCCGCCGTAGTTACGATGGTTACCCAACTTAAATAGGAGACTTTATGCAGTATTACAGCAAACTCATCGCAGCACTTGTTGGACTCGCAGTCATCATCGGCGGCAGGTATGGCCTCGACCTCGAAGGCAACCAGATGCTGATCACCGACGCTATCGGCGCGATCGTTACTGCCGTGGGCGTCTACTTCGCCAAGAACAAGCCGACCACAGAGGCACAGGTCGAGACGGCCCGAGCTATCGCAACCGAAGGCTCGAAGGAGGTTAGGGCAAGCTAATGTCCCTGCGGCAGCTACAGACGAAGTTTGTCTGGATGCTGGTAGAGCTGCTGCTCTGGGGCAAGGAGCAAGGTTATGAGTTCACCTTTGGCCGCTTCTATACTGAAGGTGATCCTCGTCTCCATGGGAAGAGGCTCGCGGCTGACCTCAACCTTTTCATCAATGGAGTGTATCAAACTGGCACTGAGGCCCACCGTCCCCTTGGTGAGAAGTGGGAAAGTATGGGCGGTAGCTGGGGAGGGCGGTTCCAGGATGGAAATCACTACTCCCTTGCACACGGAGGTATGAGATGAGGAAGTTCATTGTAGTATTGGTGCTGCTGCTGAGCGCGTGCGCTATGTCCACAGAGGACAGGCTGGCCGCCTCCTACACAGTCATCAATCAGACCGCTGCGTCCACGGAGAGCTTGTACCGTCAGAAGCTGATCAGCAAGGAGAAGGGTACCAAGGTCTTCGAAACGCTGCAGTCCAGCTTGACGTTGCTGGATACTGCTCGGGACTTGCACTATCTGGGCAAGGACAAGGAAGCGGAGAATCAGCTGAAGGAAGCTGAGGCAAAGAAGGAAGAGGCAAAGAAACAACTGAAAGGAGGTCCCAGTGGTGCCGGTACTTAAAGTTCTAGCAGCACTAGCATCCCAACAGGAGGGCATTACCATAGCTGTCAAGGCCGTGGTAGCCCTAGCTGAGAACGCTCACAAGGAAGGACGAGAGGTGAGCAGGGAAGAGATGGCGGGGTTGTCACTCGGCGCGCACACCGCAGTCGACTCCCTCGGCAGAGCGCTAGCAGAAACGGAGTAAGCCATGGCCTTGTTCACTCGCGTATGGGATGCTACATACCTCTCCCTCCCGGAGGATGATGACGATGCGCTAGAGGGCGCGTCTAGGATTCGCCATACGCGAGTGGACGTTGGTGAGAGGATGGCGATAGACCACTCCTGGGCGGGTGACGTCCACGATGGGAAGCACAAGAAGGTAACACTAAGGCCCTCCGCTACTGATCCCACCCTGGACGCAGACGATATAGCTCTGTATGGTAAGGCTGTGGGGGCGAACACGGAGCTGTTCTACAAGTCCGAATCAGGACAGGTCCAGCAGCTTACCTTCACCACTGGAGCCCCTCAGAGCGTTCCTCCCAGTGCGGTGTTCGCCTGCGCGGGAGCAGTCCCATCGGGGTTCCTGGAATGTGACGGGAGTGCCGTCAGCAGGACTACATTTGCCGCCCTCTTCGCCGCAATAGGAACTACCTATGGAGTGGGTAACGGGACCACTACATTCAACCTCCCTGACATCAAGGGCAGGACGATCTTCGGGAAGGAAGTCTCAGAATCGAGGCTCACCTCTGCGATCTCAGGAATCAATGGAGGGACGCTGGGAGCTGCCGGGGGTAGTCAGAGTCATCAGGCTCACACGCACTCAGGGTCAACCAGCTCAGATGGGAGTCACCAACACACTGGTGCAGCAGACGTTGCAGCCTTCAACACTAATGGAGCAGTCCCTCCATATGCGCATAGCGGTGGTGGGGCACTGACGGGGGCTGCAGGCTCCCACAACCACAGCTTTACAACTGGCAGCTCTGGCGCAGGTGGCTCTGGCAACGTACCGCCTGGAATCGTGCTGCGCTGGGTTATCAAAACTTAGGAGAACTGAATGGCAGAGATCAATCCGAGGGCAACGGTCATCTCCATCAATCTGGAGAAGATTGAAGATGTATCCGTCCGAGAAGCGCTAAGGGCATTACTCCGTTCGGTGGAGGGGGTATCTATCAGTATCGCGAAGACCGCCAATTACAACCTTGCGCGCGCGGTCGAGAGTCCCACCATCCCAGATGTGCAGGAGGGAGAGTCGGTGATCTGGCGGAAGACTGGCGTCGGCATCGGTCTGCCAAAGGCGTATCTGGTAACGAAGATGGGTGGGGAGGTCTTTACCTTCCCCTCAGATCAGCTGGCAGGGACTATTCCAGTTACTCCTCCAGTTCCTACACCTCCACCACCTCCCCCGGATACTCCAGGGGTTATCCCGCCAGACTTCCTGGACTCCTTTGAGACCTCCCTGACTGAGGGTGGAAAGTACGGTATCCACTCTGGCAATTCAGGTGATCTAGACAATCCCAATCGTGTTACAGCGTACACTCCTGGTAGGCACGGTACGATGGGAGTACGCCTGACTACGAGAGCCGGTGACCGCAATCACGGCTCTGGCACCTGGGAAAGGTGTGATCTTGTCCTGAGTGTGGGAGAGACAGGGGGAACTCCAAATCAGGAGGCGTGGTGGGCCTTCTCAGTCCTCTTCCCAACCAACTTCCAGATGCCCCAAGGGGGCAATGGAAATCACCAGTGCGTCTGCTGGCAGTTCCACGATAGTGGTGGAGGACCGTCTGGCCTATCTCCCATGATAGATATATCTGTGAGGAATCATGGCTTCGTTGAGAGGGGTGGTACTCCTGGTAATCACGTCCGCCTACACACCGTCGTCAGGGACATACTTGGTCGGCATCATGGGATAGACCCCTTCGGAAGCGCCGTCCTGCAGAGGAATGTGTGGTATGACTTCGTCCACTTCGTGCGGTGGTCTGAAACTCCCACAGGGGTGTACAGGCTCTGGGGAAGGATCGGGGATGAGTCAATGTACCGCTTCCTGTTCGATCACCAAGGGGCAACGCTATACACTGGATCGAACGCCTATCTCAAGCCCTCCAACTACCACAGCAATACTGGGATAGAGAGCTCAGTGGTCTATGACAGGATCACTCGAGGACCCACTTCCGGTTCCGTGGCTCTGGTACCTCTCGAAGCGGTGCCGTAATGCCCTATCCGGCTAAGACAGAGAAGCAGGGTGTCGAGGAGTGGGACTACAAACAGGTAGACTCACTCGCTCGAGGCCTGAATCTCTCTGTCCGGCCGGATAAGCTACAAGATCAGGAGACGTTGATCTGTAGGAACGTCAACATCATTAAGGAGCAGGTATCGGTAGATACGGGGTATAAGAGGTTTGGTCCCCCGGTGGTAGGGATACCTCAGGGCACCTTCACCTACTCCAAGACAAATGGGATTACAGAGCTGATCCTGATAACCACGGAGACTGTGTATAAGTGGAGTGATCCTAAGGATAGCTGGGTCTTCGTTGCCGGGGCGATGAAGACTACAGCCTCTCTTGGAGAGGCAGCAGGGACGACGAACATTAGGGTAGTTGATAGTGTGGGGGCAGTGGTAGGAGCGCACATAGGGATCAGCCTGGATAATGGAGACCAGCACAAGACCACCCTCCAGTCTATTCCAGATGCTACCCACATCATCATAGCGGACCCAATCCCCCAGGGGCGCACGGTAGCTGCGGGGGCAGAAGTGCTGCAAGCCCCGATCCTGTCCGGGAACTTGGATAGTCAGGTGATGGCCCTGAACGTGCAGAGTCACGACTGGCTGGCCTTCACCAATGGGGTAGATCGGGTGCAGAGGTATGATGGGACTACGGTAGAGGATCTGCCGGGCCTAATCAATGTGGTTGCTCGCGCGCTCGCTTTGTACAAGAGCTGCCTATTCCTCATCAACACTATTGAAGATGGTGAGGCTCATCCCAGGCGCGTGCGGCGCTGCGACAACGGAGACCCCACGAACTGGATAGATGGGGAAGGGACAGCAGGCTACAACGACCTGTTGGATGAGGAAGACCCCCTGCAGGGTGCGGAGGTCCTCGGCCCATATCTGATCGTGTATGCAGAGCGTCAGATCATCCGTGGTGAGTTCGTCAATACTGGCGGAGTCACGTTCGACTTCCAGACTATGATCCGGGGGGAGGGTGTTATCTCCACCTGTAGCATGGCGGACGTGGGGGACAGTCACATAGTGATGTGTCAGTCCAACATCTACCTCTATCGGGGTGGGTTTGACCTGGACCCAGTTGGGGACAATGTCTACTACCGTCTCTATGGCAGTAAGGGCAGCATGTCCCCTGCCAACAAGCATAAGGTGTTCGCCTTCTACGTGGAGGAGTTGGATGAGGTCTGGTTCTTCTTCCCGGATACGAAGGCGGTGTCAGGCTGCAATAGGCTCCTCCGATACAACGTAGGGGAGAAGAGCTGGACGGAGAGGGAGTTCCAGCAGGAGTTCATAGGATTCGGATTCTTTGAGTCCAGGTCCAGCCGTCCTTGGTCATCCCTGATTGGTAGCTGGCGGCAGCAGATCTGGAGATGGAATGAGCGCACGCTGCTCTCCAGCTCTCCCACCACCCACCTATGCTGCTCCGAAGAGAATCAGGTGATGGAGTATGACTATGTCGATACACTTGACGATGGGGTGCCGATAGCGTATACTGTCGAGACTAAAGACTTCCTCGCACCTGATTCCATCCATCGCTTCGACATGCTGGAGATGGGAATCAGGGGGATAGACGTCTTGGTGCAGTACTCGGTGGATGAAGGGATCACTTGGGTCCCCCTTGGAGTTGTGAATAGACAGGCAATGGGAAGAGTGCAGATGCACCGACAGTTCGCTTTCGAGAAGGTGCGCTTCCGGTGGAGTGGTTCCTCTTCCTTCGTATTGGACTGGTTCGGCTTCTCCCATAAGGAGGAGTTCTTGGACACTTTGGCAGATCAGGAGTAGATATGGGCTTCCTCAGCGATTTCTTCGGTGGCAGCAAGAGTACAGTAGAGAGTAAGACTCAGAGTACGAAGACTCCTGAACAGGAGGCGATGCTCAAGCAGCTGCTCGCCCAACTGTCCGGGGATATGAGTGGCTCACCAGATGCCTATAGTGGGCAGATGGCGCCTGACATGTCAAAGTTGGAAAAGACGTCTCTGGCCGCGCTAGAGGAAAGGGCCCTTCAGTCTGCGGGGGTAGGCGGTGACAGCACGATGAGTGCTGCGCGAGGGGCTGTGGAGCGGGGGGCGGAGGGAGACAAGTTCGATCAGGAAGGGTTTGACAAGTACTTCGGGGAGGCTGTAGCTGCCCCGATGCTGGATATGTTCAAACGTGACGTGCTCCCTGCTCTCAGTAAGAGGTTCACGGGATCAGGAACGGCCAGCTCGGACCGGATGAAGGCGGAGCGGACCTCCACGGATGACCTGACCAAGTCGCTGACTTCCTCGCGCGCAGACCTGCTGTTCAAGACTACGGAGGCGGGAAAGGACAGGTCGCTGAAAGCAGCATCTCTGGCCCCAGGAGTGGTTGGTGGTGAAGCGGATGCGCTGCTCAAACTGCTGAGTGGTGGGTCTGTCCCGAGAGAAGTGGAGGGCAACAAGCTGGCCATGGACTATCAGGAGTTCATTCGGCAGCAGGGGGAGAAGGGCAAGACCCTCGAGATGGCACTGGCCGCACTCGGGATCAACCCTATCGAGAATACCAACATAGTGAAGCCAGGGAAGGCTGGATTCCTGGAGAGCATGGCACCTGCTGTCGGGACAGGGCTGGGTCTGGCTATGATGGCCTCTGACCGCCGGCTCAAGTCGGATATCAAGAGGGTGGGCACTCACCCCCTTGGCATTGGCATCTACTCCTACAAGATCAAGGGCCGTCGAGAGGTGGGGGTGATGGCTGATGAAGTGCAGAAGGTGAAACCGGAGGCTGTCGCTCGTGATGAGGACGGCTACCTGATGGTTGATTACGCTGCTATCACGGTGAAGTAGCGTTCCATTTTGGAACACTCCTTGAACCCCACAATAGTCTATTTAGCGGGACACTTTGACGGAGAAGGCTCTATCATGGTCAGTGACATGCCATCAAGGCACGGACCTTCTAGTAAGAAGAGGGTCAGGCTCAGCGTTGGCTGTACCTATCTACCCGTCTTAGAATTGTACAAGGCTATATTCGGAGGTTGTCTAAGTTCGGTGGGCAAGATGAGGTCAAAATCTACGAAGCCTATGTATTACTGGCAGCTTGGAAATAGATTTGAGTGTGCCAGGTGTCTGCTAGCTTTGGAGCCATATCTATTGGAGAGGAAGGCTAAGGCTACACTAGCCTTAGAATATCTCTCGTTGAGGATTCTCTAATGTCAAATACCATCTATCTTCCCCAAGCAGGGAAGGGAATCGGAGCAGCCCTTGGTGAGGGCATGTCCACTGGCATGATAAAGCAGATGGACAGGCAGGAGAAGGCAGAGAAGGCAAAACGCCTTGGTGGCCTAATGCAGCAGATGGCAGACGCTCCAGATCGGAAGACTGCATTGGAGATGGCCGGAGTCCTGATATCCCAAGGGGCAGAGGACATAGCTGATGTGTCCACCATCTACGCGCACGTGGACCGCCTGCATCCACCGGGAGATGATGTCCCTGTGCCCGTGACTGCAGTGGGGCCGGACAATAAGGAGATCACAAGGTTCCTCCCCAAAGGCCAAACTCCTCGCCTCAACACTCCACAAGGGATGGCTGACACGTTTGGAGCAGGTTCGTACCTGGGCAAGCCGGAAGATGAGTTGGAGTTCCTGCGCCCACCCATGCCTGACTCCCACCTATCCTCCTCTCCAGAGGCAGGGAATCCCCCTACCTCTCTGGGCAAGTTCCCTGTGAGCAAGAGGCCGGAGGGGGCGATCAGTACTCCGGAGTACCAGATGGGCCGGCAGTTGGCTCAGGACAAGGCCTCCATCGTGAGTCAGGACCTGGCCCGGCAGGCTGCTGTCCGAGGAGACAATCGAGATGCGCGCGCAGAGGAACACCTGCGCCTGGCCCAAGAGAGGGAAGATCGGATCGCGGCAGAGGCCAAGAAGACTAAGGGAGATGCAGGTGCCCGGCAGGATGCAGATGACCTCCGGCAGGACTTGTCCAAGCTGGAAGGTGCAGTCGCTCGTAGTCTTGGCAAGCAGCTGGCTGATGGTACCTGGACCTTTGAGGGGGAGAATGAGCGGAAGCTCTTCTATGAGCGGTTGAAGGCTGGCGGTGACCTCCTGGAGAAAGCGTATAAGTCTGGAGGCTCTAGGAACTACCTGGGCATTGCTGATAGTGTGGTGAAGCAGTTCCCTGGTCGCGCAGATGCTCCTGTGGAGCCTACTCCTCCAAAGCCTGCGGCGAAGAAAGAGCCCGGCCTGGGAGAGAAGGTGAATGAAGCAGCTGGGAAGGTGAACAGGGCCCTTGGCCTATCCAAGACCGAGCTGCCCACGGTCAAGAGCGATGAGGACTTTGCCAAGGTCGAGCCCGGACAGGAGTTCCTTGATCAGAATGGAAAGAGGTGGAGGAAGCCCAAGCCTAAAGGGAAGAAGTAATGGCCTGGCAAGATAAGGCTGAGCCAGTTGACGAGCCAGAAGAGGACTTGAAGGATGGGAAGGAGGCCTGGCATAATAAGGCTGAGCCTGTGGATGATGCCCCCTCCTGGCAATCCAAAGCAGAGCCGGTAGAAGAGCCTGGCTCCATCTTGGAGCGCGGGCGCAAATCCCTTGCTGAAGCAGCATCCTTCATGGCCAGCTCAGCTCGAGAAGTTCCTGGAGCCATCGGGGGTGTGCTGGAGCAGCCAGCCGCTGGTGTTGGTGCAGTAGGGGAGATGATCACCTA
>Ga0137433_1001133_pt1 | contig 11852 bp, 8 predicted proteins | sample EasRivERMZT840_2_FD_102335 | JGI IMG/M metagenome (GOLD analysis project Ga0137433, IMG submission 102335) | Soil microbial communities from meander-bound floodplain in the East River, Colorado, USA - East River MetaG ERMZT840_2 | ecosystem: Environmental > Terrestrial > Soil > Floodplain ...
CGGCGTGCCATATGCCGGATCCACTGCCGGCTCGAATCGGTTCATGCCTCCGCCAAAACTCGCATCGTGGACGGGCGTGCGTGATTGTTTTGAAGTCGGTGAGCGAGCGCCACAGGACGAGGCCGGGCCGATCTCGGAAGTCTTCTCGTTGGATCGTCGCGAACCGATGGGCGAGGACTGTTTGAAGGTCAACGTTTATACCCCCGGTCTGGATAACAGGCGCCGGCCCGTAATGGTCTGGCTGCATGGCGGCGGGTTTTCGAGCGGTTCGGGTAACTGGCTCCTGTACGACGGGACGAACCTGGCGCGCAAGGAAGACGTTGTCGTAGTGGGCGTCAATCACCGTTTGAACCTGTTCGGATTCCTCTATCTCGCCGACCTTGGTGGCGAGAAATGGGCCAATGCCTCGAACGCCGGCGTGCTGGACATCGTTGCCGCTTTGGAATGGGTGAAGAACAACATTGCGGCCTTCGGCGGCGATCCGGGCAATGTAACGATCTTTGGACAATCCGGCGGCGGTGGCAAAGCGACGACTTTGATGGCGATGCCTTCGGCCAAAGGTCTGTTTCATCGCGCCATCGCGCAGAGTGGTTCGGCTTTTCGCGGAGCAACACGCGACAGTGCGACAAAAGCGGCAGCCGACTTCCTGGCGCGCGTCGGCCTGAAGCCGAATCAACTCGACGATCTGCAGAAGATGCCATGGCGGCAGTTGCGTGAAGCATTCGAGCGGCGTCCCGGCATTCAGGGCCTCGCGAACGGACCTGTCACCGACGGCAGATCGCTGCCCAGAGATCAGTGGTTTCCCGATGCGCCCGAATACTCCGCGACCGTGCCGTTCATGCAGGGATCCACGGAGACCGAAGACGCATGGAGCGATCCGCCTCCGCCGCTTGAAATGCCGGAAGAAGAAATGTTCACGCGCGTCAAGCGCGTCGCTCGAGATAACGACGCGAAGGCCAAAGAACTCATTGCGCTGTATCGCCGGACGCACCCCGGAATCTCGAACACCGATGTCTGGCTGATCATGAATTCGGACAATACACGCCGCGCCAATGCGCAGCTCCTTGCGGAATTGAAGGTGGCGCAGGGCAAAGCCGCGAATTACCAGTACTACTTCACATGGCGCTCGCCGGTGCACAAGGGTCAGATGAAGTCGTATCACACGCTCGACATTCCATTCGCGTTTTACAACATCGATATCGCCGGTTCGATGACAGGAGCCGGCAACGAACGCTACGCGTTGGCGCACAAGATCAGCGCCGCGTGGGCGGCATTCGCGCGCAACGGCAACCCGAATCACCCGGACCTTCCGAACTGGCCGTCGTTCAACCTGAAGGATCGATCCACGATGATCTTCAACAACGATTGCAAAGTTGTGAACGATCCGAATCGAGAAGAACGGCTGGCGCTGAAAGCGATCCGGGACGCACAAAGTAATTGAACATCTCCTGGCTGACCCTGCGCGACCTGCAATATCTAGTGGCGGTCGCCGATCACGAACACTTCGGCAAGGCCGCGGCGGCGTGTAACGTGAGCCAGCCTGCCTTGAGCGCGCAAATCCGGAAAATCGAAGACGTCCTCGGAGTGCAGTTGTTCGAGCGGACAAACCGCCGGGTCACGATCACTTCTTCAGGCAGGGCTATCGCGGATCAGGCGAGAATCGTGCTCACGGAAGCGGAGAAGATCAGCGATCTGACGGGCTCGTCCCGCGAACCGTTATCCGGAACGCTGCGGCTCGGCGTCATCGCGACAGTCGGGCCGTATCTCCTGCCGCACCTGCTGGCGCCGATTCGGAAGAAGTTTCCCAAACTGGAGCTGGTCCTGCGTGAAGCGTTGACCGAACAACTTCTCGAAGCGCTCCGCGCCGGGCAACTCGATGCCGTGATCGCTTCGGATACCTTCGAAGATCCGGCATTGCGTGTGATTCCGCTGTTTTTCGAACCATTCGTTCTGGCTGCTCCTCGAAATCATCCTCTGGCTTCAAAGGAACATCTGAGCCGCCGCGATCTCAACAGCGATCAGATGATTCTTCTGGAAGATGGCCATTGCCTTCGCGACCAGTCGCTGGATTTATGTCCGGCAAACCGTCGAGGTCATATTCGCCAGTTCCATGCGACAAGTCTCGACACGCTGCGCCACCTCGTGGCGGTCGGCTCCGGCTATACGTTGATTCCCGTGCTTGCTGTCCGCGACGAGAAAACGTTGAGACCGTTGATGCGTTACCGGGAATTTGAAGACAAGGGTGTGGGAAGAAACATCGTCCTGACATGCCGAAGCCGCTTCGGCCACATGGGGGACATCGACGCGCTCGCGGAATTCATCCTGAAGCATTCGCCGGCGGGGGTGTTCCCCGCCCGCTAGCTAAAAAACCGATGCCACAATTACAACGACATGGTTTTTTTCAGAGAACCATTAGGGCTTGGGGTTGGCTGCTAGGTCTTGCTTGGCTGTTTGTCGTCGGTCTTGGAATAACGCTAGTACTGCCGCCACCAGGACGTTATCCGCCAATCATAGGATGGTTGATGCTCCTTGTTTCCACTGCCGTATTCTTTGTCACGATGGACCGCTGGATCAAGACTTTCGCGGGATTGATTCTATTTGCTGCTCTTCGAGCAGGCGCCGCGATTTTCCTTGGCCATCCTCCGGACAATACGGATGAATCCATCCCAACACTAAATGCGATCATGATGACCGCACTCCTTGTAGCAAGTGCGTTTCTCGTGTTCAGCCTCGCCGAACGTCGATTGAAGATGCATGATCGCGTTGTTTTGTTTGCATTCACTTGTTGTTTGTTCTGGGGAATGGCTGACGAGGCGAGAACGATGGCTGCGATAACCGTCGGGTTTGGCTTCCTCATATCTGCTTGGGTTTATAACCGGTTGCACGAACGGCGCTGGCAGTGGCTCGATGATTGATCAATACTTCACCAACCTTTCTAGAATTGTTCAACCTGTAATAAGTATTTGGTTCATTGTTTGGGCCTACCGTCATAGTTATGAACTGGATGAAAAACTGGATTCTGTTGCTAAGCGAATCCGCTGGCTAATCGTTCTTGTCTGTTACGCTGTCGCCGCCATTCCCACATCAGTTACGCCGATAATCTACATCCGGCCGCCATTGGTACTGATCGGGCTGGCATTCTTGGCGTGGCCGAATTTTGCATACCGACTAAGGAAGAGAATGGCTTTCCCGCGCGATCCGACTAAGCAGACATAACTGTGGTGTAGTGCAACCGATTCGCCCTACGAACGGCTCTCCTTAATCTCCGATTGCGGCGGCTCGCTCAATAGTGGCCGGATTCGAAGCCGCGATTTCCTGGATCCGATCTCGATCCGATGCGTTGCGTTGCGGCGTGTACAGTTAGGATGCGGTGAACCGTTAGACCGGTGTAACAGGCGGGGGAAGCTGGAGCATCACATGGGGCCTCGATGCCTTCGGCATCGGACATCGGAACACTTTTGGGAGCTCTTGGCTGGGTGAACAACCGGAATTATTCCTTTTCAACTACACCGACGCTGGACAGATCACGTCCGACGGCGCACATACTTACGGTAGGGCCGGACGGGCGGACCAAGCAAGTGGATCCTGAGGCTGGGAAGTTTGCCCACGACGGCTTTTGACGGCGCGTCCAGAAAACGGTGGGCTCGACGATCCATCGCCGCTGAGGATGACGAATCCGAGCACAACAAGCTATGATCGGAACTATGAGTACGGTCCACATGAACGAAAACGAAGTCACGGCCAACTTTGCCGACGTGCTGGAGAAGGTCCGCCATGGCGTGGAGGTCATCGTCGAGCGGAATCATCAACCCATTGCCGTCATCCGTTCGCCGAAGAGATCCGGACGGCTGATCTCCGAATGCATCGCATCGGCGAAAGCCAGCGGCTCAAAGGTCACTTTGGATGAAGGTTTTTCCAAAGACGTTGAAGACGGCATCCGCGAACGCAGTAAGCCATGGAACCCACCATCCTGGGATTAGTCCTCGATTCCAGCATCATTATCGAGGCCGAGCGCAAACATCAGACTGTCGAAGAACTCCTCGCGGGCATTCAGCAACGCTTCGGTGAGATCGAAATCATGATGTCGGCCGTCACCGTTGCCGAACTCGTGCATGGTATCGCTCGCGCCAGCAAACCGGAAATCCGCAATCGTCGTCGCTCCTTCATCGACGAACTGAAGAAACACGTTCCGGTGCATCCGTTCACTGATACGACAGCAGAGATCGCCGGAACGATCGGCGGAGAACAGGCCGTCAAAGGCATCACCATCCCTATCGACGATCTTCTAATTGGATCTTCGGCCATCGAGCAAGGCTATGCGGTCGGCACACTCAATCAGCGGCACTTTGAAAAGATTCCTGGTCTGACTGTCTTGAAACCTTAGCAGTGATGTCAACTAAGCGGTAACCAGAGTGGATTCGATGTGCTCCAGCACTGCCTGGAGATTGGTGTAGATATCCCACTCGCGGATTTCATTCTTCTCGCCGGCAAGGACGTCACGAAAACCACAACCCGCACTATTGTATTCGCGGGGATCGAAGAACACGGCCATCGGCGTGTCTGTTGTTGTCGCGAGCCACGATGTGCCGTAAGCCGGCCCGAGGTAATAACGACTCCATTCGATGAGCACCGCCATCACATCCAGGGGCATATCGAAGGTCGTGATCGCATCAGGGATTTCCGGATCCCCTTTTCTGCCGAAGACCACGGTCTGCAGTCCGATCTGCTTCGCGAGCTTGTTGAGGTTCGAATTCGGCCAGTGTCGAAGCTCGCCGTTACCAAGCGATGCCGTAACGAACTCATTGCGCGTCAGGCCGCGCCGCTGGAGGAAGTCTTCGGCATCCAGGATCGCTTCAGCGCTGTGCATCAGGCAGGACTGGCGCGACTCGAGCGCGACTCCGCACTTCTTTGCAATGAAGTCGATTGCATGCAGTCCGCTTCTTTCCCATTCCTCCTGATTCGCTGCGGGCTCAGGAAAATAGACGTGGGTGAAGCCCTGCTCATGAATCCACTCCCACGGAATAACGCCTCGCGATTTTGCGTCGTGAACCGCCCCGGCCAGACTTGACCGGGCAATGGCGGAGTATTCGGGGGCAGTGAGCCATGCGACATTCCCGAATTTGTCGCGTAATGCCGCGACCGTGGGAAAGGCCTGGACGACGTGATCCACGTCGCCAAAAAGAATGAACAGGACGCTCGGCGGACCTTCCGCGCCGATTCTCTCGAAAACGTTTGCCGCCAGCTCGCCGTAGCGTTCCGGCTTGCTGAGTTCGCGACGCGCTTTGTTGTGCGTCGGATTCCGGCGGAGGCACTCGTTGAAATGTTCGTAGGCCCGGGCGGGATTACCGAGAGCGCGTTCGATGCAGCCCAGATGATATTCGGCTCCATCCCAGTACTGCTCGTCCTTGCGATGCAGAACCAGCCGGAAAAGCCGCCGGGCTTCGTCGAACTCGGCGATGGCCTCCAGGTGTGATGCCTCCCGGTAGATAGCCGTCGTGCTTGAGCTGTTGCGCCGCGGCTTCATGCCTCCGATGTCTTTCAATCCATCGAAAATGCCGCGGTGGAAGTAATGACGGCAGACGTGGGAGTAGAGTTCGGAGGCGCCTTGCGGAAGTTCGGAGACTCCGGACTGCTCCATCATTGCGATCTCTTCCACAACGGCTTTGGCGTCGACGGCCTTCGTCTCGTTTTTTGCGAGTATCTCGATCTCTTCGACCTGAGGCATGTATTGAGGGAACTTCGCATGGAGAAATACCGAGGACATGCCGTCCATGAATTCGCGTTCGACGAGGTCGTGAATGGTGAACTTGTTGTGCTGAAAGCCTACAGCGGATTCCAGGCGCAGCACTTCCAGACCATGTTGCGTCAGCCGCAGTTGAAGCTCAGTGTCTTCCGAGCGCGCGAAATTCTCGTCGTATCCGCCGTGTTCGAGAATGAACTTCTTCGACAGAAGAATGGGGGACGGCGCCTTGTGAACGCCTTCCATCCATTTCATGGTCATAGTGAGCGGGACGTCCGGATCCCACATGATGCGCGATTTCAACCCGAGTTTCGGTCTTTTCTGGGCAGAGAACTCGCTCATCAGTCGCATGACCATGTCCGGTGCAGCGTAGATGTCGTCGTTCATGACGAGAACGGCATCGTGGGAAGCGGCGGCAAGACCCGCGTTGATGGCGGCGCTTCGGCCGCGTTGCCGGTCGAGACGAATCACGCGCGTGGGCTCCGGCAGCGTGACAGGATCGTCGGATGCGTCGTCCACGACGATGATCTCGGCTTCGTTATGTTCCAGTGCGTGGACACACTGGACCACGGCGTTGCGGTCACGCGTCGGAATGATGATCGTAAGGTCCATCCTGGTGTCGTTATCGGCTGGTTTCCGACCAGCCTTTACCGCAGAAAAATGGGGTCGTAGCCCTATTAACCCATTTAATTCGGGGTCAGATCTATCGAGCTGATAAGACAAGCGTCCGACCCCGAATTAAATGGGTTAATAGGGCTACGACCCCATTTTTGTACCCGGCATCGGAACGGAATGCTCGCGGAACGGGCGGCGGGTGAGCCTCAGATCCTGGCCGTTCCGGAGCGCTGCGAGATTGTGCTCGGCATCGAAATAGCCAGGACGAAGTTGAAGCGCGGCCTCCAGTTGAACGGCGGCTGCTTCCTTCATGCCGCATCGCGCATAGACGACACCCATGTTGTGCATCGCGGCCGCGTCTCCCTGCTTCAGCGAATCGAACGTCACAAGTGATTTTTCATACAGGCCGCAATCGTACTGGAACACGCCGACCGCAAACCGGATCGATCGTGAATTCGGATGCTGGGCCACGGCACGCGCGGCTTCCCTCGCAAAGGCCGGGTCGCCGCGCCGGAGCAGGAACCAGATCCAGGCTTCTGAGCGGTGCCGGCCCTTTTTGTACAAGCGGCCGAATGCGGCCCACGCTTCGCCGCGATCGACTTTCTGCAAAGCCAGACTCTCGAAGCGCTGATGCGATTCGATGTTGATGCTTGTATTCATCGCGTGGCGACGGCAGGAGATCAACGGTGTATCGATATAACCGATCGCGTGCGTCCGGCCGATTCGGAGCCACAAGTCGTAGTCTTCGGCGTGCGTGAAGCCTTCATCGAATACCCCGATGGTATCGAAGACACTCCGGCGAACAATGACTGAGGGCGTCCCGATCCAGTTCCGTTCGAGCAGCGCGGCCCAGTAATTACCGGCCGCCCCGACCGGACACGTCCACGTGCCGGGCAAAGGGTGCCCCTCCGCGTCGATGAAATTCATCGCCGATGCCACGAGGTCCAGGTTTTCTTTTTCGAGTGTCTCCAGTTCTACGCGCAGTCTCTCGGGAGCGCAAAGGTCATCCGCGTCCATGAATGCGACAAAGTCGGAATCGGTTTCCGACAATCCCCGATTTCGAGCGCCGGCGGGCCCCTGATGCCGCGATTCGATGACCTGGACTCGCGAGCCCTGGCGTTTCAGGATTTCGAGTGATCCATCCGTAGAACCATCGTCGACGGCGACAATTTGAAAATCACAGTAGTCCTGCGCGTACAGCGACGAGAGCGTTTGTTGAACGAACGCGTCGTGATTGTAAACAGGCAGGACGACTGTTACACGAGGCATTGCTCACTCGCCATTTCCAGCGCCCGTGCTCCGCATATGAAATCCACCAGCCGCGACGGACGATGGAATCCTGCGTACGCGGCGCGCCTGTCCATAGCTCGCGCCTTCAACCAATCCAGGGAGCGGAGCGCATCGAGCACCGCAAGCTGTGCCCCATCGCGATCCGACGCGTCATAGACGACACCGGCGCCGTGGCGACGGATCTGGTCCGCAAGCCACGTGCCTTGCGGCGCGACGGCCGGCACACCCGCGCAGATCGCTTCGGCCAGTATTCCGGATGTTCTCGAGACATATCGTTCCGGCTGGTAGGGAAGAAGGACGATATCCGCAGAACGGAGGTGATCGTTGTAGATCTCTTCTGTGACGGCGTCCCGCAGCAGATGGACGTTCGGCATCGTAGCCAGAAACTTGCGAGCTGATGCGATGCCCGGCTCACCCTCGGGCACATTGAAATTGCTCTGCAGGATCATTCGAACCTGACCTGCGGCCAGCTCTGTTTGCAAAGCCGAAGCGATCCGCGGCAGCAGCGCGTATCCCTTCTCTGTTCGCGCGTCTCCCAGATAAAGCAGTGTGGCGCAGCCGCGCGAACCTTCGTTCCGACCACTCGAGAGCCTCGGGTCCACGGGAATGGGCGCCGTTTGAAAACGGCGGCACAGCATCTGCGCGTACTCTTCGGTGAGATTTTCGCTGTCGGTGAGTAGTCGAATATGGCTGCCTTCCTCACCATGAAGATCCGCAAGCGCCTGCCGCAACAATGTGCAGCCGGCTCGAGCGCCCACGCTGCTGTCTGTCCCCTGTTCATCGAGATCCCGCCGGAACAGAAGAACCGTACGCGGAGCGATCCCGGCCTGGCGCCGCCAGCGCGCGAGTCCCATGACTTCGGCCAGGTTGACGTATGGGAAAAAGAGAATGTCGTCGTCGGACAGCCTTTCTTCCTTCTGGATTTGGTCCATCGTGACTGCGAGGACTTCCGCACTTCGCGACAAATGCTCGTATGGATCTTCGCCGGGTGAAGGACACATTTCCTGCCAGTAGTCGCGCTGGAGAGCCGGGACGATCCTGCTCTCGGCAAGATTCGGCCGGGCCGCCGCGTTGGCGACGATAAAGGTGGAGATGCCCGCTTCTTCACCGGCGTGCGCAACTCGAGCGGCATACCCGAGGTAGTGACCGCCGGATGTCTTGAGATTCGGATCAAACAGGTAGAGACGTGGTGTGGTCATATGCTTTTTCGCCACCCGGGAATGTGAACAGGGTGGGTGGAATCCTTTCCTTGCACAGCGCGCTGAAGTCCTCGACCGCAGGGCGCGACGCCTGCTGAATCGGCCGCCAGATCGGGTAGACCTTCGTCTCCGTCCACCGGTCGTTGCAAATCGCAGCCATCTCCTGCTCGTACCCGTGAGATGACAGAACGATCCCGTCCACCTGCCGCGGGTCGAACCGATCCGCGGAGACAACCGGGAAACCCATGCAACTCGACTCGCCGCCGTTACTCACGACGACTCGCTTGATAGCCGGTCCGCTGAAGGCTTTCCAGAGAGGCACGAGTAATCGGGTGTGGCCGCCGGCGCCAAAGATCGCAACGGTACGGACGTTGTCGTTCTGACAACGCTGAATCGTCCATGGAACGAGATGACGCAGTGGCTCATAAAGGTCGCGCCGCGCTCCGGTCCGTGCTTTCGATGTTGTCTTTCTGCTCTGGCTCGCCTTGTCGAATGCCTCGACGAACGGAGCCAGAGCGTTGGCCGGATCATGGTATTTTCGGACATAGGCCAGGCCATTCCGTGAAATCTCGCGCCGTAAGGCTGCGGAAGAAATCAGCCGTACGACTTCATTCGCATACGCGGCGGCATCGTCCGAGACGATCGCGTCGCGCCCGGGTTCGATGTGGGTGTTGTATATCCCCAGAGTTGTTGTCGCGACGGGAATGCCTTTGGCCATGGCTTCTATGACTTTCGTTTTTATTCCGAGCCCGTAGTAATAAGGGGCGATCAGCACGTCCGCATCGCGGTAAACCGAGTCCGCGTCATTCACGACACCGAGAACGGCAACCTGCGCATCATCGGCTGCCCCAAGCTGGGCCGCCATTTCCGAGATTCGACCTGCGATCACGAGCCTGCAGCCCGGGCGCGCTCGCCGGACTCGCGGCCAGACGTTCTTCCAGAACCAGAAGAAGGAGAAACGATGAAACGATGCGGCGGACGACATCCAGAGAAGCACTCCCTCGGACTGTTCGCGCAGTGTTGCGTCGTGTGCGATGGCTGCCGTTAACGGCGCTTCGACGATCGGCAACTCGGGATCGACGGAATGAAGAAGGCGCCGATCGTCCGGTCCCACGACGGTTACCAGATCGAACGGCTTCAGCCGAGCCGCTTCATCGTCGATTCGATACTCGACTGGAGTTCCGAAGATCATTTCTTCCTGTTGTCCAACCAGCGCATCGAGATCGTGGGTGAACATCACGGTGGGAATTCCGGGGGGCAGCATCGGCTTCAACGAATGACATCGTGTGTATTGGATGCCGACGACGTCGTAGTCCGAGATCGCTGCGAGTACGGCGGCCGCCGCCATCGTCGTCTCGTCCCGTCCGGCCTTTTCCGGAAGCAGCGGATCCTCCCATCGAGAACCGGCGACCTCCAGAACAGGACTCAAAGGCGAGTTCCTGTCCGGTGAGAGGTAGACGTTGTCGAAGATTCCTTCGTCGACTGTTCCTCTCGGCGCGTAGCAGTCCAGGCGGTAGCCTGCCTGACTGAGGGCCCTGGAATACGACGTAAAGAGAGCGAGGGCGCCACTCTGGTCGCTGAGATTCCATGGGTAGAACATGAGGCAGCGCGGTTTCAAACGGTTACTCCCACCTGCCAGGCGTCATGCGGCCAATCGGCGTAGAGCGCGAGCACATTGCGGATATTGCGGTCGCGGCAGGATTGCAACATGTCGGATTCGAATGACGCGGAAGAGAGCAGAATACACGCCTCGTTATCGATAGCCGTGAAGCGGCGCCAGGAGGCGGCATCATCGGTTTCGACGGTCCCTGTGTATTCGATGTTGTCCGGGATGCCCCATTTCAGAAGTTCGCGTGTATGGCTTCCCGCGCCGTAGATCGCCATCTGTGAGATTTCAGCATCCTGCATTCTCAGAAACGCGAAGAGGAGGCGTCGCGCGAGGACCGGATTGAACTCCGGAGAGGCAACGGGGATGGCGTGCGGAAGAATGTCGGCCTTGTGAATGGTCAGGCCGGTTTCGGTTTCATCCACAATCCAGTCGGTTTTTCGCAGAGTACGCGGTTTGCTTTCGAAACTGCGCAGAGTGAAACCGGGAATCCTGGGCCATTTCCAGTTGCAGTAGATCTCCACTCCGAATCTCGCTGCGATCGCCTCGAAGCCGGCGAGTGACACGGCAGTACGAGGATCGGTCAGGTGAAAGATCAGACGTCGTTTCTCTCGATGCGCAGCGCATATCGCATGAAGCAGAAAAGCAGCGGAATCATCCGCGTGGTCCCGGTGCCTCGTGATCCATTCCATCAGCCCACGGTCGCAGTGTCCTTCTTCCTCGCCGATGAAGTAGTCGTCATGCTCGAGGGCGGTAATGCGCCCCTTCTTGAAATGACGTTCACGAAGATCGGAGAAGCCCCACCATGGAGGATTGCTGAAGGGCAGCCCAAACTCTATGTCCCACCATTTGCCGAAGTGAGCGGCGGCGGAGTTTCGTTCTTCTGCCGGTGTGTTTCGAAATCCTCCTTCGTGATCGAGGTGATAAACGGCGCCGATGAACTCGATCCGCATATCCTGTGCAGCGGCCGACAGGAAGAACTGCCAGTCCTTCGCCCGTGTGGAAAACCGGATACGCTCGTTGAATCCGCCCAGAGTGTGCCAAACGCTGCGAGCTGCCAGACAGAAGTCGCCGCCGGCGCCCAGGTAGTAAGGAGGATTGAAGCGTCCTTCTCCGGAAGGCAGCTGATTTGCGGGATCCTGTATCTCGTCCCAGTCCAGCCCCGGTTTGACGTCGATGCGGTGCGCGCGATACAGCGCCTTCTTCGACCAGCCGCCTGCCGCTATTCGCGAAACGAGTTCTTCGGTAAACATGATGTCGGCGTTGGTGACGATAACCACGTCGCCGAGAGCGCGGCGCAGGGCGGCGTTCTTGGCGGGCATTTCGTGAAACGGCATCTCCGGATTCAGCGTGTATCGTTCATGAACCTCCGGAGGAATCAGGACAGCGCGGGCGTTGGGCA
>Ga0137433_1001134_pt1 | contig 11841 bp, 16 predicted proteins | sample EasRivERMZT840_2_FD_102335 | JGI IMG/M metagenome (GOLD analysis project Ga0137433, IMG submission 102335) | Soil microbial communities from meander-bound floodplain in the East River, Colorado, USA - East River MetaG ERMZT840_2 | ecosystem: Environmental > Terrestrial > Soil > Floodplain ...
CTGCCCTGAACGCCGGTTGCCAGCGGCAATGGTGCATCGTTGAGATGCATGGCCGCCGAGTTGGAAATCGCGAATACCGGCTGGCCGACGATCATGGCAATGGCCGAGGCGTCGATCGCGCCAACACTGCCGGCGGTCATGTAGCCCGACACGATCAGGTTCGCGTAGCCCGGTGCCAGCAGGTTGATCCGCATCGCCTGAGCCGGGTTGGCGACGAACACCACTTTCGCATCGGGATTGCCGCTGCCGGTGACCGCGGCTGCCAATGCCCTGAGATCGGCCAGCATCGCCTCGTTGGCGGGTGTCAGCGCCGAGGCCGTGACTGACGTGGCGCCGTTGAATAACCCTGCGGGACGCACCGCGCTCACTGCCGTGGTGTCGAACAATGCGGTATCGAGCAATGCAGTCAGATCATGGCTCAGGGTTTCGCGCACCAGCATTTCGATCGCCGAGGCCAGCAACATTTCTTCCGAGAATGCACTGACCGCGGAAAGCTTGTAGGGTTGCAACGTGGCCGCCCCCAGCACGCCCTGGTATACTGGCTTCGCGCCGCCTTCCGCGATCCACGCCCCCATCAGGGTCAGCGGGCTCGCGCGGCTCGGGATCTTGACCGAGGCCACGCCAGGTTCGAGCGGCACGGTGAGCGCGCGGCTTGCCAATTGCGCGAAGCCGGACTGCGGCATGTCGCTGGCGACGAAATCAAGCACCGCGGCGTCGACCAGTTCGGCAGCCCACGTCGCGGTCGTGGTTGTCGCCGGATTTGTCACCGCGCGAATGTAGGCGGCTGTCGCCTGGCATTGGCCGTAGTGCCTCGCCACGGTGTCGGCGACGTCTTCGTACTTTCCGTTAGAGCCTTCGCGCATCAGTTCGGCCGTGGCGGCGCGAACCAGTACGTCACTCGGGCGCAGGCGCTTGCGCTCAACAGCAGGCGGCAATCGCTTTGATGATGTGGAATATGCTTCGGGGGCCATCGGCTCTGCTCCATCGCGGGCGGCGGGCTGGGAATGCGATGAAGTCTACGCCGACCCCGCGGGAGTGCAATGCAAATCGTTATATAGCGCGGGATATAACGAACCGGGGACCGCCGAATGATGTCCCGGCAGCCGCCTGTGAAAAACGGGCACAACCGAATAGTCCGCAATTCCATTTCCGCCGACAGCCGCGATGATCGACCGCCGGAAGCCATCACCGCGGAGAAAACCCATGGCAACGCCAACGCTCGATCGCCTGCCAGATGGCGACTGGTACGTGCTTTCGATCTGCAAGCGCACGGCGCGCGGACGGGAATGGGTTGCGTTGTTGATCGATGTCGATCCCGAGAGCGAGGACTGGCCCCAGGGCTGTCGCAAATCGCGCGAATGCTGGTTCAATATTCCGGGCCGGCATAAGGACCGGGATGCCGCATGGCAGGCGATGGCGGATGCGTGCGAAACGCGGCATTGAGGCTTTGAATATCTCCCCAGATTTGGGGAGGTCTTGGTTCCGGCCGGTCAACGCCGGTTGCTACCAGGTCGCCGCCGGTCAGGCCGGGGTTACGGGCGGTCAAAAAGGTACCCAGGTAAATGCGTGCGGAATTTTTGGGCGCCGCTCCGGTCGTTGGCGGTACCAGGGTGCAGGAGGCCCCCCCCTGGGTACCAGTTTGGAACGTTTGTTCCTGGGGCTGGTCGGCAATGGCCTGAACTTCGGGGTCGTAGAGCATGGGTCAATGCAAATTGGGCTTGCGATCTAGATGCGGCAGAATGGGATTCCCGTCAGGATCAACGACCCACACCGCACCGTCAACAAGCTTGACGATGCGCTCTGCCGACTCACCAAGCGGGACATAGAACATTCCCCAAATAAGATCGGCGTGTTTAGGGTCCATTTCGGCAGCGAGATCGGCAAGAAAGACCGGCTCGCCATCCTTGCCTTCGACGTAGAGTCGCCCATCGTCGGCTTGCTGCACCGTCTTGATTGTCCAAGGTTCAAACATCTTCCATCCGCCATCGACCTGTAACTCCATGCCGACGCGGTAATCGCTCAGGCTGATGTAAGTGTGCTTGTTGTGGTCGAACGGCAGTCCGGGCCTCGTCATCATCGTTGCATCCTCCTGGTTGCTAGGGATTGTTGGTCAGCTATCGCCGCCAGTTCTTGCTCCACGGATTCAAGCTCCCGCTGTAGGGTGTCGAAGCTTTCATCCCACCGCCCGACTTCGGCTATTTGGGCTGTGAGCGACCGCTGCCGGGTGGTCAGCAGATCAAGGTAAAATTCCATTGTTAGTCCTCCTTGTTTTCCCGGCATCCGGCCAGGCGCGGATTCAGTCCTGTTCTGTTCGGCGCCGCATCAGCGCGGAGTATTCGCCGTGATGGGTTTGATCGAGCGCGGGCAGGCGTTCCCATCCATCAGCCATGAATCGCTCAACGTCGGCATGTCGGACGTAGCGAAACGTCTCACCCGACTCGATCAGAGTGGTGGGTGTGGCTATGGGTGTTACGCTAGGCGTTACCCTAAGCGGCGTTACGTTAGCTGTTACGCTAAGACGCTTGCGATAAGCCGCTTGCTTGCAGGCATGCGAGCAGAACCGAGCGCTGGATCGTTGCGGCTCGTAAGCCTTGCGGCATTGCTCGCAGACTCCGGTGCGTCGGGGAGCAGCAATCTCCTCGCCCTGGTTGCGCCTGTGGATCGCCGTAACGCCCTTGTGCCGTGCATCGAACCGGAACCAGGCATGGTTGTCCTTGCCGCTGTGCTTTGAGTCCGCGATCCATTTCACCCGGCCGATTGTCACGACGTCCGAGCAGTGGGCCAGGTATGGCACTGCTTGCAGGGTGCTCACCCAATCCTGATCCAGCAGCAGCCAGGTCGGAAGGATTCTTCCGAAGTGCACGATCAGTTTGTGCATTAGATCGCGAGTGTAGGGCGGATTCGTAATGATCGCGTCGATGTCTCCATAGGAGTCGATCGCCAAGGCATCCTGGCCGGTGCGGAGATCGCCCTGGTAGGCGCAGCGCAGTCCATGGGACTCCAGGTGTCGGACCAGATCACCATCACCACAGCATGGCTCGGCAAAGGTTCGGATACCCCGAAGGTATGGAACCAGCGGCGCCACGGCCTTCGCTGGCGTCGGGTAGAAGTCAGCCGCCCTACGTTCGAAACTGGATCGCTTGCCCATGGCTATCGCTCCCGCTCGTCGAGGCCGAGAATCCAGAGCCGCTCGCAGACGTCGTGCAGCCAGACCGCCTGGCCACTGACCGAGACCAGGCGCTCGCTGCCGTCGATCTCGCCCTGGCATTGGGCACAGGTTCGGTCGGTGGGGATGTCGTCGGGAGCGTCTGAAGGGGCGTTTTCGGCGCAAGACACCCGTTCTTCCGTCTGATCCCCCTTTCCAACCGCTACACCGCTACAATGCCCGTCGTTATTGGGTTTCTCGCATTTTCGATCCGCTACATCGGGTTGGGCTGTAGCGGTTTGAAAACCCGCACTTATGCCCATTTCATAAGGGTTGTAGCGGTGTAGCGGTTCGGAAGCCCCGTCATCGGGCAGATAGCGTGCGAAGGCCTCCTTGAAGTGCTCCAAGAGGTAGCCCTTGGGCACATTGTCGCCGATGCGGATGTTCTCCGGCACGATCTTCAGTTGCTTCAGCAACCGCGCGAGCTTGTTCTGCGTGATCGGCTTCTCGCTTTTTCCAAACTCGCCCCAGGGCCGTCCATCCGTCTCGGCGAGTGCCTCGACCAGCGCGGCTGACGGGATCCGGTCCGCCGGATCGACCTCGTTCGCCGCCCGCTTGGCAAAAATGTCCCGGATGTCGCCGAGCAGGAGTTCCAGCAGTGAGGCGTCGTCGACGTCGGTGGCGACCCCCCTGAGCGCAGCCGCTTGCCCACGCTCCAGCCACTTGCCGCCCGCGACGGTCGCGATGGCGAGCAGTGGCCGCCAGTTGTCTGCGGCCCGGTTGTAGATCCCGGCCGGCATATCGGGTTCGGTCGCGGCGATGGCGACTCCATTGTCGCCTGTCCAGCGGGCCAGCCTGCGCGCCAGGACGACCAGGTGACCGACCTGGTCGAGCCGGAACGGCGTGATGGTCTCGTCCTTCTTCCGCCGTGTCAGAGTGATGGGCACCGATCTATCGGTGAGGGTTGGCGGCAATTGCCCGATCAGTGCGATGGCGCAGGCGCCGAAGGTCGAGAACGAACGCACCGTGTGATCATCACCGACATTGCGCAGGACCGCACCGCCCTTGCGGTGCCCACTGTTCAGAACGCCGCGAAGCTCCTCATTGTCCCGAAGAAAGCTGTCGGCCTCATCGATCATCAGCGTCGGATGGAAGCCCTCGACGACGCGGAAGATCGCGCTGGCCGAGACGTTGGCGGCCGGTAACGGCCGCAGCACGAGCTGAGAGATAACGTCGAGACAGGTGGTCTTGCCGCAGCCGCGCGTCGGCGATGTGATCGCCAACCTGGGCGAGATCATCGTGGCATCGGTCAGGAACGTATGCGCGGCCCACAAGGCGCAGGCGTCCCGGCTGGCCTCGGGCATGATCACGTGCGCGCTAATGGCCTTGGAGATATCGTCCAGCAGCGCCGCACCATCGACCGTCTGCGGCCACGGCTCGGGCTCCGGAAACGAAATGGCGCGGCCTTGCATGCCGCTGTCGTCATCGCCGTCGAGGCCGAGCCGGTCACGCTCGCCCTGCACCAGACGGTCAAGGATCGAAGTGCGGAGCCCGAGTGCCTCGGCCGCGGCCTTGCGTTCCTGCTCGTATTTGATCGCCGGCAGCTTCGCGAGCCGCACAATCTCGGTCTCGGCGGAGCTTGCGGATTCATCTTCGGGCTTATTCCACTTCGCCCTGGCCCCGTTAATCAGGTCGTCGAGATCGGGATCGGTCGACCCGCCCTTGCAGTAGGGCGCACAGGCGAGCCGGATCTGGAGATCGGACCAGCCGCGGCCGATCATCGAAGCAATGGCCTCGCGGACGCTGTTGTGCCACTTGCCCTCGATGCGGCTGGCCTCCAGCAGCGTCATGATCCCATCGTCAGTGCGGCCGGGCCTGGTCGAATCCGCCTGGCCTTGAGGCGCGAATCCCGTCAGCCGCTCGACGGTATAGGCCGGCGAATCCTTGCGGATATGAAGTGTCACCAGTTCGGGCACATAGCCGCGCGCGACCTTGGCCTCGGTCGGATAGCTGACGGTGCCGGCCAGCCTCATGACCCGGCACACATCCTCGACGTCGTCGGTGTCGAGCAGCTTCTTAAGTGCAATGTTGGCGTTCCTGACCTGGTCCTTTGTGGTTTTGCCGTCGAACCTGAAATACAGGTGAGCCCGTTCGTGCGGCGTTCGCCCGGTCATCACCAGCATCGAGGTCGGAAGGGAGTGCGTCTCCAGGGCACCATTGATGCGGACGAGGGCTCCGGCGTCGTCGGAGTCGGACCAGGCGAACGCTGCCGCCAGGAAGTTATCGCCACTCGATCTGCCGCTCGGCCCGGTCTCGCCCTGCCGCAGCGAAACGCCGACATATAGATTGAATCCGGCCAGGTTCTTCTTTTCCGCGAACGCCGCCGCCTTCTCCAGATCGAACGGGGAAAAGTGCTCGGCGGCGTTGGGCGTTCCGTCGCCTGCCATGTCGGCGAACGCGATCTCTATCCATGCGTCGGGATAGTCTTTCACGAACCCAGGCGCGAACAGCGCATACAGGTGTTCATTGATATGAGCCCGGTTCGGGCGTGGTACGTCGAGCATCTCGGGTTCGATCGTCAGCGGCATCGCGGTCATCATGCGCCCTCGCGGTCGAAAGCCTTTGCATCGCGCTCGAGCAACGCGGCGATCACCGCCGCCGTAAATGCGTCACTGACGCCGCGGCTATCGAAGCTGAGCAGCTTCGCGTACTCGATCTTGCCGTCGGTATTGCGCTTGGCGACGCCGCCGCTGTCGAGCACCGGCTTGGCCGGCAGGCTGACCCAGCGCGAGCCGTTGCCATGCTCGTGAACGGCGAGATCGTGAAGGGTCAAGTGCAGATCGTCGACATGCACGGTGGCGAAGCCGCGCAGCGTGTTGCGGTGGAGCGGGCGGAAATCGGTAACGGTGATGGTAAACTTCATTGCAGTCTCCCTTTTGAAAATGGAGACCGACGCACTAGGGCTACTAGGCAAAGGGTTGGGAAGGGGCTAGATGTGGGAGTGTTCGATCCCCATCAATACCCATAAGCGTCCCGGCCGGTTTGCCTCGCCCCAGGCACCGGCCGTTACGCTGTTTCTTCGATGCCAAGCATTTTGCGGAGCGGAGCGGTCGGAACGACGATCTTTCCCCCGATGCGCATGGACGGTATCTCGGAGTTCGCACAAGCTGCGTAAGCTGAGTTCCTGCCGAGTCCGAATGCCTTGCCTGCGATTTCCACCGACACTGTCAGTTCTTTGACCAGCGCGTCCCGTACCGCCGTATCCATGCCACTCTCCATTTTCGTTATTGAAACGTAACGAGAACCTAGATATGGCGATTTGTGCCCCTTGTAAACCATTTATGTTATGATAAGGTAACACGAATTGGCACGGACGGGTATACGATGGAAAACAAAGCTAAACCCAAGAAAAAAGTCGGTCGACCGAGCACCGGATTGAAGCGGCCTGTGCTTGCGCTGCGCATCCACGATCACCTTCACGAAAAGCTGCAAGCGTCTGCGGCCGAGAAGCGCCTCACGATGTCGGAGGATGCCGCTGAGCGGTTGGCAAGGTCATTCCACCAAGAAAGCGACAACCTTCTAAGTGCGATCGTCAGGCACGCGATCGGCAAAGAACCCCGCTACGAGCCGCCCGCACACGGAGGACGCTTCGCGATGTCGCCATCGGGGAAGGCGCTGGTGATTGCGCGTCTCGCGGCTTTCATCGAGTCGATCCCGACGGCGGAGGAATCGACGCTGACGGATGAGGAATTTGAAGAGCTCTCCGAAATGGTCGATCGGGCCAACAGAGAAATCGCCCAGCAGAGGAAGGGCAAATAATGGCCACCGTCCGCAAACTCATTTTGAAATCCGGCCTGGTGACGTGGAGGGCGCGCTACATTGACGGTGGCGGCGTCCGCCGGACGAAGCAGTTTCCGCGAAAGAGCGATGGCGAGGCGTGGCTGGTAGAGGTCCGCCATGACGTAGCGCGCGGCACTCACACGCCGGGCAGCGTGTCGCCGACTGTGAAGGACGCCGCCGCGCTGTGGATAAAACGCTGCGAAGACAAGCGACTCGAACCGACGACAGTCGATGCCTACAGGCAGCACGTCGATCTCCACATCGCGCCGCGTATCGGCGCCAGGAAGCTTTCCGATCTGACAGTGCCGGCTGTTAATGCGTTCGCCGATCAACTGCGAGACGCGGGAATGTCGGCCGCGATGATCACGAAGGTGGTCCGATCGCTTGGCGCCATATTCAAGGAAGCCCGGCGGCGCGGCCTGTCTGCTGCGGCGCCGACGGTCGGGCTCGACCTCGACCTGCCAGATCGCGAGGATCCGCGTCCCGAAATCCCGACCAAGGCTGAGTTGCAGTTCATCCTCAACAAGGTGACCGGCCGCTGGCGCCCGCTGGTCCTGGTTGCGACTTTCTGCGGCTTGCGTGGCAGCGAATTGCGCGGACTGCGCTGGAACGATGTGGACCTTCAGACGCGCAAGATCAGCGTTAGCCAACGCGCCGATGCGTCTCACCGTATCGGCAAACTGAAATCGAAGGCCGGCTATCGATCGATCCACATGCCGCCGATGGTGTTGCAGGCGCTGCGGGAATGGAAGCTGGTCTGTCCAAAAGGTGACCTGGGGTTGGTATTCCCGAACAAGCTGGGCAAGGTCGAGTCACATTCGAACGTGCTAGAGCGCGGCCTGCATCCGGTGCTGCTGGCTGGTGGCATGATCGCGGCCACGGCGCCAAAGTACGGCATGCACTCCCTACGGCACGCCTGCGCCAGCCTGTGGATCGAGAGCGGCTATAATCCGAAGCAGATACAGAAGCTGATGGGCCACAGTTCGATCAAGGTGACCTTCGACGTTTACGGCCATCTGTTTGCCGACGACAAGGCCGACCAGCGCGCCGCTGAGGACGTCCAGAAGCTGCTGGGCGTCTAGGGTGGTACACTAATGGTACATGGCGCCTGCAAACCCTTGAAGTCGCTAGCCTGACGCCGGATTTCTACTCCGTGGGTTGCAGGTTCGAATCCTGCTGGGACCGCCAGTAACTTCAAAGACTTAGGTCAATCGAAGCCGTGATTTCCGTGTACCGCTAGGTGTTGAAAGAAACCCTTTGATATCAGGCATTCCCGCCTTGTCCCGATTAGTCCGTGGTACACGGACGGTATACGAAATCGCTTTTCGTTCTCCGCACATCCTGCGCACTTGCCAAACCGCCCGCGGCAGAACCACGGTGCGAGCATGCCACCGCACATGGTTTGCCTGCTTCCATTCCTGACGGCTAACTGCCAGGTCCGCCGCCTGCGGATCTCGCTGCCGCTGGTCGAGGGCCTGGTCGACGGCAAGCGCTATTTTCGGCCCGACGATCTGGCCGAGCCCGCCGGCCTGGATCTGAGATCGGCATTCCGGCCCAGATTCGCCGGCAAGCCCCCAACCCCCGACGACGAGGTGACGTGATGCCAGCGCTCGACCAGGTACGGCAGCCCGCACCCCTGCCAGTCGCATGGACGGCTGAGGTCGTTCGAGAGCGGATCGTCGAGGCATTCGAGATAGAAAAGCGCATGCCGGGCGAGCGACGCTTCGCCAGCCTCGCCTCATCCTGGCCGGCAACGCCGGTGCACAGCTTTGCCGATCGCGTTGGCTGGGACGATGCGCGGCAACGGGTTTGGGAAAGCTGGGAGCGGGCCAAGGGCGCCCACCCCTCGGAAGTCTCACGGATGGAGCAGGCGCTGCTCTGGCTCGAATGGCTGCCCATCAACGATCGGCGTTGCCTGGCGGCCTGGGCGCTGGCCGTTTCGGGCAACCGCTCGGTCAGCGCCATTTTAGTCAAGCGGCGCATGTCACGCACCACGTTCTACCGGAACCGCGATCGTGCGGCGCAGCGGATAGCCGATCGGCTCAACAAGGACGGCGTTCAGGTGAGGTGAGCGGCAGGCACAGGCCCCAGTCCGATGCGCGGCCGCCACTCAGCGGCCGCGCATCGGTTTCCTCAAATTAGGCGCTCTTGCGCTTAGTGCTCGGCTTCGTCTTTTCTTCCAACAGGTGAGCGAGGCGACGATCGAAGGTCAGGTGCATATACCCCCAATGTGGGCGCGCCTTGCCGATCGCATTGGGCGTGCGGCCGTAGGAGCCGATCCCTTGGTGCGTGATCGCGATAGCCTCCTCCTTCACCAGGTCCCAGAACTCCTGGACGAACTCGAAGCCTCCGATCCAGCGAGCTTTCTGCGTCCGCGGGTCGATCTCAACCAGGTTGCGGAAGGCGGCCAGGATTGGCAATGCAGCGCCGGGGTTCAGCCGGTACTCATTCTCCGGCAAGCCGGCAAACGGGAACGAGAAGGCCTTTTTCTTCGGCGCTTTATCGACGATCTTGAGCGCGCCGGCAGAGCCCTTGGTCGTCTTGTTGTAGATCTCCCTGAAATCACGCCGGATGATGTCATAGAGCTTCATCACGTCGAGCAGGATCGGGCCAAGGGCCTCGTATTTCGACGACGACTCATTTTTATCGGCACTTTCGGCGTCTTCCGAGAATGACTTCACCACCGCGCCGGATTTCTCGTAAGCCGCCATCGGTTGCCGCGCGCCGTTGTTCGGGTAGTCAAAGATGTTAAAGCATTCGAGCAAGCACAAGACGTCCACCACGTCGTAGGGCTTGTCCTCATTCTCGCGCCAGGCGATGAGTTCCTGGAACGGCTGCCCGTCAATGATTTGCTTGATCCACTCGAAATTGCCTCGCAGGTTCTCGATCGCAAACTCCTTCACCTGCATGCCGGTGTTCAGGCCTTTTGCGATGTCCGCAATGACACCCTCCTGCACGCCTGTGATGATCCGCATCTCGACATGCTGTTCCGCGGGGAGTTCCTCGTCCTTGCGGCTCTCATGCAGCAGACGGTAGGTGTGACCACCGTCGGCGATGCCCTGACCTTCGTCGAAGGTCATCTCATACTCGTGATCGTTAAGCTTCTTCACATGCTCAGCGATCACGGTGATGCCCTTGTTCATCAGGTCAAACGTGCCGATCTCGCTTGCACGATTGTACAGGCTGTCCTTGACCTGCTTGTAGACGCGACGGTTCAGGTCGCGGCCCTGAGCATCGCGTGGATTGGCTTCTAGGGGAATGTCGGAGGGGATATCGGCAGCGCGAACGATGAGATAGTGCTTCTCGACACCGGCGATGGAGGGGTGCGGAATACGACGCGCGTCCGCAACGCGCACTTTGACAGTGTGCATGGGTAATCTCCAAAATGGCTGTCCGATATGGACACCTTGATCACCGACTGCCCCGCAGGGCGCCGGCGCATGCAGGAGATACGAGTCGCGGCCGATTTGCTAGCGAAATCTTCGTTCCGCACCATCGAATTCACAACAGTGTAAAACCATCACCCAGGATGCCGCGCGCTTTCAGCCAGGCGATCGCCTCGTCAACGCTGTCGGTGCAGAGCCAGGCAAAGCCGCAACCGAGCAGGTGATCGCGCATGGATTCCTGCGCTGCCGACAACCGGCCACTGCCGCGGCGCTTCAGTTCCAGGAAAGCCATCTGCCGATCCGGCCCGGCGAATTGCAGATCGGGCCAGCCCGGCATGGTGCCGAGCCGACGGCATCTGCTTGCGGCTATCGAATCGCGATATTCGCCCAGCGGCACATGGGTGAACCGCCATTGCGGGTTGATCATGCGCCTGATCAGGTCGGCCAGGAAACACTGCATGGCAAATTCAGACGGACCCGGCGGTGCGATTCCCTTTTGCCGGCGCGACTTGAACAAATGCAGTTGCCTGGCAGCTGGCATCGTCGATCACGCGATCATGCTGTCCTTGTCGAACGGCGCCACCGCCCGAAGCCGCGGGCCGCCGCGCGTCTCGGCCAGTTCAGCCTTGACGGCCGCAAGCTCGGACTCCAGCTTTTCGCAACGGCGTTCCACGTCGACCAGGCCCTTGATGACTGTTTCGCCGAGGGCTTCCGTCATAATTTCCATGGTGCGCATCCTGCCCCGTTTGATTTCGCGCGCGATGTAGTTCACCCATTGCTGGGAGAGCGTCTCCGGCGCCCGGACCTGGTGCTGCGGCAACTCGGCCCGGTGATAATCTTTCACCACCGGTTCAGCCGGCCTGGCGTTGCGCGCCGCGGTGCGGGCCGCGGCCCAGGCCAGCATTTCGTCGGCGTCGATCTTGTGCTGCCGCGCGGCGATGTTGCGCTCGATCGCTTCACGTTCGCCAGGCTCATAACCGTATCGCTCGCGCAGTTCATCGCGGTCTAAGTCGAATTCGGAGGATTGGTCGGCCATGGTCGGTCCTTTCGAAATCCTGCCGCAGCTTATCAAGCTCAACAATGGCATCGGGGATGCTGCGGCCGACGGTGGCGCACCGCATCATCGCCGCGATGCAGTCATTGAGCGCGCGTTCGAACAGCGCGTCCTCGGAAACGGTGGCCTTGAAGGCTTCCAGTTCGGTGATCATAACGGCACCTCACCAGATGGTGGCAGTCGCCAGGGCAGTCGCTGTTGCTCGCCGCTTAATCCAGCCGGCCCGCAGCACGCTTCGCAACGCGACCAGATCTTGCTGGAACATGCTGCTCATCGGCGAGGCAACTACGCCGCTGCCCTGAACGCCGGTTGCCAGCGGCAATGGTGCATCGTTGAGATGCATGGCCGCCGAGTTGGAAATCGCGAATACCGGCTGGCCGACGATCATGGCAATGGCCGAGGCGTCGATCGCGCCA
>Ga0137433_1001135_pt1 | contig 11834 bp, 9 predicted proteins | sample EasRivERMZT840_2_FD_102335 | JGI IMG/M metagenome (GOLD analysis project Ga0137433, IMG submission 102335) | Soil microbial communities from meander-bound floodplain in the East River, Colorado, USA - East River MetaG ERMZT840_2 | ecosystem: Environmental > Terrestrial > Soil > Floodplain ...
CCACAGCGATGTGTGGAATCGAATCGACGCTCCGAACCACTATACGTTCACCGTGAAGGACGAAGGCGCCGCCGCCCAACTCGGGGCGCTGCACAACTTCTTCGCCGCGCTGCCGTTCTGGAGGATGGAACCTTTCCCCGGCGTGACAGGGGATGCCGTTGCATTGGCGGAGCCGGGCAAGATTTACGTGATTTACCTTCCACACGGTGTCGCGACTACGGTGGATCTCTCCGCCGCTCAGGGGTCGCTCACTGCCCGCTGGTTCAATCCTCGCGCCGGTGATTTCGGCCAGCCGATGCGTGTCACGCCGGCTAACCCCCGTTTGGAGTTCACGCCACCGGACACGAATGACTGGGCCTTGCTGGTAAACCCGGCCCTGCCGCCATGATGTCAATGAACCCACAACACCGGGCTCTCTCTTCCGCTCTTGCGACAACGCCGCTCCGCAACGCGTCTGTTCGCCGAGGTCATGGCGAAGACGGAATAGTCCTGACTGCATCAACCCGTCGGGGGCGGCAACCCTTGCCCAATAAAGTGTTGTCTTCCGCCCGACACGCCTTAGTTTCGTTTTGGCAATGACGAAGGCGTTTTCAGAACTGGGCTTTCCCGGGCGGCTCATCGCAGTCGAGGGCCTCGACGGCTCCGGCAAGTCCACCCAGATTTATCTCCTCAAGCGCTGGCTCGAACTTCAGGGCCTCAAGGTCTTCTTCAGCGAATGGAATTCTTCTGATCTCGTCAAGGCCGCCACCAGCAAGGGCAAGAAGCGCGAGCTGCTCAGCCCGACGACGTTCAGCCTGATTCACGCCACGGACTTCGCCGACCGCTACGAACGCCAGCTTGTGCCGCTGTTGCGCGCCGGCTACCTGGTGTTGTGCGACCGCTACATTTTCACCGCGTTCGGGCGCGACACCGTGCGGGGCTGCCCCCCGGAATGGGTGCGCGGCATTTACAACTTCGCCGCGCTGCCAGACGTCACGTTCTTCTTCAAGGCCGACCTGGAAGTTTCTCTCAATCGTATTCTCGACGGCCGGCCGCAATTGAAATACTTCGAGGCCGGCATGGACTTGGGCCTGTCAAACGATCCCTACGAAAGCTTCCGCATCTTCCAAGGGCGCATCCTCGAACAGTACCTGGCCATGAGCACCGAGTTCAATTTTCTCGTCATGGACGCCAACCAGCCCATCGAAGCGCAACAAGGTCTCGTGCGCGAGCTAATCGCTTCAAAGATCGATCTCGCCTCGTTCTCGACGGAGGCCAGCCATGCGACGTTGAGCGCCACCAGTCGCGCGGGACTCGGGCCGCGCCCCACGCCTTCCCTGACCTGACCGATGGACAAACGCTCCAAATCCTCCGCGCGCAAATCCAGGAACGGCCCGATCGTCGTTCCCATGCGCACCGCGCGCCGCTTTTACGGCCACGGTTTGCCGGACGTGGATCTCAAGCGCCTTGCTGGCCGGCTCATCGTCGTCGAGGGCGCGGATGGTTCGGGCCGCTCGACGCAGATCGCCATGCTCATGCGCTGGCTGGAAGGCGCGGGCCATGCCACGGTGCAGGTCGGCCTCAAACGCTCCACGCTCGTGAGCGAGGAGCTGGATCAGGCGAAGAAAGGCAATATTCTCAGCCGCACCACGCTGAGTTTGTTCTACGCGACCGACTTTGCCGATCAACTCGAGAACTCCATCGTGCCCGCCTTGAAAGCGGGCTTCATCGTGCTGGCCGACCGCTACATTTACACGCTCATGGCCCGGGACCTCGTGCGGGGCATGGATGCCCAGTGGCTGGAGAACCTTTACAGCATCGCGCTCGTGCCCGATGCGGTCTTTTACCTGAAGGTGTCCCCGGAGATTCTGGTGCAGCGCAACTTCGCCAAGGACTTCGCGCTCGACTACTGGGAGAGCGGGATGGACTTGGGATTGTCACGTGACATGTTCGACAGCTTCCTGAAATATCAGGGATTGATGGCCAAGCAATTCGAGCAACTTCAAGCCACGTACCGGTTTGGCATCATTGACGGGAACCGCTCGCTCGAGGCTGTCACGGCCGAATTGCAGCACAAGACACAACAAGTGTTGGCGACTAAATGACAGACGTGGAACGTATTTTGTGATCCGTGGCGCATAAGGGCGAACCTGACTAGTCACGGAACACGGAACACGCATCAGACACCATGGCAGACAGCAACGGCAAACCCACCCACCTGGTTGGCGTCGATCTCGGCGGCACCAAGATTCTGGCCGGCGTTTTCGAACCCAACTTCAACTGCCTGGCTCGCATCAAAATCAGCACCAAGCCCGAGCGCGGCCCCCAAGGCGTCATCGAACGCATCGCCCGCTGCGTGCGCGATGCGGTGGACGAGAGCGATCTGTCCATGAAACAGATTCGCGGCATTGGCATCGGCGCGCCCGGCGCCGTGAACCAGGAGGACGGCCGCGTCATCTTCGCCCCGAATCTCGATTGGAAGGATGTGCCGCTGAAAAAGGCGCTGGAAAAGGAAGTCGAAGTCCCGGTCTTCGTCGAGAATGACTGCAAGCTTAACACCCTCGGTGTTTATGACGCCGAACTCAAATCCAAGCCACGGCATGTCATCGGTCTCTTTCTCGGCACTGGCATCGGCGCAGGCATCATCCTCGACGGCAAGCTCTATGCCGGCTTCAACGGCTCCGCCGGCGAGGTCGGTCACATGGTGCTCGACGTGGACGGTCCCGAATGTGGCTGCGGCAACCGTGGCTGTTTCGAGGCGCTTGCCAGCCGCCGCGCGATCTTTCGCGCCATCCAAAGCGCCGTGAAGAAGGGACAGGAAACCGTACTCGTCGAAATGTTGGGCAAAGACCTGGATGACCTGCGCAGCGGTGACCTCCGCAAAGCGATTCGTCAGGGTGACAAGTTCGTCGAAAAAATCATCGAACAGGCCGCCGAATACACCGGTATCGCCGTGGGCAACCTGATTAACCTTTTCAATCCCGAAGTCATTATCCTCGGCGGCGGCATCATCGAGCAGCTCGAACACGAAATGATGCCGATCATCGAGAAAACCGCCAAAGCCCACGCCCTGCCGGGCACCGCCAAGGGCATCGAGATCGCCGCGACCCGCCTGGGCGACGACGCCGGCATCACCGGCGGTGCTGTCCTTGCGCTGCGCGGGACGAAATAGACGAAGGGGACGAGGCATTCAGGGGTAGGGACGGTGCGCTGAGCACGTTTCATTGATCGGGAGGGTGAGGCTCCTGCCGAACCCAAATCCAAATTCCAAATGAGATCAGGGTTCGGCGGGAGCCTCCATCCTCCGCAGTGGCGGTGGGCCGTGGGTTTTGACCGGCGTTTGGTGCGCCACCGCTACGGAGGACGGGTCACCCTCCCGTTACGAGTAGTTCAAACCAGACCCGCCGAATCCGCATCCAGGAATAGTGTGCAATGGCTTTCCTTGCGGAGGAACGACGCCGGGCAGGAGGAACTGATTGGACCGCGCAATGCATCCTTCACTGCCTGGGCTTTGCGCCGCTCGGGGACAATGCACAACATCCGCCTCGCCGAGCAAAGCGTGGGGATCGTCAGCGTGAAGGCATATTGCGGCACGGCGTCGAGACCGGGAAAGTGCCCTTCGCCGACCTGTTGTTGCCGGCACGCTTCATCCAGCTTCACCAGCTTGACCGGATGCGGGTCATTGAAGTCGGCCACCGGCGGATCGTTGAAGGCCAGATGGCCGTTTTCGCCGATGCCCAGGCAACAGAGATCGATGGGCTGCGCGGCCAGCAACTTCGCGTAGCGCTCGCACTCCTTCAGCGGCAGCAGAGCGTCGCCCTCGAGGTAATGGAACTTGCCTGGGTTCACCCGGCTCTCGACGCGTTCGCGCAGATAACGGCGGAAGCTGGCGGGATGATTCGCGTCGATGCCCAGGTATTCGTCCATGTGAAAGAGCGTTACGCGCGGCCACTCCACACCGCCAAGCGCGGCCAGAGCCTCGAGGAACTGGAGCTGGGAGTTGCCCGTGGCGAGGATGACGGACGCCGTGCCCTGCCGTGACAGCGTCTCCTGCAAGTATCGTTGGGCAATGGCTGCCGCATCGGACGCCAAATCGTTTTGGGTTTGATAAACGCGCACGGCCAGCGCATCGGCTTGGAAGGTTCGCGCTGGAGCGGGCACATTAGTTTGTTTCGCAGGAGTGTTCATTGTGGATCGGAAAACAACTCGTTCACAGGCCAGAAAGCCGGCAGGCCAGCGGGTGGGAAGAGCTTCCGGCCTGCTGGCTTTCCGGCCTGCTGACCCGCGTCAGTGCGCTGCACCCGAGATCTTTAATCGCGTTCATCACGGGCCAACGCGTAGAGGTGAGTCATGGTGGCGACGTAGAGCGTGCTGTTGGCGGCGGTGACGGTGGCACTGATCGGAGCACCAAGGTCACCGTCACTCAGCAATCTTTTTTCCTTGTCCGCTGCAAACACGAGGAACTGTCCGCTGCGCGTGCCGAGATACACCTTCCCGTCGGCCACCGACGGCGAGGCCCACACCTCGCCTTTGATGTCATGCGTCCAAAGCGCCTTCCCCGACGCGGCCTCTAGACAGTGAAATTTCCTTCCGCAGTCCGCGATGAACAAAAGCCCGTCGTGAATCGCGGGCGTGGACAGAACGTGCTTTTCCAGCGCATACGACCAGACGAGACCGTTGGTGGTGATGTTGCCGCGTCCAGTAGCGTCAATGCACTTGAGCCAGGCCTCGTTCTTGCCCCAGAACAAATCGCCGCCGCCAGCCACAAAGACCTGGTTCGAGTGAAAGACAGGCATGCCGTAGATGTTGCTGGGACTTTCCCGCCGGTTGGTGCTGTAGCGGTGGATGTCCTTCTTCGGGGCGGCGGGATCGAAATCGAACTGCCAGACCTTCTTCAACTTGGTCACTTCGCCTGCCGCCGGCGATGACCGCAGAGGCTCGAAGGCATAAACTACTCCATTGCCGGCGGCGAAGAACACAAGCAGACGGCCGTTCACTTCACCCAGTGACGGCGACGACCAGGTGCAATGAAAAATGTCCGGTGCGATGTGTTCGTCATCCCGTGCAAGCACGCGGCCGGTGCGCTTGTCCAGCACGACGAGGCTTGGCGCGTCGGGCGTGCGGATGCGCTTGTGCGTGTTGTCCACTCCGGTGCCGGAGTTCAAATACAGATGGTCGCCGTGAATGAGGATCGAACTGTGCGCGGCGTCATGCGACCAGATGCCCGCTTCGGTGGTAAGGTTGCAGGCCCATATGATATCCGCGTCGAGCGGACCGAGCTTGAGCGGTTGCGCTGGAGCGTTCGTGCCTCGCAGCGTCATGTACGCGCCTTCGTCGCGGAACGGGCCGTCGTTGCCATTGGCCAGGCCCTGCGCGTCGAGGCAGAGCACCACGCCGCGATTGTCCACGACATAGACCCGGTCGCCTTCCACCGTCGCGGGCGAAGAGATGCCGCACTTGGGCCAGTCGTGATAGGGGTCTTCTTCGCGCTTCGGCACGACGAGTTGCCAGAGCGGCTTGCCGTCACGCTCGTCGAAGCACATGAGCACGCCGCGGTCGCCCTGGTGTTTCGGGTCACGCGGCTCGCCGTTGTTCGTGCCGATGTAAACGTGCCCGCCGGCGATGACGGGCGTGGAATGAGTTTCGGTGCCGAGCTTCGCCGACCATTTGATGTTCTTTCCGGTCTTTGGATCAAATGAGTCAGGAAGACGACGCTCGCCTGACACCATGTTGCGCGACCACGCCTGACCCCATTGCGGCTGGTCGGCGGCACGGACGCACAGGGCCAACCCCAGTGTCGCGCTCAAGAGGGCACCGATTGGCAGCCGGGGCAAGCCCGTTCGGCGCGGCAATACTTCCAACGTTGCGGCTTTCATGGTCGCGGGTATTTGAACGGGAAGAACGGGCTGGCGCGAGCGTTTTCGATCCTGCTTGCGCCAGTAACCCTGCGACCGGCGCGCGTGTCATTCCCTGTGGTGATACTGTCCAACTGCATCCAGACCACCAACGATTCATTGCCAATCCTCTTTGAAATGGAGATAACCAGTTGCACCGCGCCGACGCTGAGTCCAAAGCGCCGGGCCGTATCCGGCGTCGGGCCGGGTTCCTTTTGACTATGGCCAATAAGCGTTCATCAGGTTGGGGCATCTCGGTTTTGCTTCTGCTGGCGGTCGGCGCGGGGCTCGCCGGCTGGCGATGGTATTCACAGCGCGAGAACAACTCGGCGGTCGAATACAAGACCACGACCGTCGCGCGCGGGGACATCGTCCAGGCGGTCACGGCCAACGGGGCCCTGACTCCCGTGCGCAACGTCGAAGTGGGCAGCCAGATCTCCGGTACGCTCCTCGACGTGAAAGTGGACTTCAACGACCGCGTGAAGACGGGCCAGGTCCTGGCCCAAATCGATCCGGCCACCTATGAGCGCGCGCTAGGGCAGTCCGACGCGGAACTTGCTAATTCGGCAGCCGCGCTGGAGCTGGCCCAGCTCAATTTCAACCGCAACAAGGAACTCTTCGGGGCCAAGCTCATCTCCAAGCTGGAGTTCGACGAATCGAAGGCGGGGCTTAGCCAGGCAGAGGCCAACGTGAAGATGCGTCAGGCCAACGTTGAACGCGCCAAAGTGGATTTGAACCGCACCACCATTTACGCGCCGATTGACGGCATTATCATCAACCGTCGGATCGAAATCGGCCAAACTGTGGCCGCAAGCCTGAACACGCCGACGCTGTTCGTCATCGCAAACGATCTCGCGAAGATGCGCATTGAAGCCGCCGTGTCCGAAGCGGATGTGGGAGGTGTGACCGAGGGGCAGACCGTCAACTTCACCGTGGATGCGTTTCCGTCGCGACAGTTCCGGGGCATCGTCTCGCAGGTTCGTTACGCGGCGAACACCAACCAGAACGTCGTGACGTACACCACCATCGTCGAAGTCGATAATGCGGACTTGAAGCTGCGGCCCGGCATGACGGCCAACGCCAGCATCATCATCGCCCAGCGTAAAGGCACGCTGCGTATTCCCAATGCCGCGCTGCGGTTTCGTCCGCCGGCAGACGCGATCATCGAAGGCGCGACCAACGCGCCCGTGGCAGAAAAGGCAAAAGTGGAAATCGCCACGAGCGGCCCCTTCGCCGGATTGCCCGTGCCCCCCTGGCAGGCCGGTGGCGTGCGCCGTCGTCCCAGCGAAGAAGAACGAGCGGCCTACGAAGCGACGCTGACGGACGAGCAGAAGGAGAAGTACCGCCAGATCATGGCCGAAATGCGCGCGCGGTTCGCGCAGGCAAGCGGTGGTGGCGGCTCTGAGGGCTCCGGCAGCGGTGAGCAGCGGCCTCGGCGGCGCGAGCAGCAAGAAGGACCCCGCAGCCAGACAGTTTATCTGCTGGAAAAACAAACAACCTCGCCCGGGCCAGGCAAAGTCATCTTGAAGCCGGTGACAGTGAGCCTTGGCATTTCTGACGGCACGAATACCGAAGTCACCGAGGGCTTGAAGGAAGGTGATGTGGTGGTGACGGGGACTGTAAGCACGGCGGCGGCTTCCTCCACACCCGCGCCATTCGGCAGCCCATTTGGCGGGCCGGGACGCCGTTAGGGCGGTGGATCTGATGGCAACCCCTCGAATCCCGTGAGCACGCCGGTTATCCAGCTTGAGGATTTCCGCAAGACTTACATCACCGGCGAGGTGCAGGTTCACGCGGTGCAGGGTGTGACTCTTGCCATTCAGCCGGGCGAATTCGTGGCCATCATGGGCGCGTCTGGATCGGGCAAGAGCACGATGATGAACACGCTGGGCTGCCTCGATCGTCCGACAGGTGGTCGCTTCCTGCTGGATGGAGTGAACGTGGGTGGGTTGAACCGTGATCAGCTGGCCGATCTGCGGAACAAAAAGATTGGGTTCGTCTTTCAGGGATTCAACCTGCTGGCCCGGACCACAGCGCTGGAGAACGTCGAATTACCGATGCTCTACATGCGGCCTTCACTGCCCAACGGCGAACAGAGGACGCGCGCCATGAAATCGCTGGAAATGGTCGGCTTGGCTGACCGTTCCGATCATACTTCCAATCAGCTTTCCGGCGGCCAGCAGCAGCGCGTTGCCATCGCGCGCGCGCTGGTGAACGAACCGAAGCTGCTGCTGGCCGACGAACCGACCGGCAATCTTGATTCCCGCACCAGCATCGAGATCATGGGCATCTTCCAACGGTTGAACGATCAAGGCATGACGGTCGTGATGGTCACCCATGAACTCGACATCTCGCGTTATTGCCGCCGCGTCGTCGTGATGCGCGATGGTCTGGTGCGCAGCGACGAGCCGGTGAAGGATCGCCTGCTCGCCTCGGAGGAACTGGCGCGGCTTGACGCGGAACAAAAAGCGGTGCAACTAGCCTGAACCATGATTGCCGTTTTCCGAATTGCCCTGCGCGCCCTGCGCCGAAACATCCTGCGTTCCTTCCTCACCATGCTCGGCATCATCGTGGGAATTTCGGCGGTGATCGTCGGAGTCAGCATGGGCACCGGGGCCAAGGCTGAGGTGGACAAACGCATCGCGGCGATGGGCCAGAACCTCCTCACCATTCGTTCCGGCAATATGACCCGCGGCGGTGTCCGCGGCGGCTTCGGCATGGCGCCAAATCTCAACCCGTCGGATTATGAGGCCATCCGCAGGGAAGTCTCGGGCATTACAGCCGCCAGTCCCGAGGTCCGCACACAAACCCAACTCGCCGCTGGCAACCAGAATGCCAACGTGCAGGTGACCGGCGTCAGCGAGGAGTACCTCGCAGCTCGATCCTGGAATCTGCGGGGTGGGAACAACTTCAATGACGCCGACGTGCGCAATGCCAGCAAGGTGTGCCTCATCGGCGCAACCACAGCCAAGACACTCTTCGGCGAAAATATTGACCCTGTCGGCCAGGTCGTTCGCATCAAGAGCGCGCCTTTCACCATCGTCGGCTGGCTGGAGGCCAAAGGCTCCGGCAGCTTCGGCGACGATCAGGATGACGTGCTCCTCGTGCCTTATACGAGTATGATGAAGCGCCTGTCGGGCGAGACCCGGTTCCGCTCGATCTTTGTGCAGGCCGAGTCGCCAGACGCGATTCCCGACGTGCAGGAGGCCATCACGGAACTGCTGCGCCAGCGTCATCAGATCACCGACGGCAAGGAAGATGACTTCATGGTTCGCACGCAGCAGGAAACCTCCGACTTCTTCAACGCCAACAACCGGATCATGACGATCCTCATCGGATTCTTCGCGGGCATCTCGCTCGTGGTCGGCGGCATTGGCATCATGAACATCATGCTCGTCAGCGTGACCGAACGGACCCGCGAGATTGGCATCCGGCTCGCCGTGGGCGCGCGCGGGCGCGACGTGCTCCGTCAATTCCTCACCGAAGCCGTGCTGCTCAGTGTCTGTGGTGGCACGCTCGGCATTGCCACCGGCTACTGGCTCGCGCCGTTGTTGACGAAATTCGCCGGGTTTCCGACCCTCATCTCCCAATCCTCCGTTCTCGTTGCCTTCACGGTCAGCGCTATTATTGGAATTGTGTTCGGATTCTTCCCGGCGTTGAAGGCCGCACGCCTCGATCCCATCGAGGCGCTGCGTTACGAGTGAAAGACTCGCGCACTACTCCAGTTTTTTCTTTGCGTCTTCCGGCAGAGCTACCTTGGTCGAGCCGACCTCCTTGATCTCGACGGTGGTCGCCCGGCTGAGATCCACTTCGCGCTTCTCCTCACCAGCGGTGATCTTGCCACGAACGACGAACTCATACCTGGCCAGTTGCCCATCCTTCACCCAAAACTTGATCGTGCCCTTGGCCTCCGGTGCCTCAGCCGCTCTCCGGCCCAGCAGGCCAAACATTTCCTTGGCTGCCGCGCCGTCCATGTCACTGGAGTAAACGCCGTCAGACTCTTTCTTCAGGGCGGTGGCTTTGCTCACGAGCGTCGCAGCCTCATCTGTCGGCCGTTTGAACGTCCTCAATCTCTGGACAATCCGGTTGTTCTCACCAATCTCCGCCGTCGAAAGCCAGTCGCCGTTGTAATTGACGACCATCTTCTCGCCCTTGAACGCGATTTCGATGGTGATGTCGCCTGCCTCGCCCTTCAAATGTGAGAAGCCGTCCTTTTCCGTCTTGCCATCCATTGGCCCCTGGCGCCGCGCGGATTCGCTGCCTTCGGTTTTGGGCGTGTACGTCCAGCTATAGCCGGGCTGTGCCGCCAGCTTCTTGATGGCGTCGTTGACTTCGGTTTTTGGATCGGCGTGCGCCGCGATCGCCGACAGGGCGAGGATGGAAAGAATCGGGAGATGAAGTTTCATATCGTTGAGAGGTTGATGTCGTTGATACTGTCTCAGGTCCGCGGGACGTGTTCAAGGCGTGTTTCCGCTGTTGGCCGGCAGCGGCACCTGGCCGGGGCGCGTCACGTAGTAAATCAGGTCACGCACTTCCTGGTCGCTCAACGGCGCGAGCAACCCTTCGGGCATCATCGACAGTTCCGTCTGCCGCTGGCTGGCAATGTCCTCCCGCGCGATGGTCAGCAGTTCGTTGGCGGTCTGGAACAACACGGTCTTGTCGCCCATCACCTTCACGACGCCTGTCAGGCTGCGCCCATCCTTCGTTTCGATTTCACTCGTGCGGTATTCGTTCGGGATGACGGCGTTGGGGTCCAGGATGGTTTCCAGCAGGTAATTCAGATCGGAGCGATTCGCGCCAGTAATGTCGGGGCCGACTTTGCCACCCACATCGAACAGCACATGGCATTGCGCGCAGACCTTGTTGTAGAGCACACGTCCGCGCCCGCCGTCGCCGGGCTGGGAATAGCCGGCGGCGTAGATTTTCCGGTACTTCTCAATCTCCGCCTTCTTGTCCGCGCTGGCCTCGCGCACTGCGCCATAGACCCTGGTCAGCAATTGCTGCACGCCGTCATCCTTCAAACCGCGAAGCTGCCGGATGATGTCAGCAGTGAGATCCTTGGAAGACACCTTGCCGTCCCCAATCGCGGACAGCAGCGGCTTGGCGAAGGCAGGCCTGGAAACAAGCGTATTCAAGGCATCGCGCTTCTGCGCCGCATCAAAAGACCCGTAGGAAGCAATGATGGCTTCGGGCGTTTGCGGATCGTTGTAGCCTGCCAGCGCGCGCAACGCGGGACCGCGAACGTCAGCATCGCGCAACAGGCTCCGCAGCAATTCGCCCAGCCCGGCATCCTTCGCGTTCACTAAAGCTTCCAACGCAGCGCGGCGCGGCGCGGCTGGCGCGGAAGCGTCGCCGAGCGTCTTGCGCAAACCGGCCAATGCCTTCTGGCTGCCGAAGGTGAGGGAGAGTGTTTGCACCAGCGTGCGCACTTCGGCGTTCGCACTGGCGGCCAGTTTGGTTTCGACTGCGTCCCAACCACCCGGCATCGGGATGTTGCGCTGGCCCTTCAATGCAGCGCTGAGGCCGGCAAGCATGTCGAGTTGTTTTCCGGCATCGTTTACTTCACTGAGCTTCGCGGTAATGAGATCGCGCGCTTCCGTCGTTCCCAACGACGCGATGCGGCGCGTGGTGAAGTTGAGAATCTTCGGCAGCTTCGTGTCGAGCGCGGCTGACAAGGACTCGGACGGATGCCGGGCCGCCAGTGGTTCCATCGCGAACCAGTACATCAACGGGAGGTTGTGATCCCCAGCATCTTCGTCATGCGCAAGGAGACGCCTCACGAGCGCGGTCCGCAACTCTTCGCTGGTTGCACGTTGCGCGGCGGAAGCGATAAACAGGCGAACCAATTTCGACGGATCGCTTTCCGCCATCGTGTTGAGGCTTGGGTCTGGTTTGATCCCCTGGTCTTCGATCTCGCGGAGCAGTCGCGCGACGATTTCCGGGCTTTCAAACCCTAGCTGG
>Ga0137433_1001139_pt1 | contig 11777 bp, 26 predicted proteins | sample EasRivERMZT840_2_FD_102335 | JGI IMG/M metagenome (GOLD analysis project Ga0137433, IMG submission 102335) | Soil microbial communities from meander-bound floodplain in the East River, Colorado, USA - East River MetaG ERMZT840_2 | ecosystem: Environmental > Terrestrial > Soil > Floodplain ...
GTTGATAAAGTATTTGATTCGCAGGTAATAGAAGAAGAAGATGAAGAATCGGTTATCAACCTGCTGGAAATGTATATCAGCCATAGTTATTCGTTGAAGATGAACGAGGTTACTGGGTATCTGGAGGACTCAGGCAAGTCATTAACTCCGGCAGATTTGAACTCGATTTTTATATCCGCAAAGAAAATAATACCGAAGCTTGATTACCAGTTGATGATGCGTCTATTAAAGTCAGACTTTGTTCCAACTTTCAATCCACTATTCGATTTCTTTGGTAGCGATGGCATCCCGATTATACTGCCGCCTATGCCTGACGAGCCGAAGCAGGTACACTCCCCTCTCATATTTAAGTTAGCACAGACAATAGTAAACGAAGACCCAGCATTTACCTTGCACTTTGTGAGGAAATGGATTGTTGGTATAGTTTCTGCTGCACACAAAGTTCACTCCCCGTTGCTGCTTGCGTTGCTTGGTAAACAAAACACAGGCAAAACAGAATGGTTCCGAAGATTGTTTCCAAAGGAACTACAACACTACTACGCTGAATCAAAGTTGGACAAAGAGAAAGATGATGAACTGTTAATGACAGAGAATTTACTCATTGTGGATGATGAGTTGGGAGGTAAGAGCAAACAGGATAACAATAAACTAAAGAACATTACCTCTAAGCAATGGTTCTCACTCCGTCGTCCGTATGGAGACCACAACGAAAAGATACTTCGATTAGCAGTACTTGGTGGTACGTCCAATACTCTGGAGATAATGTCAGACCCGACAGGCAATAGAAGAATCATTCCAATTATAGTTAACGACATAGATAAACATCTGTACAATTCCATAGACAAGAAGGAATTGTTCATGGAAGCGTTTAGACTATACAAGGAAGGATTTGACTGGCGAATAATGGCAGACGACATACGTTATCTCAACAAGGACAGAGAGAACTATGAGATGATAGTTAAGGAGGGCGAACTACTGGAGAAGTATTTCTTGATAGGCGAAGGAGTTTGGTTATCCACAAGTGAAATAATTGTTGAAATAGAGAACTTAACTCGCCAGAAGTTAAGTGTAAATGCTCTTGGAAGGGAGTTGGAGAGACAAGGATATCAAAAGAAGTCTGTACGGATAAACATTGCACAGGTTACTAAAAAATGGGCAGTAATACGGCAAAACAGACCGCAGTTATCGAGACCAAATCAAGAAGAAGAGCAAGAACAAGACCCAAATTTACCATTCTAAATTATGTCAATAGAATCAATAGTTGCTAGGGTTGCAGTATGGGACAACCGCAACAAGACAAAGAAGTACACATTTTGCTGCGACCCTGCAATTGCTCGAGATGTAAAGGCGGCGCTGGCTGAAAAATACGAGGTAAAATATAGATATGCCGGTGAATGTCTGTGTAAAATTCTTGCTCAGTTCACAGTTCGGCGGCGGTAGATACGTTAATTAAATTTTAACATTTCATTAACATGTCGTTAACACCACGTTAACAATATATGTAGTATATTGTGTTATATTCGAAAACCGCTCTCCTCCGCAGCATCTGCACTGGGAGCACAAAAACTCACTATGACGACAGCATTAAAGACCAGATTATTGACAGAAGCAATTGGAGGTAGCAGACGTTGTATGCTGTACTTCAAATTGCACACGAAAGCGCCTATGTATGGATTCCCAGTTAGAGATGATTCCATGCTCGCTAAGGGATTTATTCGTTTCGTACCGGAGGGGCAGCTAATGCGCCTCCGTAACGGAGCTCCTATGGAAATGGTATCAAAGTTAATTTTCATCGAGTCTTTAACAATGGTTACAGTAAGTAAAAACCCTTGTGTAGACGATATAGAATGCGCACATGAAAAGCAAAGAAGAGATTCTGCAAACGCGCAGAAGTAAAGTGTTCAAAGCGGAGTGCATCCGTATAATCGAATACTACGACGAGCCGTATTTAAAAAGCGAATTACGCAGATTGACCAAAGATATTGCAATTTATAAAGCAAGAATATTTGACGGCAATACTGCGAATGACGCAATCAAGGACGAGATAAAGTATCTTTCCAAATTCAAACGTAATATTTCTTTCATCTTAAAAAAACCAAGAAAATGAACTACAATCTAGATGCTGCAATTAATCTTCGCGGCAAAACATGGTCAGAAGCAGGTTACGAACAGTTTTGTACAGAATCCGAAAAAACCGAAGTTATAGGATTCAAGCAAAGCATATTAATGACTGGCGAAAATTACTACGACATTCCAGAATTTCACATGGCAGTTATGAACTATCCAGACGGCAATACTCCAATGCGCCAGTACTATACAAAGGCCAGGTGGAAAGAAGCTTGGACATTTCACAGGGGATACGTTCACCAGTTAAATAACCAACAATGAAGCAAAAACAAGAGCCAGATTTGAGCATTTTGCTAGTTGGAATTGTAGTATTTATAGCAGTTTTAGTATCTATTTAAAAACAATATCTATGGAAACACAAGAATTAATCGCTGTGCTTGAAAGCAAAATCGCGGCCAGCGAAAAGAAAATTGAACGTCTAGAGCATATGGCTGAAGACCCTGAAATCTGGGCAGAATCTGGTTATTATTTACAAAACAGCATAGATGCTGAAACTTCTTATTGCAACGTCCTTTATAACAAACTCCATAAATTACAAGAAAATGCCTAAGACAATGTACAACGGCCAGATGGTAGAATATGTAGACGCTACTCCATCATGGGAAGCAGTATTACCGATTTATTTAGCAGCATACGAGAACGGAAATCGTAGCGCTTTAGCAGAATTAACAAGAATGGCGAGGTCTCTTGACGAAAAGAATGACCAAGTCGAAGGACTTTTGGCTAAAATTAACGAACTCGAAACCGAACTTGAATTATTAAAGAATGCGCAAGAATAAAAAATCACAGCAGGAATTACCTTCTCTCTTTGCGGATAACGAATCTGTCGTTGGTTCCACAAAGGAAGTACATGAAGATAAGAAGCAAAAGCCCAAGACGCCTCTTGATATGTCTAAATTGGGTATATTAGCTTCCGACTTCGGCGAGTACATTGAAAAAGGGAGAGGAAACACTCTTAACTGGAAACCGTCTTCATATAACAATGTGGAGACGGTTGTTATACAACCTAAGGAAATTAACGTCGAGCACGAAAAGGACGAGCGCGACAATTTTGATAAAAAGAAAAACTGGTTTAAAAAATGAGACAGCTTACACCCAAAGAAAGACTAGACCTCTATGAATGGCTAGACCAACAGTATTACTATGACCCTAAGCCCGGAGGAATATGCCATCAGGTAGAATGGTATTTAATGCAGGAAGGATTAGCTGATGAAAACGATTTAGAAGAAGAAGGAGCATGGGAGTTATATGTTCCTGAATTAGCAGCACAAAAGCCAGAAGTAAAATTCTCCCAATGGTTCTGGTTTCCGCAGAATGATAAGAAATCTCGTCAATTCATAATCCAAAAAGCAAGAGCAAGATGCTTAAGAACAATACAGGAAGCTTCGATATCGAAGTAATAGAAGGAAACTATGTCCTCAAAATAAAAAATGGGACAGTTTACGCGCAGTTCACTCTGGACATGTCAAGGAAAGACGTGCCTATTATTGTTAAATCCCAGATATCCCTGCTGCATAGGGTGCTTGGAAAATGGACTAAGAATGAGAAAGAGAATGATGGTACTGGAAAAGTTTAGAATGTTCTATGATGAAGAATTCGAATGTTACTTTTCCGAGTACTTCCCAAATATGTGCATTTATAGTTTTGAGGATACTTTCAATATAGTTAATCCTTGCGGAGAAATGCACATCGACATAAAATTCTTCGAAATGAAATCTGTGCGTGCAGCACAAAATATAATCGAAGATATTGTTTACGCAAAGAGCCCTCAAAGGCTCCACTTCAACTCACCCATTTTTTTATCTTAAATAAAACAGTTATGGCTATTACACCAAAAAAGTTATCGAAAGCAGGTTATGCAGTTCTAAAGAACGGCAAGATTAAAGGAAAGAATGTACCGTATATGAAGCCAGTATTAGATACTGGCGGATTTTATTCGACTAGTTTTGCCTTTGGAAAGACATGGCATAGAACTAAAGATTATTTCCATCGTGTTGTGGCAAAAGTCTATGTTCCTAATCCAGACAAGCTACGCAGGGTTACTCACATTAATGGAGACAAATCTGATAACAGAGCATCTAATCTACGTTGGGTATAAACTAAAAACTATGAATTTAGAATCGTATCAACGAGCCGAGGCAGTTAAGTTTCGGCTCGACCGTTTGCAAAAAGATAGACAAGCTTGGTTTGAATCAACTCAAGCTAGTATATCTATATGCAAAGGATATAGTAGCCCAGTTTATACTGTATTCATAACAGAAGAAGAATTTGAAGAAATAAGAAAAATTGTATTAACTCGTATTGAAAACGACTTAAAGTACTTGGAGGAGGAGTTTAATAAAATATGACCAAAATATTACTGCCTTTGATAAAAATACAGATGGTGCTAATATCTTTGATGCTATTCATCAATTTGTTTGCAAATCATACTGTCATATATCAGGCAGTAATAGCTATGATATTTCTGTTCGTACTAACAATTTTAATAACAATGGAAACTTGCAAACATGAAGATTGAAACTGCATTATTTATCGCTGAAAGCAATCCTGTAAAGGCTTTTTACCAGCATTACTGTCAAAGTAACGGAACATTTACAACTGGATATGACATTCCAGTTCTTAATCCTGTGGCTAGATTTAATTTAAAGCCAAAGAAAGGAGAAACAAAAGTTCCACAAATTAGTTGCTTTATTACTAACGGAGAAAAAACCAAAATGCCTTTTTAACTATGACAACAATCTCAAACGTAACTATGGATGCTTTAGACTTAACAATTAAGAAAGCATCAATGGAAGTATTCGGTGAAGAAATTAAAGAAGATGATATTGTAGTTCTGGAAATGGACAAAGTTGGCTCCATTTTTACCAGAGTTAGTACAAAGCAATCTTTTCTGTTTGTTTCATGTCCCCAGTTATCCACAAAAGGAATAGAAGTTAGAGTATGCACTATAAAGTAAAGATATGGTGGCATGTCATATACTATCCAGACGACGGAGAGGCGGAGGCATTTGGCTTCGCCTCTGTCGATGGTATGATAACTAACGCTCCAATCCAGATCTTGGGATTCCGAGGAAGAGACATTAAACACCGGCAGTTCAAACAATTTCTAATCGAGCACAAAGCTAAAGTTTACAAATGCGCGGAGCAATTATTGTATATATCTTAGTATGGATAGTACAGTTATATTTATGGTATCTTAAATTTAAACGACGTAAAACAAAGAAAGATGAAGGCGTATTTTATTAATGTAAAAGAAAAAACTATCACTGAGACAGAAGTTGATGGTTTAGAATCTTGGTATGAAAAGATTGAGTGCGAGCTAGTCGAATCGCACAAGCTAAACAAGTACGGCGACAGAATTATAGTAGATGAAGAAGGTACATTCAGAAGAGAAAAACTATCCTTTAGCTATCAGGGAGCCAGGTTTATAGGAAATGCTTTAATTATTGGCTGTAACGATGAAGGAGAAGAAACTCCTCCGGTAATTCCAATTGGACAGGTTGTAGATTCTGTATTATTTTTATGACAAACTTTGAACTATTTTTCTTAATCGTGTTACTATTTATAATCTTTGAAAAGAGGAAAAAGTAATACTAAAACCGACAGCATGAATGTAGATAATTTTATTCAGCACCTCGAAGCTGAACTATTAAGAAGAACAGACCTTTATTGTGAGAAACTAGATGAACATGTATCTCACTACTCAAAGATGGTTATCGGTAAGGAACTTGAGAAAGATGAAATTCTCATTGTTGATTCTCCAGGAATCGGCAGGCATTTTTATGAACATGCAACAAGAAAATGCTTCATGTTCGAAGCAGAACCTGAGCTTGAACCGGACGGAGTTAGATTGGCAGTAACCGCAGTAAACTATTTTAAAAATGAGGAGTAAAATAATAATAGCGATAGCTATAATAATGTATGTAATATCTGCTGCATCTATTATTGGTGCATTATTTGTACTTCGTTACGTTTTAATAAGAACACTATGATACAGACAATAATAGTTAACAACGACTTCGAAGTTGAAGTTGAAGGAACGTGCCACATCGAGAATAATGGCATAGGCTGGTATGAATTCTGGGGATTTAAAGAATATGATGCTGGAGTTAATTCCTGGGAACTTGACGACGACCTTACTTGGGACGAATCAAAGCATACTCCTGAACAAAATGAAGCAATTAAACAACAATTAGAAAACATCGAAGAAACCTTTTGTATTAACTATGGCAGAACCATCACTCCTTAACTGGACAGCAGAAGATTGGTATAACTACTTCAAAGAGAATCCGTCACGAGACGAGTTATACTCCCATTTGGACATGCTCCTCAAAAGATATGATTTTATTAAGGGTGCTGCTCGAACAAAAGAGCATAATAACCTTGTTACTGCCATATTGGATTCTTTGTCCGACCAAATCACTTCCACACTCGCAAAAATTCAAACAGAAAACCTGTTTAAAAATGAATGAAATAATAGCAAAGTATAATCTCGAACTTACCGACATGCCTGGAGATTACCCAGTCTACTTTAAAAGAGACTGGGGTTTCTTTTTGGAATTTAGACCAAATGCAGTTATTATCTTTGACGATAATAGATTAATCCATACATCTGAATATGTACTAAACGAATTTACTTGCAACGACATAAAAAGATTCTTAACGTTATAATAAAAATTTATCTATGCCTAATCGCTATCCTGACAATTTCCCTTTTAGTATTGATGTGCGCGAACTAGACGATGTAATAGACAACGGTATGCCCGAAGTCGGCTGTGAAGTTCAGTTTGCAACATTTCAAGGAAGAGGATTCGAGTTCCACAAAGTTGATGTAATTAACTTTGGTCTTATGCCTGAAGAAGTTTATGTATGGGCTCCAGTAGACAAAATAACAACAGTTATTGCTCTTGTGGAATTCATCAACCCGCATCTGTCTATACTAATGTTAGAAAGAGTTGATGCTGGTATTAAAGGTTATGTTAAACTAGTCTGTAATATAAAATATCGCTAATATGCCTCCTCCATCTAAAACAATCCCAGAAATAGACCGCTACGCCGGTTACATTTCCAAACTCGGGCCTGGAAGTTGGATTTTAATGAAAAAGACAAAGAAGATTGGTTTTATGCCTGACTTCCAGCCAGTTAAGTATCGTATCCTAGTCCACATTAACGGCAGACGTTTCCTTTACCCTGAAGATATGGACTATATGATAACATCTTGGGTGAAGCGTCCTCAAGTTATAAAGGTTGAGCCTAGAAAGAAACGTCCAAATTTCGTGAATAGATATGCAGTAGGTATCTTGCCACCAGTAAGATATGACGAGAATGGTAAAGAACTGTAACGACGTCAAACCATCTATACGGGCATGTTTGTCACAACTGATTGATAATCAATGTCTTGGATGCCACATTGTCATTTTGTCAACGTTGCCCTACGTCAAGTATCCACCGTTATCTGACTACATCATAACTGATTGATAATCAATGCGTTACGTACCATGTAGTCAGATGTAGTCAGTTGACAAAAAGACGTGACTACACACAACTGATTGATAATCAATGGGTTATGGTAAGATGTAGACACGTAGTCAGATAATTAGTTAAACATTACGCGGGAAATTTTTAGTGGTTAGTATATGGCAATTAGTATATATTTTTACCAAGTGTTTGGAAAAAAAAATATTCTGACTACATGGCACTTAAACCATTGATAATCAATCGATTGTGAGTAGAACAAATCTGACTACATGAAAATTTACTGACTACATGGCACGTAAAACGTTGATAATCAATGCGTTGTGAGTAGATACACCTATATATTAAAAATAACTAATATTAGATAACAGATTGATAATCAATACATTGTGTGTATACCGATGAAAAGAATCTACATATACGAGCACGATAGCGCCTCAGACGTCGCACACAAGATGTGGTACGGATTCGAGGTAGGCCAGTCAGCTACAATTACAGGAATAGAAAAAGGTATGCCTCGCGGACAAAAAGTAATAGAATACCTACATGATTTAGACATTGTGGAAAACCACTATATGAGACGTGGCCGGCCAAGTCGGAGATTGAAAAAGTATGCAGATAGCATTGGTGGGCCTATCGCTCACAAAATATTTCGTTATAAAAGAACTGTGGATGAAGGAGTCCCGAGATATCAGATATGGAGGGTACAATGAATTTTTCTACGGAAGACCAATTTCAAGCATGGGCTGTGAAGTGGTTTAGTGAGACGTTCCCAGACGAACGTGGTATGTTATTCTCCATTCCGAATGGAGGGGAGCGCCGAGATGGTTGGATAATGAAGGCAACTGGAGTTATTGCCGGAGTCGCGGACTTGTGCTTGATTTATGACTGGGAGAAATGCGTGTGGATTGAGATGAAGCTACCACATGGCGTGCAGTCAAAGGCACAAAAGGCTTGGGAATGGAAGGTGAAACGTCGAGGACACGAGTATATAATAATACGAACAGCAGAACACTTTAAACAATTTATATGGAGCAAAATGAACATTGGCAGGTGATTGCCGGAGGTGGCGTAGTGGTATCTACGACCGCAGAGGACCTATGGGAGAACGCCATAAAGTACTTTAAATGGTGTGACGAGCACCCAATAAAGGCAAGTAAGGCTGTGTATGTAGGTAGAGATGCAGGGAAGGACATAACGGAGAAGTTTATAAGACCGTATAGCTTAAAAGGATTATGTCTTCATTGTGGAATAACAGAGGAGTATTTGCGTGATATTCGTAACCAGAAAGACCGTACTTCGCTGTATTTCCTCATCATATCTCGTATTTTGTACATCATATATACACAGAACTACGAGTTGGCGGCCGTTGGTATACTAAATGCACAGTTTGTTAGCAAAGCCTTGAATATGGGAGGTGAAGAAACAACACCTTCACCAATAAAGGTAGAAATAATAACTGGTTTGCCAGAACTTTCAAGTTCTGAAAATGAAATATTGGAAAAGTTAGAATTGGAAAGGGAGATTCTCAAAAGAGACATTTCGTAGAACCCAACAGAGCAATCTGTGGAAAAAGTGAAACTCTATCCTCTTCCATTTGTGGAAATCTGAATTTTATTTTTATTTCTGGCTTTGGAATCTGTATAATGTGTACTTTGTACACTGACAGGGTTAAACATAGTACCTGATTATTAATAGTACCTTTCTATATATAGTACCTGTATTTATGTAGTACCTTGTATTGTGCAGTACCTTACAATCTATACTACCGTATTTCATCTAATACAAGGTACGACATGTAATGTTAATGATATGTTAATGTTGGAAATAAATTTGGTAGTATGAATTTCTTTCTGTATAGCGACCTTTAAAAATAAATTTGGTAGTATGAATGAAATAGTGTAGCAGCCAATATTTGCAACTTGTTGCAAAAATAAATTTGGCAGTATGGAAATTTTTACAGGTGCTTTATATATTAGAAATAATAATATACTTAATCGCGCCACTCGCATTTTAAGGCCCTTTCCTGCCCTTCAGGAGTTCAGAGGTATCATGTATAAGGACGGTCGGTTATCTGCCAAATTTGGGGAAATTCGACTTATAGCAAAAAAATATATATGTACAAAAATTTGGTAGTATCAACTTTTTTCTTTACGCGTGCGTGCGTTCCATTATTGTTATGTGGTTTATCATAGCGGACCTGCGAAATATGCCGAAATGTTAAAATTTTGTTAACGTGCTAGAATGATTGCATCAGTACCAAAATATGTTGTAATATTGTGTTGTGGCAGTCGGGATGGATAAAAACGGTAAAACGTTCCACGGATTGTTCCACGCGGTTCTTTGAAATAGGGTTCTTTTATTTTTTAACCGGAGTCGGATAAAACAGGTAATACTGCCGATTCTTTTAAAATCAATTTTATGTCTAAAAAACAAATGTCAGCTGCCGCAAACGTTGAAACTGTTGAAACTGTTGAAACTGCACCTGTTACAATGTCACAGGAAGACCAGTTAACAGCGCTAAATGATGAATTAGCAGCCGCAAAGCACGCAGTTAGAATGTCGGATGATGATACTTATGATGCTGCTGCAGCCAATGTTTCACGCATTAAATTACAAATTTCACAACTGGAGAAAGCAGCTGCTGCTGAGCGTGAAATTGCTGAAGCTAATGAAAAGCGTGAAACACGTAGAAACATCTTAATGGATATGATTGCAGCCCAAATTAAGGCCGCTAAGAATCCAGATGATGAGCAACTGGCTACTATTGCTGCCGACTTCTTACAGCCTGTTATGGATGAATGGATGGCTAAGTATGCCGCTGTCCCTGCTGCTGCACCACGCAAACAGCGTGCCACTAATGGGACTGTAGATGATGATGGCAAACTTTCTACCACTAAACCGGAGTTAACTGCCCTTTATAATGAAGCGGCTAAAACCACACCTTTCCAGACAATTTCTGACAACTTTTATGACAAGTACAAGCGCAGCACAGTTTGGCACACTTTAAACGATATTAAAACAGGCAAAATTGCTGTTCCTTTTATCGCTGTAGGCCACGAATAATTTTCTCCTGTTCTCCTGATTATTTAACCAACTGCTGCCAATTTAATTGGCAGCAGTTACAACACTTTTTACTTTGAAAAAACATACAGATTTTTTACCGTACGTTATCGCTATCGTTATTTTGGGAATCGTTACTGCTGCCGCTACTTTACTTTTGCCGCACTTAGCAGTTATGATGGCTACTGACGGATACAGACCGCTGTAGCAACTATCGTGCCAGCTTTCTGGGGAAAAAATTCCCCAGATTGCTGCGGCACATCGCTTGAAATACGAACCTGCCACTACTTTTCAAAAAAATACTGCAATCCATAAAACAAATTACCCGCTCCGCACGCTTACCAGTAAATATTTAAAACAATCCAGTAAATCCCGTTTATCCGACGCTTCGCGCAACGATTTAGCACACGGGTTTGGAGTAAACATTATTTCGAAGGCTATTCGACTAACTGCGGCGTTTTGTTTTCCCCACTGTCTCCTTACGGCAGTGGGTTTTTTTGTCCAAAACTTTCCCCAAAAAAATTGCTGTGGAACTGTAACTTTTTATTACGGCAGGCACATCCAGTTATCCCCATCATGTGGATAACTTTATTTTGTGTGTGCGAAATATGTCGTAGATTCGCATGTGTGCGTACCTCTATTATATATCCCAAGACCCTCTTGGAGCTCCGGAAAGGAACTCGGCGAATCATTCATCAAGGTGGCCAGTATTCTGGTAAGACTGTAAACATACTGGGTGCGTTGGCTACGTTATGTTCAGAGGAGACGGATAACAGTATAACAACTGTGACGTCGATGAGCTTCCCGCATTTGAAGGGAGGGGCGCTAAGAGATTTTGAGTTGTATGTTTATCCTAGCTTTAAAACGGCTATAAAATCATACAACAAGACAGACCATGTGTTTTATTTTAAGTCTGGGTGTGCCTTGGAGTTCAGGGTGTTTGAAAATGAGATGGCTGCAAGGGGCCACAAAAGAAAAAGGTTGTTCGTCAATGAGGCTAATAGTTTTTCACCGCTGGTATTTTTCCAACTAGATTCTCGTTCTGACCAAACCATTATAGATTACAATCCTTCAATTCGGTTCTTTGCACATTCTGATTTAATTGGGCTGCCA
>Ga0137433_1001140_pt1 | contig 11775 bp, 11 predicted proteins | sample EasRivERMZT840_2_FD_102335 | JGI IMG/M metagenome (GOLD analysis project Ga0137433, IMG submission 102335) | Soil microbial communities from meander-bound floodplain in the East River, Colorado, USA - East River MetaG ERMZT840_2 | ecosystem: Environmental > Terrestrial > Soil > Floodplain ...
CGAGCGTGAGACGAAAGCGCTGCGTGAGGTCCTCGGACTAGAGAACGAAAAGTCGAGACATACCGCGCGTATTAGACAGGAGCCGAATCGAGCCGTTCGTAGCCTCCCCCAGAGAAGGCCAATTGGACGAGGCCATTCGCAATCTGGAAATCCCCGTTCACATAGTCGAGTGGGTCTATAACGGTGTCGACCCCCGCACGTTTGATATCAAACGTAGTGCGGCCTCGAGCGCCATCAGGGCAGAGTTCAATATTCCGGCGAGCGCAAAGGTGGGGGCCATAGTCGGCAATATAGTTCCTCACAAAGGGCAACTCGTGTTGATCGAGGCGATCTGTCGCGTAGTTCGCACTGCGCCTGATCTCGTTTTCCTCATCACCAGTCGTTGCAACCAGATGTGGTGGGCCCGAGGAAATGATCGTTGACGGCGTGACCGGTCTGCTCGTTCCCATCGGCGATATCATGTCGATGGTGGATGCCATAACACGGATTGTTTCCAATCCTGGTCTTGCCAATCGGCTCGGCGAGTCCGGCAGGATCCGCTTTGACGAAAAATTCACGCTTGGCGCCTATGTTGAAAATATGCACCTGGAACTTGAGCGCCTGATCTAATCTGGATTACCGGCCCGGCGCAAGACAATGACCAGTGCCGCCGTCGGCGGTGGACGTTCGATGCCGAGCGTTCGGTGAGGCCTCGAGACCTTGCGTTCCTGAGCCGTCATCTAGCTTTCAGGGATTCGTGAGCTCGCCGGGCGTCGGAGGGTCGGGCGGCGGATGTCCAGCGGTAGTCGTGGGTCATGGCCTCGCGCCAATCCTGTATAACCCGCGGTTTATTGTGAAAGTCATATTTTCGGAGGCTCACCGGACTCCAAATAAACATCATGACTCCGCGGATCTTCTGGGTGCCTGGTGTTTGGTTCCAAGCGTCGACCTCGGCGTACATCGCTTTGACCCAACCATTGTTTCTGTCTGTCCAGCCGCTATAGATCGGAGACGCCTCAGTGATCCAAACCGGAAGCGAACGAGCCCACTTTGGTGTCGCACTGAGAAAGCCTTGATACTCCGATCGGAACCTGCCCGCGATCTCAGCGGGGTTGTGGCCATCCGTGTAAGCATGAAGAGCGAAGCCATCGACGTTTCCCTCTCCAATAGCAAGCAAGACGGCGCGGTGGTATGCGGAGTCGCGTGAGATGCCCTGCATCGCGACGACGTCATTGCCATGACCCGGCAATGACCTGATGCCATTACGGACCATGGTGAAAACGGTGGCATATTGTTGAGGTGACACCGACCTCGTATAGCCATCATACTTTGGGTGCTCGTCTGACAGATTGGTTTCGTTCCCGATGACCCAGATATGGGCTCCGGAAGTGCTTTGAACGTAATCGGCAACACGAGCCGCCCAGGCAGCGTAATCGGCTTCATGCGGAACTGAACCGCCGCACGAGTCCACACGCACAATGACTCCGTAGCCGGCATCCGCCCAGGGCCTGAAATCAGTCGGAATGGTGTTCGAGGCATCATCGCGAAAGCAGACATAACCAAAGAACAGAACCCAGCCTCGCGTATTCATTTCCGCCATATTCTCTTCGCCACCAGTACGCAGTTGGCCGCGAAACGGGGCCTGGAAATGAATGCCATAGAGGGAGAACGACTCCCCGTAGCGGGCCCGCTCCTGGTCGACGGTCACTGCGCAGCCCGGCAACAAGAGGGCTAAAGCAATGGTCCATGGATTGATGCGCAACATGGCGATTTCCTTCCGCGTTGCCACGGCTTACCAACCGTCAGTCGACGGCTTCCCTGGGCCAAGCCGGGATGTTCCTCCGATTGACCAGGTGAGCGTACGGCGCGAGTATGTGTTTTATCGCAACTGAAATTCTAGGATTGATGGAAAACCTCGAATATCACGCAAGGGGCAGGTCGGAGTGAGTTTAAAGGTCAGTGTCATTGTAACGACATTTAATCAGGCACCGTACATCGGCGATGCCCTATCCTCAGTGCTTGCCCAAACACACAAGCCATTCGAGGTCATCGTTGTGGACGATGGATCCACGGACGAAACTCCGAATCGGATTGCCCCTTATCACGACAGAGTCCGATATATCCATCAGGCAAATCAGGGTGTCGCAGCCTCACGTAATACGGGGATCCGCGCTGCGACGGGAGATTTGTTCGCATTTTTGGACGGCGACGATCTTTGGGACCCCGAGAAGTTGGAAATCCAAGTTAGGGTTCAGAAGGAGAATTCTGCCTCGGGAATAATCGTGACAGATGGCGTGTCCTTTGACGAAGCAGGTGTGCGGGCTCAATCGTTGTTCCGCCATGTTCATGCCGCATTTGAAGGGAGTTGGCCAAGCATTACAACGCAGTGTTATTGGAATATGATCCGGCGGAACCTCATCTCAACTTGCACTCAGATCATGATCCCTGCGGCTGTCCTGAGGGATGTGGGCCTCTCAGATACGAGGTTTAAGATAGGTAGCGACTACGATCTATACCTCCGGATCGCGGCCCGATATCCCATTACATTCGTCGCGAAGCCGCTCATGCGCTGGCGATTTCTCTCTTCAAGCGCCTCCGGCCCCGCTCAATTGCGGTACTTAAACTGGTCGGTGGATATTATTCGTGCTCTGAAGAAGCAATTGGGCGAGCGGCCGGCACGCGACCATCGGGAGATACGCAAACGAATTTCTCAAACTGTCTTTGAGGTGGCAGAAGCTGCCTACTACTACGGCCGTGCAGGAAACCGGTCCTGGGCGGCACGGTATCTGTCGCGTCTGCTAATTGATAACCCTGCACATCCATCTGTGGCGTTTTTTCTTGCTGGCCTCTTACTGCCTCAGGCATTCGCACGAATACTGGGTCGGCGAGCACACCGGATGGTCAAGGCTCGATATGACGGCTCCTGACGGGTTGGGGCAATGGGGTCAATGCCCCGCCTGTTTCTCTGATATCACACGCGATCTATAGGGTCACGTCATGCCTCGCGTTTCGGTAATCATCCCCACGTTTAACTGCGCCGCGTTTCTGAAAAGGACCGTCGAGTCCGTCTTAACACAGACCTACACTGACTACGAGGTCATCATAGTCGATGATGGCTCGACGGACGAGACCCGCGAGCTCGTCACGCAATGGGAAGGCAAGGTTCGTTACCTCTATCAATCGAATCAAGGCGTCGCCTCGGCGCGCAATCTCGCAGTGTCCAAAGCTAGTGGTGAGTTTCTCGCTTACTTGGACGCTGACGATATGTATTATCCGAATAGGCTGGAGGCGCAGGTGGCATTCCTGGACGCTCATTCCGAATGCGGACTCGTGCATAGCGATGTCACCATCCTGGATGAGAGCGACCGTGTCATTTCCTCTTCCTTTAACCGCGAGACGGGGCGGTCCGTACCGAAAGGGAATTGCCTGATGTATCTACTTGAACATTGTCACATCCAGGTTCCATCGGTGCTTGAACGTCGCGTCTGCTATGACCGTATTGGCGGCTTCGAGCAGCGCGCGCATCCTGCTGAGGACTACCTACACTGGATCCAGGTAGCCTTGCATGGTTACGCTATCGGTTACATTGACAAACCCTTAGCGATGTATCGAAGGCGGGCGACTAGTGCGAGCGCTAGCCCGTATAAGAACGCGGAAGGACTTTGCGAAATGCTTCGCATTCTCCTCGAAGGGAATGCGTCGCGTGAGCGTCTTGGGGCTGAGGCTCAACGGGTCATCCGTCGTCGAAAGGATAAGATCGAGCGCAACCTTCCCCTTATATATCGGGGCGCGGGGCGGACAGATTTAGCTCGGCGAAAGTCTGTCGCATTATTATTGAAATCTCCAACCGAGCTCGATCTTTATGTCGATCTAGTGAAGTCGTATTTGTTTCCACTGGCGCGCACACTGCGCAAGTTACGTAAGCTCTAGCCTCAACGTATATCGGCGCGGACCGCTTGGGAAAAAATTGCATAACAGCCGATATTGCAAGGGGCCTAGTTTAGACGGACGTGGAGGAGGAGTGAAACCACAGCTCTTCGACGACAATTTGATCCAGCCCTCGTCTCACACCTGGGGACACGCTCCGGACTGTTCGTATGGACAAATCGAATTTAAACAGGATTAACTCGGATCGACTTCCGGAATCAGGTATTGAAGTCTCGAGACGGCCCTGCTACGTGTTCGTTGTTCCCTGGGATTTGCATCTTACGGGAGGCGTGAACCAGGTTGTAATCAATCTCCATCGCGAAATGCTTTTGGCGGGTGAAATCGAACCATTGGTCCTGGTTAATAAATGGTCGGCTTTTCGCCCCATACAGAGGGTCATTGACGGGCGCCGTACTGTCTACTTGCGGCTATGGTCACCTTGGACGGAACGCGGCTGGATCGTTGCGTTGTTGAAGTGGGTTGTCACATTGCCGGTTTCCATCTTCGATTTGCTGCGGTTCTGCAGACGGTACCGGGTGTTGGCATTCAACTTTCACTTTGCAGGCCTCAGCGCGTTTCCAATCGCGCTGCTGCGCTTTTTGCGCTTATACCGAGGCGCATTAATTATCTCATTTCACGGTGCCGATTTGCGCGACGCGCAGGGAAGGGGACGCATTGAGCATGCGCTATGGAGGTTCGTGCTCCATTACGCGACCGCTATTGTCGCTTGCTCGAAAGCGTTTGCCGCAGACGTTAGTGAATTTGCGGGCAAGGCGGCTCGCAGTGTTCGCGCAGTCCAGAACGGACTGGACATTGAATATTTTCTAAACAGCGTGGATCGCGCGAGCGGGCATCCCGCGGTATTGCTCCATCGCGAATTCATATTGACCGTAGCTACTTGGGAGTGGAAAAAAGGCCTGGATATCCTCCTGCGAGCGTTTGCCGAATTGCGGCGCACCAACGCTGGCATTGCGCTGGTCCTAATTGGGCGGGCCGGCGGGGCAGAATCGGGTCTGCGAACGCTCGCAGTAGAACTTGGGGTTGCGAATGATGTACTGTTTATTGAGACCGTCCCTCATGCGCAGGTTGGTTTGTACTTGGAGCGTGCGAAAGCCTTTTGCCTGCCTTCTCGTGCTGAGCCATTTGGCATAGCCATTCTCGAAGCAGGTGCCTATCGACTTCCTGTTGTGGCAAGCCGCGTGGGCGGGATTCCGGAAATTGTCATCGACGGCGAGACCGGGCTATTAGTTGAGCCGGATGATGTGGCTGCACTCGCCGCCGCGCTTGGTCGAGTCCTGTCCGACAGAGATCTTGCACGTGATCTTGGCGAGCGTCTCTACCGGCGCGTTGTAGATTCTTTCTCTTGGACACGCGCTTACGAGGAATATCGCGCGCTTCTTCCTCGACGGTAATAGAACTTGTTAAGAGGTAAGAAGCGATCAACTTGATAAGGCTCGCTGCAAAACATTGGCTACACACCAAATCAAATATGCAGGCGATTGTGATCGGGAGCGATGGGACGAATACGTCCGGAAACACCCGGATGCAAGCCTCTACCAACTTTTCGGCTGGCGGGACGTCATTCACAGGACCTACGGGCACGACGCCTATTATTTAATGGCGGTTCGCGGAGAACACACGACCGCCACGCAAACTGGAGACGGTACGACCGTGCCGGCAGGGGAAACGGCGGGGATTCTTCCGCTGGTTCACCTGAAAAACTTCATGTTCGGCAACTGTCTCGTTTCAATGCCTTTTGTGGACGGCGGCGGTGTCCTTGCCGATAGGAGCGAGGTGGGGGAGAGCCTCCTATCCGAAGCAGTCGCCATTGGCCGAAGGATCGGCGCAGATCGAATCGAGTTGCGCTGTGAGCGGGCAATCGCCAGCTGCGATGACGCGATTCGCGCCGGCAGTGACGGGCAGGCGGCACCATTGATGATCGCCAAGCGTTCCGACAAGGTACGGATGCTGCTGAAGCTACCCTCGTCTTCGGAAGAGCTCGTGAAATCTTTCAAGTCGAAGCTCAGAAGCCAGATCAACAGGCCGCTGAAGGAGGGATGCACGTCCAGCATCGGGGGGCTGGAATTGCTGGAGGATTTCTACAGGGTTTTTCTGATCAACATGCGGGAACTGGGTTCCCCGGTGCATTCGAAGGCCCTGATGCGCCACGTGCTCGAGGTGTTCTCGGAGCATTCCAGAATCATTGTCGTATACAACTCGGGGACACCGATCGCGTCGGCGCTGGTTACGGGATTCAACGAGGTTCTGCGGAACCCCTGGGCGTCTTCCGATCGTAAGCATGCTTCCTTGAGTCCCAACATGCTCCTTTACTTGCGCATGCTCGAGTTCGCCTGTGACAATGGCTATAAAATGTTTGATTTTGGGCGCTCGACCAGGGATGAGGGCACTTACCGATTCAAGGAGCAATGGGGCGCCGTCGCGGCGCCCCTCCACTGGTATCTCGTTTCCCTGGACGGCAAGACGATTGACGCGGATAGCTCGAGAATGGAGCGGTTTGAGCTCGCCGCGCGTCTTTGGAGAAAGCTGCCGCTGGTGGCGACGAAAGTCATTGGTCCCCGCATCAGGAAGCACATCAGTCTGTAGGCAGCCCTCATAATCCCCGGTAATGCTCCTAGGAAGATCCCTACCACCCGCAGCAGCCCCCATCGGGCCACGAGAGTTTGTTTCCGGGATCTGCGGCTTGCTTCAAGGCCGGAAAGCGCTGGAGCGCTTTCGGTCCGAGCTGAAGGAATACTTTGGGGTCAAGCACTGCTTTCTCGTCTCGTCGGGAAAGGCTGCGTTTACTCTGATCCTATTGGCCCTCAAGGAGCTTTCCCCGGACAGGGACGACGTCCTCATCCCCGCATTTACCTGTTATTCGGTTCCCTCATCCGTGGTCCGGGCAGGACTCGGCATACGGTTATGTGACCTCCGCCCGGACAGTTTTGATCTGGATTTCGCACAGTTGTCCACCATGCCCGCGGACTCGAGCAGGAGGCTGCTTGCTGTTGTTCCAACCCATCTCTACGGATACCCATCGGATGTGCCAAGGGTGCGGAAACTGGTCCAGGACCGGGGGGTCGCCGTCGTTGAGGATGCCGCGCAGGCCATGGGCGAAACGTGGGAGGAACGGAAATTGGGAACGTTGGGCGACGTCGGCTTCTTGAGCCTCGGGCGCGGGAAAGCTTTCTCGACTGTTGAGGGAGGAGTCATTCTCACCGACCGCGGCGATATTGCCGAGGTCCTAAGCCGTCGCGTGGACGTCCTTCCGGGCTACGGCTGTTGGGGGCTGGCGAGGTTGATTTTAAAGGCAGCAGGACTGATGTTTTTTATCCATCCACTGCTGTTCTGGATTCCACGTTCACTACCGTTTCTCAAGCTCGGAGAGACCTTCTTCGACCCGCATTTTCCAATTCGGAAATTGTCGCCGTTTCAGGCGGGCTTGGCGGGAAATTGGCAGAAGCGACTGCAGAAGATGCGGGATGCCCGATCGAAAAATGTGAAACGGTGGATGGCAGTACTTGATGGACTCGGGAACGGCAGCGAATATTCTCAGCATTCCCAAACGCTTGGGCTTTTAAGATTCCCCATCCGGATCCGCGACGCGGATCGCAGAAAATCGTTGTTGCAGGAGAGCGCGCACGCGGGCGCCGGTATTGCGCCGGTTTATCCCCAGTCGATTAACCGCCTTCCTGAGCTGAGGGGACAGATCCCGGTGCAGGCATGTCCCGTCTCAGAAAGATGCGCTAAGGAGCTGGTCACGTTGCCCACGCATGGATATCTTACTGAGGACGATGTGACAGAAATCAGCGTGCTAGTCTCGCGCGTCCTGCGACAATGATGGTTTAAGGTGTAGAAGAGCATCTGATCCGTGAGTTAAGGATGAAGAGAGTATTCAGTATCTGCGGGGCGCGGCCAAATTTCGTGAAGATTGCTCCCCTCGTACAGGCCATGCAAAAAAGTTCCAAGCTGATCAGTACGATCGTCCATACGGGTCAGCACTACGACCCAAGTTTGTCGAGTATTTTTTTTGAGGAGTTGAGGATACCGCGTCCGGAAATCTCGCTCGAGGTTGGTTCGCTTCCTCGCCTGGAGCAGATTGCGCTTATTGAGAAGCGTTTCACACCGATCGTCGAGCGAGAAAAACCAAACCTCGTGCTCGTGGTTGGTGACGTGAATTCCACCGTGGCGTGCGCCCGAGTTGCGCGTCGTTTCGGGGTTCCCGTCGCTCATGTAGAGGCGGGGCTGAGAAGCTTTGATCCCGCGATGCCGGAGGAGCACAATCGAGTCGAGACGGACAGACTTTCCGACGTCCTTTACGTCACCGAAGAGTCCGGAATGGTGAACCTCCGTAACGAGCGGGTTTCGGGCAGGGCGATGCTGGTCGGAAACGTCATGATTGATACTCTCGTCGCGCACCTGGGTCGGGCGCGGAGCTCAGATATATGGGCGCGCCTTGGTCTTGAGGGCGGGAGATATGCGGTGGCGACATTCCATCGTCCGAGCAATGTGGACTCGAAGGACTCGGCCGCGATGGTAGTTGGCGCGCTTTGCCTTGTAGCGCGTTACTTTCCGGTGGTCCTTCCTGTTCATCCGCGAACAAGGGAGTCGTTCCAAAGCTTCGGATTCCTGGACTTGCTTGCTGCAACACCTGGTTTTCGACTGGTTGAGCCGATGGGGTACTTTGACTTCATCGGCCTGGTCGCGCGGTGCAAGCTGGTGTTAACCGATTCCGGCGGCATCCAGGAAGAGACGACCTATCTTGGCATTCCGTGCCTCACCATGAGAGAGAATACCGAGCGGCCGTCAACGACTTCGGTCGGAACGAATATTCTTATTGGTTCGGATCTTGAGCGTCTTAGATCTGAACTCGAAAATATTGCCGCAGACAAGTTCAAGACGGGTTCTGTGCCGCCATTGTGGGATGGGAGGACGGCAGAGCGCATTGTCGCGGATATCGAGGCGTTTCTTCCATGAGCAGTACGAAGAGCGTCCTCATGATTTGCTACTATTTTCCGCCAATTGTCACATCAGGGACGACACGCAGCATTGAGTTCGCAAGACTCCTTCCACAGTTTGGGTGGGATCCCCTCGTTCTGACCGTCAGGCGTTCCAAGGATCCGTGGGTCGAGCGCAGCCTCGGTGAGGACCCGAAAGGGATTAGGGTGGAGCGCACATTCGAATGGAACCTTGCGGGCCTCGCCGATTTTCTTCACGGCTGCTGTTGTCGTGTCGCCCGGCTTTTCGGAAAAGACCTGACGCGTAATCTTTTCCGCGAATATTTCTGCTTTCCAGATTCTCAGATAGCCTGGTTTTCGACACTCCGCGCACGAAGCCTGGCGCGCGAATGTAACCTGATCTACGTAAGCTGCTCGCCGTTCAGCTCAGCGGTTAGCGCCGCCATCGTCAAGCGGCTGACCGGGCGACCGCTCGTCGTTGACTTCCGTGACGCGTGGTCCCTAAACCCACATATGCGTCATAGCCGCCTTCATCGCGCGATGATTGATCGCTTGGAGCGTTTCGTTCTCGACGCATGTGACGCTCTGATAGTGAACACCGACGGGGCAGCGCGGCTGTATGCCACTGTCTATCCGGAGCATGGCGAGAAGATTGTCACGATTCCAAACGGATATGACGTGCTTACCCCCGTTGCTCGACGAACTACCGGGGGCGAGTTTCAAATCATGCACGTGGGCTCCTTCTACGGGTCGCGAAATCCGGACGCGCTACTGGAGTGTCTCGCCGAAATCAGGAGGGATGACATCGTATTCGTCCAGGTGGGTGGCAGCTTTGAGTCATACGAGAGATTCAAGAAAGAGGTGAAAATAAAGATAGTTCCTACCGTTCCGAGAGAAAAGGCACTTGAGTTGATGCGCGAGGCATCGCTTCTTTATCTGAAGCAGGGATGGGAGGCGGGCGTGTCGGAATATATTGCGGTAGGGGCGAAAACCTATGAGTACCTTGCAACCGGCTTGCCAATTCTTGCCGAGGTACCGCCCGGTGACAATGCCGAACTTGTCCAAAAATATGCGTCAGCCGGATACGTGGTGAGCTCCCGTACGCGCGCCGACCTTCGTCATGCCGTCGAACGTGCCTACGACGCTCGTTCACGGGCCAATTTGGCGATCAACCCAGAGTTCGCGAATAAGTTCGCCAGGCGTGAACTTACTCGGGAGCTTGCAACCCTGTTTGACCGCTTAGCCAACCTAACCTAGCAGGGAGGGCATGGAGGCTCACCCTACGCGGTAGGGATGTTACTGCCAGTTCCGATAGTAAAAATGTCACACGTTTCAATGACTTGGCCAAAAGGCTGACGAAGATTTGTGTTAATATTGCTGACGAATCCTTGGCACCGGCGAGGTGCCGGCGGACTACATCTTTCAGTGGTGGCTCGCCACGATCGGGTGACGGATCGGCTGCCCTCTCCAGCGGGAACCAGAGAGTCAGGCGCATCGAACACAAGGCGGTGATCAGTTCCTATAGTTATGTTGTTCGGTGAGATCGTTTTCTGGGGATCGGTCGCGTTGATTGCATACGCTTACGTGGGCTATCCGTTGGCGTTGGGTGTCGTTTCCCTGGTAAGGACACGGCGGGTGGAAAAGGCGGATGTAAGCCCGTCGGTCACGTTCATCATTGCGGCCTACAACGAAGAAGGACGCATTGCGGAGAAGCTGGAGAATACGCTGAAGCTTATCTATCCGCGCGAAAAACTCGAAATCCTGGTGGCCTCTGACTGTTCGTCCGACAGAACCGACGAGATCGTGCGCTCCTTCGGAGACCGGGGGATCCAATTGGTTCGAGCATCAGCAAGAAGGGGAAAGGAAGCCGCACAGAAGCTCGCCGTGGAGGCGGCGAAGGGGGAGATTCTCGTATTTTCCGACGTGGCTACGATTCTCCCGGAAGAGGCGGTATCGAACATCGTGAAGAATTTTCATGATCCAACTGTGGGTTGTGTGAGCAGTGTCGACCGTTTTGTCGATCAGGACGGTCAGGTGAGCGGAGAAGGCGCTTATGTTCGATATGAAATGTTTCTGAGATCCCTGGAGACGCGCGTGAATTCGTTGGTGGGGCTCAGCGGATCGTTTTTTGCTGCGAGGAAGGAGGTGTGCAAAGGGGAGTGGTCGGACGATCTTCAAAGCGATTTCAATACGGTGCTGAACAGTATGCGAATGGGGCTTCGCGGTGTGGCCGATCCGGACAGCATTGGGTACTACAAGGATATTGCCGATGAGCGGAAAGAATACGACCGAAAGGTGCGAACAGTCCTGCGCGGGATCTCGGTTTTTATGAGAAGTCTGTCATTAGTCCATCCCCTGCGCCACTCTGTCTTCGCCTGGCAATTGCTCAGTCATAAGCTATGTCGATGGCTCGTCCCGTTCGCCATGATGGCGGCGTTCGTCAGTAATGCTCTTCTGGCCTTTTCTTCGCGCTGGTATGCGATGCTGTTTCTGATCCAGGTTCTGTTCTACTCGGTGGCGCTCGGCGGTCTTTTCTGGAAACCGCTCTTGCGCCTGCCCATCATCAAACTTTCTTCCTTCTTTCTACTGGTCAATGCCGCGATCGTCCAGGCCTGGGTCCGGTATTGGTCGGGTGAGCGGCTTATCACATGGGAACCGTCGAAGCGATAGCTTCGATAAAGAGCCGCGCTCGTCGATGGGCGGCGGAATTGTGCGCGCGTTCCCCTGGGTTTCTTCGCCAGCTTCGAGGCAAGGTCGCGATCCTGGCCTACCATCGGGTGCTGACCCCTGACGATCTTAGTCGGGGCTACATTGAACCGGGGATGTATGTTCTTCATGACGTGTTCGACATGCAGGTCCGTTGGTTATTAGAGCGGTTTGAGATTCTTTCATTTTCACAGTTGCTCGCGCG
>Ga0137433_1001143_pt1 | contig 11769 bp, 23 predicted proteins | sample EasRivERMZT840_2_FD_102335 | JGI IMG/M metagenome (GOLD analysis project Ga0137433, IMG submission 102335) | Soil microbial communities from meander-bound floodplain in the East River, Colorado, USA - East River MetaG ERMZT840_2 | ecosystem: Environmental > Terrestrial > Soil > Floodplain ...
GCACGGCTCCTTCCCGTGACATGCGGCAGCTTCCGCGGCCGGCGGCAACGCCAGCAGCATGGCCAGCACGGCAATTGAAACTAGGAACTTCATGGCGACAGCGAATGGAGCGACGATGGACAGCGGTTGTCCAGTCCGTTTGTTAGTCTGGCGCCTTGTCGGTTTTCTTTTTATCATCCGAATACAAAGCCCAAAGTTGAAACACGAAACCAAGGCCGACTAAAGCAAGGCCACTAGATGAAATGCTTTCATGGTCCCTCTTCGCAGCCAATGCCTGCTTAGCGTATTGATGGGCGGTTGTCCCCTTTTCATCAATCACCGTTCCGTCCTCAACATCGATTGAAACTCCATGCTCAAAGCTTGGTTGTGGAAAACCAAAGAAGAAAAGCAGAATGACCCCAACAATCCCCAAAGCCAGACCGATGGTGTTTAGCGTTGTGGAATTCATCACACCGACCCAAGCGGAGCGATCCAATCTCGTCAAACAAAAAGCCCGCCGTCCGTGGCGGGCATCACTTCAGGATGTCGGGGAGAGAGCGCCCAAACCACGCCAGAACCAACGCAAGCAGGAACGTGAGCGAGAAGGCGAACACAATCGAAAGCAGGTTTCCGATGCAGACACCCATCGCGATTTGAAAAACGGTCAATTGCTGTGGTGGTGACTTTTGGGCAAGATCGAAGGGGTCATTGGTCATCGCGCGAGGCTATCCGCCAAGGAGAGGGTGGCAAAACAAAAAGCCAGGTAGGCGCTTTCTGCTGCTTGACCGTCCTGCCTTTACCGGCCGAAACTCTTCGCCCGTGTACCAACAGATTAACCGCAAGGCTGGCGAACGTGTCCGCGTGAAGCAGCCGGCGAATTCCTACCGGCTACCCGACGGGCTCAATCCCGGCGATGAAGTCACCATCGTTTCAGGTTGGGATCACAGCTACTACGGCGTGGAACGGAACGGCGTTACCTATCTCGTTTCGTTCATGTGCATTCCTCACGAACACGTCACCATCCCGGATGGTCCCGCAACCAGCGCCACGCGGGGAATGCAGGGGTGTGGGTGATGCGCCTGCTGCCACGCTGGCGAGCGTTCCGATGACGAGACAGGGATTGTCAGGCTCAAACTCGCGCTGCGGCAGAGGGCATGGGCGGCGGCGAGACACAACCCAAGTGAATCGGGATCTTGAACCGCAGGGTCGCTGAGTGCCCAGCGGCCTTGCCGCTTTCTCCCTGCACATGGCCACCGATTATGGCTGCGACGACATTCAGCTTTGCTTCGCTTCCAGACTGCTCATCCGCTCGAACCATCACCTCGAAATCGACAACTTGAAGGTGAGTGACCCCAAGGCTAACGAACTGCTGCGCGGTCGAGACCCCTTCGGTAGTAACCAATCCCGGCGATTGCTTGTTTACGTCGTCAAGTGCCCCTTTGATGTCGAGTAACGATTTAGAGATGAATTCCCGCAAAACCATAAGCTGTGTGTGACGGGTTGGCGTGGTAGAGGCAACAACAAAAAAGCCCGCCTGTTTCCAAGCGGGCTGTGGTGAAGGGTTGGCAGGTTTGGCTGTGCCCCAAGAACTACGGCAGGGACCTCACTTCCCAAAAACCAACAACATGAAGCACAGCCACGCGGAGGTTGCCTTAATGTCAGTGGGCGTCGCCAGTCGGGGGAATCCCCCAATGCATGGCAAAACAAAAAGCCCGGCCTGTTCCTTCAAGCCGAGCGGTGGAGCAAAAGTCATCACTTTGGTAAAGAGTGACGCGCACCAGAGGGAGTTCCACTTCGCAGGTAATCAGACTCAAATTTGGCCGCCATTCTCTTCGAGACGAGCTTTGCAGCTTCCGCAGGCGCGTTCACACTAAAGCTACTAAGTTCCATTCCGCCCTTGTACGTGTACTCGCCCGTCCAGAGTCTCGCCCCATCTCCTGATTTGATGACCATTAACATCGTACTGTTTTGCCACTTAGAAAACTCGTTGGCTTGATCATGGCTGGTAAAGATGACTTCGATGGTTCCTTTCGGGGGCGCTCCAATCACCAGGAGCTTATCGAAACTGGCCGTAATGTATTCCTGAAGCAGTCTTTCCATCTGGGGTGACGCAGCGGAGATGTTCAGGGAAAACGGCTGATGCTCGCGTATAGCCGAAATATCGGATGCAGTTCGGACGGTGTTGGTTGTTGAGCAGGATGCCGCTAGAAAACAGGCCACTACAGGTAGGATAAGCTCGAAACCAAAAGGCCAGTGTCGTTCGCTCACGAGGTAAGTTTGCTTTTTGCGGCAGCGAGTTTCTCTCGGTGGGCGCGATGCGCTTTGAGCGCTTCCCCGGACAAATAGGCTATTGGCGGGATCATTTTGATCGCTATATCCCTTAACAGCGCGGCCTGCGGAGGAAGCGCCCAGTCCTTTTTTACAGTGATTGGTTGTTTATTGAGGCGGTTAATCAATCTTGTGCGTTCTGCACGTTCTTGAACTAAGTGGGGCGCATTAAGGTCACAATTGCGAACATGGTACTTTCCAGCGGGTGTTACCCCAACGAGTTCATGGGTGTCTGATCTTCAAATATGTGGATCCCGTAATCGACCTCACTGCAACAGTTCAAGAAGCGCACTCCCAGTTTGCGTTCGTGGTTATTGGGCCAACGATCCCGTTTCGCTCCGTTACAATGACGAGTCGCGAGAAACAAATTGGGGTATTTTTGAATCTCATCCAGCTTCTTTCTTGGATCGAAGTGGTCCACTTCCATGCAAGTTGCTCCCCCCGCTCGATACGTGTGCTGCATTGAGTAGGCGCAGCGTTCTTCAAAATCAAGCATCAGGCACTCCCACGCTAATCGATGGGAGCCACGCGGAATGACGCGCTTCGGGAAGTGCTTACGGTGTATCCGACCTTTCGTGGAAGCTGACATATGCCTCTAAGGCTTCAACAAGACCATGAGTCAATCGTTGCTGGCGGCGTTGCCAAAGAATTTCATCGGCTGTTCGTGGATACTTTTCTGTGCGTCGTAGGTTCGTCAGGCGGTCAAGTTCCAACTGTTCTTCAATCGAAAGACTCTCTAAAGCCTCCTTTTTAGCCAAGGAAGCGAATCGCCAGTTCTTCTCCGCGTTCCAATGATCGTCAGCGACGACAGCATTAAACACGGAAGGAGCGCCTATGGATTGCACATCCGGCACACCATGCTGCGGTTTGGCGCTTTCGTACTCTGCGTTGATATCAACGTTGGTGCCAGAAACCGCTACCGCAGGAACTACGACGGCCATCGCCGAACTGAGAAACGTGCCTGCCTTGAAATGGTTTGTTATCATTGAGCGTCCTCGTAAAGGCTCGCCAAGAACGCTCGCTGAAAGTCAATTTTGCAGCGGATTAGAGCGACGCCATTAGGAGTTACGGTCTTGTCCTTACCTGAATTCACAACATCCGCGAGATACCCTTGAGAAAAGTTCCAAAAACAGATTTCGGCGTACGCATCGTGCCAGTTACAAACGTGGATAAAATCGACAACGGGTATCGTTAGGCGATCCGGGCCGGGGGCTGCGATCATTGGTCGCGATGTCCAAGCAGGCATTTTTTTCTTGGGCAGCCCGATCTTATCTGAGTATTGGACCAAGTTCTCCTTCAGAGATTTCAAAGTGTGCTCAGGAAGAATACAGATGAAACTGTCGAGCAGAGTGCCACTGCTATTGACGAGTCCAAAATGAGCAACGGTAAATCCGTCTTCACGTTCCAAGGCAAATCGATTCGCCATGCAGCTAAACAACGCATATTGCAATGGATGCGCCAAACTCACCGTGCCTTTAGGTTGTTTCTTTTGCATTGCCAAGATGATTATGAAGTGTCTTCAACAATAGCGGCTAAAGCGAGGATATTCCTAAGCAAAAAGCGGCGACTTGTCATGCAACGGGCAGTTTGCTGTCGCCCAGTTCGCTAGGCAATGGCTTGCCGTGGGCTTTGAGCCATTGCGTGTACGGCCGGGCGCGCCTGCCTGACGGCCCGTGGCGCTCGCGTCGCCGGAGCCAACCGATGCGCGAAAAAAGCCTCGCGGTCAGTGACCTTTGTTCCCGCGATGGGCCTTTTAAGCCCCCTTTGCGCCCAATTGCCCGGTACCAAGCGCGAATTTCTTCAGTCAACAATGCGTTGGCGGGCTGCTTCCCATCACCATCACTCATAAGCTGTGTGGCCGCAAAACTGAGTTTTAGATTGCACCAAATCAGCACAGGGGGGCGGGTGGGAAACGGGGCTGTGGCTCGTGTCCGCGTACCCGCGTCCGTGCGCGATTCGTGTTTTCGTTGGTTTTCGCGGCATGAGTTATTCGGTCGGGAAGTCAGGCACGACGCGAAGCCAGATTTCAGCTTTGGTGTGCGGCGAGGTGACGCGGTCATGCTGTGGGTGTGGAATCATCATTCGATACCGATGCAAACCAGTGAACGCATCCAGCGTTTCAAAAAATGCTCTGCTTCGGATTGGTCCAATCGAACGGGGTTTGAAGTACGAGTGCTCTAATCCACCATCAAAGAAGGGCGCGAGTGCTTCGCAGAGCTTCCCGTAACGCAGGTCTTCGGTTCGACCAATCGCGCGCAAGGCTTCATTGCAGGCTTCGTCAACGAGTGGCTTATACTTGGCGTCCAGTTCGGAAAGTTGCGCCTGAAAATTTCCGATTCTCTTTGGCGCCAGTCGAAGCCGCTGGCCAATGCGTCCAAGCAGGCTTTGCTTTTCCTCATTCTCAAAAGCGTCCGGCGCGTTGAGTAACTCGTCTTCCTTTTTCGATTCCGCAGTGGCGATTCCCGTCATGCGTTCGACTTCACGAACCAACATGGCTCGCGTGCTGACGTAGCTGCTAAGCTCTTTGGTGAAGTCGGCCAGTGTGGGGTATTCAGTGAGTGTCATTTTCGGCATATCCCTTCTTGTGTAGGTGAGTCCACATCTGGCGGGTTAAAGGTCCCGCGGGGTCTGTGAACGATTCGAGTCGATCCATAAACTTGGAGTTCGCTTTGCATTCTGCGATCTTCGCCCTGCATTCTTGAGCAGAGAGATTTTCGCACTCTAACTTAGCGGCCAGTTCTTCTTCGCTCATGGGTCGCCTCGTTAGTTCGAGCCGGGAACGGGTTTCTCAACGGTTGGATATTTTTGCGCGCCGAGGTACGCGTCCATCGGTGGGGCTTGCTGGCCGACGTGCGCCGCTGCGCGTTCGCGTGCGATCTGTTCATCGCGGGCGCGCAGGTCAGCCGGCGAGTAGGCGTCGATGGGGAAGTCTTTTTCGGTGAAGGTTTGGCTTCCTCGTGGAGTGTTCATTTTGTTCCTTTCGTGTTTGTTTGTTGTTTGCAGTTCGCCGTCCGCGTCGGCCACGGCGTCGGCAAACTTGCCGACGTACAACCGTGGCCGGGCGGACGGAAATCGAGATTGGGCAATGCGCGTGATCATTGGTTCACCATGAGTCCGGGTTGGACAGGAGTTGCAAAGCAGCCGCTACAGCTTCGTGCTGAACGTGCTCTTTCAGGGTTTCAGTGACGTTGCGCACGTCTTGGTCGGTCCAGACAGCGAACGGTCCGCCGCGGGCAATAATGCGTTCGGCCAACTCAATGGCAGAGATTTCCTGTGAGGGCATGGGTTGTGGCGTCGTGGTGTTCATGCGGTGGCTAGTTCGTGTTTATGCGTCGCGCGGTTGCACTGGCTCATCAGCCCCTTTGCTTCGCGAAATGGTTGAACCAGGAAACGCCAGGTGAAGTCCGCCGCAAGCCCATCGTTGCCGGCGAAGACAAACGGATGGCGATAGCGCCGCTGCCAGGCGGCCAAGGTGCCAAGGATGGACGCCACGGCCAGTCCCCGTCGCCGCTGTAGCAAGTCGGCCAATGAACCGGACACCACGACAGCGAAGGATGCCAGGTGCGTGGCCCGACGTAGTTCCCGCTCAAATCGATCGCGAGAAGCCGTCATGCACGAAAGCAGGTCTTCAGGTGTCTTGCGCTCAACTGCCACGTCGGCGTTGCCGGACAGGCAAACGTCACCGCAGGCGAGGGTTGCACGTTCGGTCGTGGCATCCGGCCAGAACGGCGGCCACGGGTGCGGGTCAGGCTCGCGGGTGTCGAGGAGGATGGTCATGGCTTCTTTGTGATGGGTTGCCAATGATCGCTCGTGGACGATTTGTGAATGCGTTTAGCCTTTTCCAACTCTTTCTTGAGGCGGTAAAAAGTAGATTTGGAAATGCCGTCCTCCGACGCGGCTTTCGCCTTCCATTCCGATGTTGAAAGCCCGGCCCGCGGCAGCAGTGCCAGCAGTTCGTCAGCGTCGTTTGACTTCGGTCTTCCGGTTTTGCCTGCCTCGTTTGGTTCGGCGTCGCGCCAGCAGATGACGCCGGGCTCTCTCCAGTGGGCAATCGTGCGCGCGAACGAACGCGAGCCATCATCGTTCAGCCAGCCCAACCTTGCGCCACGCTTTGCGGCGATGAGTTCGTAAACGTCGTGCGAACCAAGACTGCGCAATGCCAGGACTGCCCTCGACCAGTTAGCCCACTCGATTGAGCCGCTGCCGACGTAAGCCAGGTCTGAACCGGCCCAAGACGATTTTTCTTTGCCGGTCGGTGGCTTGTTCGTGTGATGCACTGCCACCAAACCGCATTGTGCTTCGCGGATGAGTGGGTTGAGCATGTTACGAAGAAACGGCGTGACGTGTTCCTGTCCTGAAGCATTGCCGCCGATGTAAGCGAACATCGGATCGATCCAAAGCAGGTCCGGCTTGTGTTCCTTCAGTAGAGGCACGAGGACTTCATCGCAGAAAGTTAGAGATGTCCGGCGATCTTCCTGAATCGTGATGACGTTCGACTCTGCGGCCTTGCGCTGTGCGGGCGTCAGGTTCAGTCCAGCCAGGACGCCTTGCTTCATCTCGAAAAGATCGCCTTCGTCGTTCTCCGCTTGGACAAGCAGGCTTTTCAACGGACGAGTCGGCTCGATCCCGAACACGGGCTGCCCGATGGCCCATGCGATCTTGAACTGCATCGCCAGAGCGGATTTGCCGACGCCAGTGGGACCGGCCAGGAGCAATGCCGCGCCACGGCAGAGGAAACCCGTCTTGAGAAGTTCGCTTGGATCGTCTTTGAGCCTCGGCTGCAACTCGCATAGCCGTTTGACCTGTGGCGAAGGCTTGGTTTCGCTGGCTTCCGTGCCAACGTCTTCCTCCACTCTGTTCAAATCGATCATGGCAGGATTCTACGTTGTTCAGGCTTCGGATTGAGATAGAGCAGCCGTTGCCGGCCGTCTTGCAACGCTGGGTTGTTCAACGCTCCGATAGTCCGCATGACACCGGGCAACCTCGATAGGCGCGAAGGGTTTTTGTTTTTGCCGTCCACTCCGAACTTGGCAAGCAACGCCAGCATTCTTGAAACGGTGTCTCGATATTCCTTTGCACTACCGGCGCCCACATGCACCCACGTATGAAGCGAACGCCCGCCACTGGTGAGAATGACGGCCACTGGCAGAGGCAGGCGCGTGAAGAGCGACAACTGCAACTCAACCGGCAACTCGTCACACTCAAGCAAAGCGAACCGGAAAGCGGCGATGTTCGCGTCCTTAACGCCTTGGCCATCCACGGGGTTCATTCGCAACCAGCCCCCGGCTTCACTGCGCGGTACCCTGTGTTCGCGCCAATGAGCGAGCAGTGCATCCCGCTCCATTGTCACGCCGCAACCGTTCGGTTTGGCCTTGCCATCCTCGCCGACACTGAAATCCGTGACGAAGTTGATTTGCTCTTCAGGTCGATAAAGGGTTTCGACCAACAGAGACGCGTCGCATGTCCAATCATCGGGCGGACGAATTGGGCTGGCCTCCCAAACTTCAACTTCTTCAGCCCGAAAGCTGCGAAGGTAATTCTCAACCGCAGTAGTTGGATCAATCCTCTCTCGTGGCACGGTCAGGGTAGGAGTCTTGAAACGTGGCGGGTAAGATGGACGTGTCGTTCCTAGCAAATTGCCTCGCGGCCTTTGATGGGGTTGTTGCATAGCAGATCTGATTTTCCGAATGAGGTCTGTCTCGCTCCAAGGTGGTGAGCAGCGTGTGTTAAACTCGCGAAGGATGATCAATGCCTCTGATTCGCTAAGGGCAAAATCCCAAACAAGCTTGTTGGCCACGTCGAGCGTTTGGTTGTCGCCATGATTGCCCTCTATCGCACCGGACATTTTGGCTACATAAGCCCGCGCACGGTCAAAGGCGGAAAGGTTAGATGTTCGGGTCATAACGTCGGGTCGTCCTCCGCCAGCTCGAAGAATTCAGCAGTTCGGTTGTGTCGCAGCTTTACCCTCTCGCCCAATTCGTCCTCAGTGATCCAGCGCAAATCCGAATCGGCAGGAAATTTTTCTTCGCGGATGCCTCTCGCGCAAGCCTCACACCAGAATTCCAGACTGGTGCTATCCTCTTCTCCGCCAAACCACACGTAATCCACAGCTTCGCCATCCAGCAGGTGACGGCACAGCAAAACCGGCAGGTTAGAGTCGGACAACGGGTTGTTCATTGGTTCGCTTTTAGATGCCCCTTGTGCTGGCTTTTCCAGGTTGTAAAAGGCACCTGCTTGCGGCCGGTCGGAGGGTAAAGCCTGCGCCGCGTAGCCCAGCGTTTTGGCGCGAATAGCTTCGACGTGAGCGATCTTTGCTCGTGGCTCCAAGTCTTCCAACCGCGCCCTATTGTTCCCAGGTAGCGACGGATCTCCGGCGTCAATGCCGGCTTGCCAGGTGTTTCGGACGGTCCGTTATGATTGGCGCTCATTGGTTGATTTCACTTAAAAACAGAGTGTGACAGATGCTTGAATGACCAACCCGTGGCGCTGTTGAATATGGGCTGGTACTCATGTTCATGCGCTTACCCTCGCGCGTGCTTCCGCGGGCTTCGTTTCCCAAAATCCCAGAAGTCCCAGAAGTCACTTTTGGAACCTGTCCCATAATCCCGCTACTACGTAGCGGGGGAATTATGGGACACAACTTGGTCCCAGTCCCAAAAGTAGTGGTCGTGGAAGTCATGGCGTTACTCATGCGGCCCGTGCAGCCGCGCCAAGTGGTGGTCTAGCGAACTCTCCCGCAGCGGCCCTGCGGTAAAACTGGTCGAGCGATTCGAGCGTCACATATGGCCGACCGCAAATGTTCACAATGGTTAACAGCCCCTTTTTCCCTCGTCGGTAAATCGTCTGGGCGGAAATCCCCTCATCACGAGCGACAGTCTTCACAGCCCGAATCCCGTTTGTAGGTGTCGAAATTTCTTTCACGCCACATCACTACCACAACCCGACATGCCGTTTCACAGGCTGACAGGCGTCGCCTTAAAGTGCGTAACGCTTGGCTCGTCAGGCGTAACGCAAAAAGCCCGGAACGTAACGCTCCGGGCCTTTCAACGCGCTATTCGTAACGCTTACCGCTTTTGCCGCGTGGTCATTTTGTCAGGTGTTTCCCCTTGACCTGCGTTTCGCCCTGAATTGACGCTGCCTCGCGGCGGTTTGGGCTTTCACTCTCTCTTGTTCTTTGTGTGTCCAAGCGCGCCACTGCGAAAGCATGAGTTCTGGAATCAGATAGTGCCACTCGCCGTTTCCGTCCTTTTGCCGCTCCAGCCGCCAGTGGCCTGAGTCTTTCTTTGCTCGAATGAATTGCCGCATGGACTTCAGCGCAGCCCCCGGTCGTTTTCCCATCATCACGGCGTTGTTCATTTGTTGCCAGACCTCATCATCGACGGGTTGCCTGTCCGGGTAGTGCTTGAAAATCTTCGGCGGTTCATCGGGCGATGTGGGCGGCAGTGGATGCCGGATCCGCCATTCTTTCAAAAGCGCGCTGGCGTCTTCGGAGTTGAAGTAGTGAACGAGCAAATCATCGATATGGCGGCGATTGATGCCGTCCAGTTCCACGGCTGCGCGCAAGTAGAGCCGCATGGCCGCGCCCACGGCTTTGTCAGGCTTCGCCTTTGGGCCGACTATTGCGGCGAGCAGGGCCAGGTCGGTAGCCTTCACGTCGCGAAGGTTTGGTTTGATGGTGTTGGACATGGCTTTAGCTGTTTGAGGCTTTGTCGGTTTGCAGGATGACCGGGGAGAAAATCAGCCGCGCCGCCTGCGTCTTGCGGTGTTCGTTGGCCAAGTGCGCGTAACTCTTGCCGAGAAGAATTCCGCCGTCTTTGTGGCCGAGCCAGCGGGACACGCAAAGGAAATCAATTCCACTCATCACGGCGCGAGAGGCGAAGAATCTCCGTAAATCGTGAAAGCCGAAATCCGGCAGTTCAGCCGCTTCGCGGGCCAGCTTGAGCGATTCGCGGAACGTCTTGGCGGCTTCATCCTTTTCGCCGCGTTGCGGGCTTGGAAACAACCATTGCGAGTCGGGCGCGCGGCGTTTGGCCATGTCCTCCAGCAACTGGCGCAACTGTGAATTCAAGTCCACGGCGCGAGCTTCCCGGTTTTTGCTGTCACCCTCTGCGCCAATCATGACGTGGCCGCGTTCCATGTCCACGTCCGCTACGCGCACCCGCAGGGCTTCCTGTTCCCTTGCGCCGCAGTACTGCAGGAAGCGCAAATAATCCACGAACTGAACGCCATTCTTGAGCCGCGCGCCCTTTTCGCCAGCCTTGGCCAGCCGCCCTTCAACGTATCGTCGCGCCAGAGCCGCCTTGCAGAGCCGGTCAATCTCGTCCGGCGAGTAGAGCCGATGCGCCTTCTTTTCGGTCTTGAACCATTCCAAACCCTCAGCCGGGCTGGTTTTCAGGTGGCCGTCAATGCGGGCGGACTTGAGGATGTTGCGCAGAACGGTTAGCGACAGGTTGCACGTCCGGGCTGATTTCTGGGCTTTGCGCAGTCCGTGAAGATGGCCGGTGATGTGATGGGGCCGAAGCTTGGCAATGCGAAGATGGCCGACGGCTTTACTCCATCGGTTGACGTGTGTGCGCTCCGTTACGACCGTGTCGGACTTCTTTCCGCTGGTGGACAACCTGTCCAGATAGACTTGCGCGTAGTCTTGGAACAGAGGCGAAAGCCCGACAGGCCGCAGCCGGTTTTCGTCGCGCTCCTGCACCAGCTTGTTGAGTTCCTTCCTTGCGGCAGTGACGTTTTGCGCGTCCTCCAGGGGCATCCACTTCACGCTCTTGCGCCCGCAGTCGTCTTCGACCGTGAGCCGAGCGTAAAAGTGGCCGTTGCGTTGCCAAAGCCCGCGAATCCTCTGCTTGCGAGAGTCGAGAACCTTGCGGTATCTATGGCGACGTGAGCTTGAACTTGAAACGGGTTTACTTGGCGTGTCATAGCGTGTCATACCGCGACACTGTCGCAAACACTGTAGCAAAGTCAACCGCTCATTTCAGATTTTCAGTCTTTGGCTTGTTTTTAACGGTTGCGCGCGTGGTGGAATGGCAGACACGCCAGACTTAGGATCTGGTCCCGAAAGGGGTGGAGGTTCAAGTCCTCTCGCGCGCACCATTTTGCTCTTCCAAGGACCGGCTACGGCGTTATCGTTTGAACCCGCATAACGCCATGAAACTGACTCGACGAAAATTCCTCACCGCCGCCGCCCTCGCCTCCGCTGTCCCCAGCTTGAGAGCCGCGCCCGCTGCCACTTCTGCCCCCGCGAAGAAGCCCATCAAGTTGGGCATCTCCACCTATTCCTACTGGCACTTCAGGACTCAGCGCGTGCCCATCGAGACCGTCATCGACAAGGCTGCGTTCCTTGGCGTCGAGGGTGTGGACATTCTCCATCGCCAGATGGACATCTCGGAGAAAGACCCGCTCACGCCCGAGCACCGACCCTACCTGCAAAAGCTCAAGCGCCACGCCTTCACCAGC
>Ga0137433_1001144_pt1 | contig 11764 bp, 2 predicted proteins | sample EasRivERMZT840_2_FD_102335 | JGI IMG/M metagenome (GOLD analysis project Ga0137433, IMG submission 102335) | Soil microbial communities from meander-bound floodplain in the East River, Colorado, USA - East River MetaG ERMZT840_2 | ecosystem: Environmental > Terrestrial > Soil > Floodplain ...
CCTGCACCGCCACCGACGATTGCAACCTCCAAACCCCCTGCACCTTTCTGGTTCGCGTGACGCGCGACACCACGCCACCGGTTCTTCAACCGTGCTCGTCGAACCGCGTCGTGCTGGCGTGCGACCGCCTCGGTGCCGTTGTGAACTATCCGACACCGACCGCCACGGATAACCTCGATCCCTCGCCCTCCGTGGTCTGCTTGCCGCCCGCCGGGAGTCAGTTCCCGGCTGGCACCACCACGGTTACCTGCACCGCGACGGATGATTGCACCAACCGCATCACCTGCGACTTCACGGTGACGATCAACGTGGACACCACGCCGCCAGTCATCCAGTGCCCCTCGAACATCGTCCTCTGGACGTGCAGCACCAGCGCCATCACGCATTTTGGAGTCACCGCTACGGATGACTACGACCTCGACGTGAAGATCACCTGCACACCGCCTGTGGGCACGCCATTGCCCGTGGGCAGCACGATCGTACGGTGTGTGGCGGAGGACGATTGCGGCAACACCAACCAATGTTCGTTCCAGGTGCAGGTGAATCGCGACACCATGCCGCCTGCCATCGAGTGCCCGAGCAACATGGTCTTCAACTGCATTTGTCCCGGCAACACCATCGTCCTCGATTTCTTCAAGCCGACCGTGACGGACAACCACGATCCGAACCCGACCGTGGTTTGCGTTCCCCCGTCGCTCGTCTCCTCGCCGGGCGTTCACCCGGTCACCTGCACGGCCACGGACAACTGCGGCAACAGCAACCGCTGCTCGTTCACGGTCACGTTCAACTACGACACCACGGCTCCGGCCCTGACCTGTCCGGCAAACATGACTGTCTGGAGTTGCAGCAATTCTGCGGTGGTTAACTATTCCGTGACCGCCACCGACGCGTGCGACGCGAGCGTGGACCTCGTTTGCACGCCGCCGTCCGGCAGCGCGTTCCCGGCGGGGACCAGCGCGGTGGTGTGCATTGCGACGGACAACTGCACGAACCGCAGCACCTGCACGTTCACCGTCACCGTCAATCGCGACACCACGCCGCCTGCGATCATCTGCCCGACCAACGTAGTCGCGTCAATTTGCAGCACCTGCGCGGTGTCACAGTGCGTTGCGAACGTGCCGCCCCCGATTCGTCCGGCCAGCGTGGGCAACGGACTGTTCTATGGTTCCAGCGTCGAGCCGGACATGACTTTCACGGGGTTCGGCGAGCAACTGAATGTAAAAGAAGAGCAAGGCTATCATCCGATTCACGTCAACGCCTACCAACCGGTCGGACATTCCGGGACGGCCAGCGTGAAGTTTGGCGCGGCCTGGGTGCGCGATGACGACAGCGCCTACGCTGCCTTCGCCACTCGGGATCAAGATGCGGGGGATCTCCAGTTCGTGGAGGCGTTGCAGGAGGCTTGGGGCGGGTCGCGTCCGATCAGCCTCAGCGGATACAAGATCAACGCCAACGAAACCCGCTTCGCGGCCGCTTACATCCAGGATGGGAGCGAACAAGCCGGCAGCATCTATCCGTGGCGCCTCATTCTCGATCGCGACTTCGATCAATACCAGGCCGAAATCGAGGCGCTGGCGGCGCAAGGTTACCGGCCGATCTCGGTCAGCGGCTACTCCTTTGAAGGCGTGAACCCGCGTTACAGCGGCATCTTCGTGCAGGACGGACTGACGGGCAGCGATTGGGTGACGGCGCATCGCATCGCAGAGGCGGATTACCAGGATTGGATCGATGGATGGTGGGACGACGGCTTCCGGCCCAGCAGCGTCTCGGCTTACACCATCGGCGAAGAAACCTTCTTCACGGCGGTGATGGTGCGGGTGCCAAACAGCGGGGGATACGTCGCGAGTCACGGGATGACGGAGAACGAATTCCTCGCCGCGAACGCCAACTGGACGAATCCGGCGAACAACCAATACAACACTACTTTTCGCCCGGTCGTGGTCGCCGCCTATCGCTCGTTCTACAACGGCGGCGCGAAGCGTTACGCCGCCGTCTGGCGCGGGAGTTCCCCACGCGCCTTCACCGCCACGGGCGCCACGCAGCCCTCGCTGGCGGCGCTCGACAGCGCGATGCAAGCCTTCATGCAGTTGCGAGACGTCAACGCCGCGTCGCTGTGCGTCTCGAAGAACGGCAGCATCGTGCATCACCGGGGTTACAACTGGTCGCCGGGTGAGTTCAAGCTGACGCAACCGTGCTCTCGCTTCCGCATCGCCAGCGCATCCAAACCGATCACCGCCATCGCAGTGATGAATTTGATCGAAGCGAATTATTTCGTGGGCATGAAAGGCGGCGGACTCCAGGCGTTGACGCTCGACACGCCCGTCTTCCAGATGAACGGCATGCCCGACCTGCCCGCCGCCTACGGCGCCGCCGCCCAAGGCATCACTATCCGCCACTTGTTGCAGCATCGCGCGGGGTGGGATAGCGACGACATTTGGGATCCCTTCGGGGCGGACGTGAGCATCGCAGCCAAGCTGGGCAAAAACCTGCCGCTGACCAGGCAGGACGTGATCGACTTCATGATGACGCCCGCCCTTTGGCCGGTCGCCAATGACAGCGGCAGCGTGGGATTTCCAGGCTTCTTTCCGCCGGGCACCCAGTCCACTTACTCAAACTTTGGATATTCCCTTCTCGCGAAGCTCGTCGAGGTTCTCTCCGACCAGCCTTACGAAATGTACGTGAGGCAGAACATCCTGCTGCCCGTCGGCGCCCAGCACACGCGCATTGGCCACACTGCCCGGTTGTTGTCACTAAGCGGTCCGGATGAAGTCACCTACACAGCGGGTCGCTCCACCGCGCCCCGATGGTACGTGTCCGACTCGAACTATGATCCGATGAACGTATTCAATCCAACCGTTCGTTCCGCGGTGGGCGCGGGAGAACCAGGCGCGGCGTTTCCGACCTCGCCCTACGGCGCGAACAACGTACAGATTATTGACGGCCCCGGCGGCTGGGTGGCCACGAGTGACGATCTGGTGCGCCTGCTCAAGTCCTTTGATGGCTATACCTCCGGGCAAACGGATACCGACACGCCGTTGCTCGACTATGAATCCGTCTGGGAAATGTGGAGTAACCCGGCGAACATCAATGCGTTTCTCAACGACTCCTACTCGCTCGGCTGGCAGCAGGGCACGCTGCAAAACGGCGTCAAGGTGCATTATCACCGGGGCGACATTTACGGCGCTCTGGCGTTGATTTGCCGCCGATCCGATGGCGCAACCTTCGCCGTCATGTTCAGTCGAAACGCGGGCAACGGCTCCTTCACGGCCATCAACAACGCCATCGACTCGATCACCAGTTGGCCGGTCTGCCAGGACGGGGCCGTCGTCAATTTCCCGCCGCCCGTCGCCACGGACAACGCCGACGCCAACGTCTCCGTCGTTTGCGTGCCGCCGTCGGGCAGCTACTTCCCGCTCGGCTTTCATTCCGTTACCTGCACGGCCACCGACAACTGCGGAAACCAACGGACGTGCCAGTTCCGCGTCACGGTGAAAGCCGACAACACTCCGCCTTCCATTCAATGCCCCACCAATCGCGTTGTCTGGACGTGCTCAACCAACGGCGCGGTCGTCACGTTCCCTGCGCCGAACGTGAGCGATGACACGGATGCGAATCCGTCCGTCGTGTGCGTGCCGCCATCGGGCAGCCTGTTCCCGGTGGGCCGGAGCGTCATCACCTGCACCGCCACGGACGATTGCACCAACCGCACCACCTGCACGTTCACGGTCACGGTCAACGCGGACACGACCCGGCCAATCATTTACTGTCCGCCCGATCAAATCGCCTGGACGTGCAGTCCTAATGGCGTGGTCGTTAACTTCCCGGCGCTTTTGGTCTTCGACAATCACGACCCGAATCCGTCCGTCGTCTGCGTGCCACCGTCCGGCAGCCTGTTCCCGGCGGGCACCACCACGGTGACCTGCACCGCCACGGATGGTTGCACGAACAGGAGTTCATGCACCTTCCGTGTCACTGTGAACCGCGACGCCACCCCGCCGACCATCCAATGCCCGACGAACATCATCGTGTGGTCCTGCGACGCGAACGGCGTCGTCGTGAATTACCCTGCCCCAACCGCGAACGATAACAGCGGCGCAGCGCCAGTCGTCGTTTGCCAGCCGCCATCGGGCAGCGTGTTCCCGCACGGAGTGACGGTCGTGACGTGCCGCGCCACTGACGCGTGCGGCAACAGCAATTCCTGCACGTTCCAGGTGCGCGTGGCGCGCGACACCACGCCGCCGACCATCGTTTGTCCGACCAACCGCATTCGGTACACTTGCGAAACTGCCGGCGGCCCGGCCATCTATCCGCCGCCGGACGCGAGCGACAACGAGGATCCCGGCCCCGAAGTTGTCTGCACGCCGGCCTTTGGAGATCCACTGCCCCTTGGCACGAACATCATCACTTGCGTCGTCACCGACCGCTGCGGCAACACCAACGCCTGCTCGTTCACCATCGTCATGCGGATCGACACCACCCCGCCGGTCATCACGTGTCCCGGCGACATCGTCGTGCAAACGTGCGATCCGAGGGGCACGTCTGTCAGTTGGCCGGATCTGGAAGTGACGGACAATTTCATCAGCAATCCGCAGTACTCCTGCACACCGAAAACCGGCAGTGTGTTTCCCATCGGCATGACCACGGTGGTGTGCGAGGCGCGGGACTCCTGCGGCAATACTTCTACATGCAGTTTCAAGGTGACAGTCGTGCCCGACGCGGAGATTCCCGGCACGGACACCAACGGCGACGGCCTGAGCGACATCTGGCAGGCGCACTTCAACGCGCACGGGCTGGCGCCGGGCGCGGACACGGACGGGGATGGGCATACCAATGCGGAAGAAGCGCGAGCAGGCACGAACCCACTGGACGCACTTAATGTTTTGCGCCTGGCGATCCACATGGGCGCCCCGCATCGGTCAGCGGACGCACCATTCCAGGCAGCCGCCGTCGTTGACGTGATGATCGGCGACATTGTCGGCTCTCCCGGTATAGTTTACCAAGTTCAGTTTGCTCCGAAATTGGATGGTTCATGGATGAACCTGGGCCTCCCTCAGAGCGGCACCGGGGAACGCATAGAATTTCTTCTACCCGCAGTCTTACCGCAGGCTTACTTTCGCATGTTGGTATCCCATGTGGACGAAGATGGCGACGGCATCACTGCCTGGGAGGAATCCATCATCGGCACGTCAGACCTCACGCCGAACACGCGCGGCAATCCCGGTGGCGACCATCAGGCCGCGCAGGATTGGATCGCGGGCAACGCCCCGCCGCCACGTCTGCGCGAAGTGGCCCTCGCCCATATCGGCGGTAGCCCCGGCGGCCCGACGCAGACCAAGCTTGTCACCGCCACCGGCACCGGCGGCTGGCTCAAGCTCTCCAGTTGGACGTTGAATCCCGGCACCACCGACCCGACCCATTTGCTGGACACTCTGCCATTTGAAGGTTGGAATGCGAAGTTGCACGTCCTCGAACCGCCGCTGTCGCCCGCGCTCTCACTGAATCCGTTCGTGAGCGGACGCCTGCGTGATGACGAGAACCTCTGGCTCACGACGCGCCGCGTGGATGCAGCGGGCGCGCACTCCGACTTCGAAACCATTGGCTATGGGGCCAACGCCAGCTTCCGCGTTTATGACTACGCGATGGCGCACCGCCCGGTGCTGGGGAGCGGCGCGGGAGGTCAGGTGGATCACTACATCCTCATCACGCCCGTCATGGGCCGCACCTCCGGCGGCCAGAAACAACTGCGCATCGTCACCTGGACGATCAATCCCAACACGGGCGACATCAACGGGCTCTTCGACACCGGCGATCTGGGCCACACCAAACTTCCCGACGACGGGGGCCGGCTCCAGATCGTTTCCGAAGCAGGCAGCCGTTATGTCGTCAGCTACGTGAACAGCGACTCCGATCTGTCCTCGTGGTTCTTCGAGGTGAACGCGGCGGGCGCGGCCTTCGCGCGTGGCGGCAAGACATCCGGCGTGAACATTCGCGGCAACGAGATGGATCCGCTGGGCACGACTGACTTCGCCCTGGGCGCATTGAACTCCGCCGGCTTCGTCACGTTGCTGACTGGCGAGGACTGCACGGCCCGGCTCGCCGTTTGGGAAGACCGCGTGATCGGCGGCGACGGTTCGCTGGTGTCGCAACCCTTCTTCATCACCGACAACACGCTCGACCAAAGCCCGAACGGCCACGGCATCCTGCTCGATCCGCCAACACTCACCGACTCGACCAACGGCACCAAGGTGCGAGGGATGGTGAGCGACGTTCAATGGGAGCAGGCACAGTGGGATCTTTCCCAAACCGTGGGCGGCGGTGAACTGTTCCTCCAGATGCCGCCCAACGAGCCGACCAACGTTCACGCCGCCAGCGTCACCAAGTGCATGACGCTGCTTATCGCGACGGAAATCCTGGCCATGCCGGGCATCAACGCCGCGTTGGGCGACCCGGTGCCGATCAGCAAGAATGCCGCCGGTGTCAACGGCAGCTTCATGGGCGACACCGATGGCGATGCCGAGGTGGGCCCCGGCGAGAGGCCGATCCTTGAAGGCGATGAACTCCCGTTGCGCTTGCTGCTCTCCGGCATGATGGCCCCGTCGTGCAACAAGTCTTCGCGCGCCATCGCCGAATATCTGGGTGCGAAACACCAGTTCCTGCTCGACGGGACCGAGTTGAGCACCGACCAAGGCCTCGCGCATTTCGTGGACCTGATGAACACCAAGGCAATGCAATTGGAGATGGAGGCCACCATCTACGGCGACTCCTGGGGCGCCGGCGTCACCACGCCGCAGGATTTGGTCACGCTCTGGCGCGAAGGCTGGAAACATGAACTGTTCCGCACCTATTCCAGCGCCACCCTGATTTACGCCGATTGCGGCACCGACGCGCTGGGCGAGGAAATCTGTTTCTTTGTGCAGAAAGGCGCGCCCTGGTATCCCGGGCTCCAAGCTTGGAAAGGCGGCGGCGGCGGGTTCTTCATCGACGGCGTGGATCGTCCCCTATGCACCCGATGCTTCCTCGGACAATCCACCCGGCTGGACCGCGCGCTCATCGCCGCGCTGCAACAATCCGGCGACCGCGCCGACGATGCCGCCCGCCTCTGGGACTACGGCTATCGCCTGCTCTTCACGCCCGACTATCGTGGCGGCGGCGGCATCAACACGCCAGCCATCACGGACTTTGCCCTGCGCAAAATCCACGACACGCTGGCCGTCAGCGCAGTCATCTACGGAGCGGATCAGTTGCGCCTGGACGCTTACCAGATCGTGGCCGGCATTGGCCAGGTGGGGCCGTTGAACAACACCGCCATCACCATCAACAACCTGCCGGTGGGCACCCACGCCCCGCGCACGAAGATTCTCGACGTGACAAAACTTCCAACCGCCGGCGAAGCCGAGGCGGATTACCTCACCGGCCACTTGGATGGCGGCGACCTGCGTCTCAACCTCTGGCGCGTCGGCGCCGAGCCGGGACAGTAAGTGCGAATCAACCAATCCGTGCTATCCTGACCGGCGTGAATCGGCTCCTGACGTTGCTCGCCATGCTGGCCGCGCTCTCGCCCTCGGCCGGCGCGTACGACGACCTGACAATCCTCAGCGACGAGTTTGACGCTGCCCATACTCGCACCAACTGGCAGCGCATCTACCAGGTCGAAGGTTGGGGCAATGATGTCCTTCAGCAATTTGACATCAACACGACTCGGTCCGGGCGGATGACGATGGTGCCCTACACGAGCAGTTGGTACGCAGAGTGGCGGGGTGAACTGACGTTCAAGACGGTCACTGGCGATTTCGTCATCACGACGGATGTCGAGCCACGCAACCGCGCGGGAAACGGCGCTCCAGGGTCGCAGTATTCGCTGGCGGGCATCATGGTCCGCGCGCCGCGCACCATGACCAGCCCCGCGCAATGGATGCCCGGCGGCCAGAACTACGTCTTCCTGTCGCTCGGCGCCGCGAGCAATCCCGGTACTTACCAATATGAGGTCAAGACCACCAGCAACAGCGTCTCGACGCTTTACATCTCGAACAATGCGCCATCGCGCGCGAGCATCCAGGTAGCCCGGCTTGGCCCACACCTCATCATGCTGCGCCGGGACCAGGGTGGCGCGTGGCAGGTGCATCGGCGCTACTTCCGGCCCGACATGCCGGCGACATTGCAGGCCGGGCTGACGGTTTACACGGACTGGCCAGTCTGCGAAGCCGTCGGCTTCCAGTATCAGAACCAGTTTGTGCTGACGAATGGATTGCGGCTACCTAACGGTGCGATGGTGAGCGGATGGAATCCCGACCTTGTCGCAGCGTTTGACTATGTCCGCTACGCGCGTCCGCAGGTACCGGCAAGTCTTGTCGGGGCGAATTTCTCCAGTGCCGCAGTGGTGTCCGATGGCCAACTGCTCTCCTTCCTCGGTGAACCGGGGGACGTGCCCGGCGGCGCGGCCACCGCTCCGGTTTTGACTTCGCCAGTCCATTCGCAACAAGCCGGCTTTTCCGCGACCGTCAGCGTGACGTCGAATCGCAGCTATCGCGTGCAAAGCTCCGCTGATTTCATTGATTGGATCACGCTGACGAACTTCGTCAGCACCGGCTCCTCGGTCTTGTTTACCGATCCTGCGCCTCTGCCGGGACCTGTGCGCTTCTATCGCGCCACGTCGCCGTGACGCCGGTTGAACTCGACGGCTTCGGAATACTTCACACCGCTGCCACCAAAGATGTCGAGCGCGGAGCCAATGGTCAGGTCGATGCGCCCTTTGCTGAGGCGCGTTACTTCCTCCAGGTCCGCCAACCATTTTGCGCCGCCGGCGTAGGTCGTGGGAATGGGCGTCCACTGGGCGAGTTTCTCCACCAATTCAGAATCGATGCCCCGGCATAGCCCCTCGACATCCGCCGCATGGATGAGGAATTCGTCGCAGTGTTTTGACAGTTGTTCCAGCGTGTCGCGCGCGATCGCCAGTTCCGTGAACTTCTGCCAGCGATCCGTCACGACGAAGTAATCCGATCCTCGCTTGCGACAGCTCAAGTCGAGCACCAACCGCTGTTTGCCGATCTTGTCCACGAGGCTCCGGAGCCGGTCCGAATCCAACCGCCCGTCGCTGAAGACCCACGACGTGACAATGACGTGCGAGGCACCGGTCTCCAACCAGCTCTTGGCATTGTCGAGATGGATGCCACCGCCGACATGCAGCCCGTCCGGATAAGCCCGCAGCGCTTCGCGCGCGGCATTGTCATTGCCCGTCCCGAGCATGATGACGTGGCCGCCCTTCAAGCCATCGCGTTTGTAGAGTTCCGCATACCACGCGGCAGAACGCTCGGAGACGAAATTGGTGCGCAACCCCGCGCCATCGTCGCTCAGCGTGCCGCCGACGATTTGCTTCACCTTGCCTTCATGCAGGTCGATGCACGGACGAAACATGCCGGGGAATTTCGAGCGCCATGTGCCGATTGTCGAGTGCTGACTCTGGAGTGCGCCCGTCCCCGGGCGCAGAAACGTGCGATACGACGAAGGCTTGGGCGCATTCCAGCGCAGACGGTCATTCGCGAATCTCTGCGCCCGGGGACGGGCGCACTCCGCCGAGGCGGCTCGCGGTTCAGCCGCGCTTACTCGCTGAAGTTTTCCCGCAGGCGATAAAAGCGCCGATAGTCAACGGGTTCAATCAAGACGCCATGGTAATCGCTGGAAACGTAGTACCACGGCCCTTCAAAGGTTTCGGCTTCTTCCAGGGAAAAGTTCTGGGCATCCCAGGAGAATTGGATCTGGCCGTCTTCGCGGCGCACCATGTGGAGGGTGGGCGGTGACGGGGCCACGACGGACAATGTCGCCACTTGGCTGACTACCGAGCCAAAGCGGTTGCGGACAGTGACGGTGTACTGGCCGGCGTCAGCAGCCCGAGCGTTGAAAATCTTTAGCTCGGGCCGGTTGGCTCCGGGGATTAAGACGCCGTCCTTGCGCCACTCGTAGTCGAGTGTTTCAGGAACGAGGAACAGTTCATAACCCCACGCGGTGATCGCATTGGACGTGTCGCCTTCGTTCACCACGATTTCAAGGTCTTCAGAACGGGAATAAGGGATTGGCCCGTAAAACAGTGTGGCCGAGCCTGAGCGGTTGGTGAATCCCGTATCAAAGATCAAGGCCCCGCCGCGATAAATGCGCAACGAATCCGGTACGATAAAAAAGTCGTAATGAATGACGAGCCGGCCTTCGCTGCCTGCGGTGGTGATGAGGAACCGGTCTTCCCGCGGCCCCGTGGCGGCGCGCGCGAAGCTTTGGGTCGAGGTGTTTACGCTTGCGGCCACGACGCTCAACGTCACGTTGTGGCCGCGCACGACGGTCTGGCTTTGCGGTTGTTCGAGAATCACCGGCGGCGGGATAATTGTCAGCGTGGCCTCCTGGCTGATAGCGATTCCTGCCGCATTGCTGACGGTTACGGAATAGAGGCCGACGTGCTCAGGTTGCACACTGAGGATGGCGTAAGCGGATTGATTTGCCTCGGCGATTTCGATTCCGTCCTTGAACCACTGATAGTACAGCGGCTCCATCCCGGTTGCTCTCACCCGAAACGTCACCTGGTCGCCTCGCGCCACAGCCTGGCTGCGCGGTTGCGAAAGAATCACGGGCGATGGCGGGTCGTTGTCCGTGAGGGTCAGGGTGGCGGTCTCTGGACCCGCCAATACCGCTCCACCGGTGGGCCGGCAAAGCCGCAATACCACCGTCTCGTCTCCTTCAAACAGCGGGTCGTCCAGGATCGGCACGGAAAACGTGGCGAGTGATTCACCGTCCCCGAACCGCAACGTTCCCGCCGCGGCGACGTAGTCGTGACCGGACAGGGCCGTGCCGTTGCCCGTGCCGAAGTCCACGGTTACAAGCCCCGTTAGCGCACCGGTTCGCCGCACGTCAATGACCGCGACAGTGCCCACCTCGCTGATTTGGTAATTCACTGTGCCGAAGGCCAACGTCCCGGCGTACGGAGAAATCACTGTCAGTGTGGCGACGCCGCTGGCCACCGAAATGCCCGCGCCTTCCACCACGACGGTGTAATCACCTTCATCCGATTCCTGAACATTGGCGAGCGTGAGGCTGTCGCCCGTGGCTCCGGCGATATTTACGCCGTTTTTGCGCCACTGGTATGTGAGCGAGCCGGTGGCTGTGGCGGTGACCGTGAAGGTCGCGTTGCTTCCCGCGTCCACGGCCAGCGACTGCGGCGGCCCGGTAATCGTGGGCGGAGTCGGCCCACACATCTTGGCGACGAAAAGGTTGTTATATTGGTTGCCGCCGCTGGGAAGGATGAAGTTGCCGAAGCGGGTCATGCCGGAAAAATTGCCGGCCAGATAGACACTGCCTGCGGGATCCACTGCGATGGCGCGGCTGTAATCGCCGCCGAACTGCCGGCTCCAAAGCGTCTGGCCCTGCCTGCTCACCTTCGACACCAACAGCGGCGTGGAACCGCTCGAAAAATAGCTTAGATACGTGGCCAGGCTGGTTTCGAGAGTGCCGTAGAAACCGCCAAAGATATAGGCATCACCCGCGCTGTCCACCGCCAGCCAGCTGCCCCATGCGCTGCTTGCCCAAAGGAAATTCCCGTTCGCATCCAGCCGGGCGAGGAACCCCTTGGAATTATACTGGTTGCCTCCGCCGCTCAGAGTGATCTTGCCCAAGGTCGCCATGCCGCTGATGGCCCCGCTCACATAGACGTTGCCCGCGGCGTCCACGGCGACATCATGGCTGCCTTCGACATCGCCGAGTTTTCGGGTCCAGACAAATTCATCAG